>Ga0302118_10001038_pt1 | contig 13609 bp, 9 predicted proteins | sample AG5_331_MG_FD_203126 | JGI IMG/M metagenome (GOLD analysis project Ga0302118, IMG submission 203126) | Marine microbial communities from Western Arctic Ocean, Canada - AG5_33.1 | ecosystem: Environmental > Aquatic > Marine > Oceanic | place: Canada: Western Arctic Ocean | collected 2017-10-01 | reverse complement strand
GAGTTCGACTCGAATTGGAAGTCGTCCCTGTAATTCAGGAATAAGATCCGAAGGCTTGCTTAGATGAAAGGCGCCAGATGCAATAAATAGTATGTGATCTGTCTTTATGCTGCCATGTTTGGTTGTGACTGTAGATCCTTCGATCAGTGGTAGCAGATCTCGCTGCACGCCTTCCCTTGAGACGCCTGCGCCGCCTTGGTCGTGTTTATTGGTCACTTTGTCAATCTCGTCGAGGAAGACGATGCCTGTCTGTTCGGTAGCTTCCACCGCTCGATTGCGAATCTCTTCTTCATTTACGAGCGCAGATGCTTCTTCGTCTTTCACGACCTTCAAGGCGGCCTTAACTGTCAGGCGCCGCGCGGTTTTCTTACCGCTGTTCATATTCGAGAACATGCTTTTCAATTGGCTGGTCATGTCTTCCAGACCTGGAGGCGCATTGATTTCGACTCCAGTCGGGGTCTCGCTGATCTTGATTTCTATCTCTTTGTCATCGAGTTCACCCTCGCGTAGCTTCTTACGGAAGAGTTGGCGAGCGGCTGAATTCGAATCTGGTGGGCTGCTATCACTGCCGTCACTGGGTTCCGACGACTGTTCCGTGCGCGCCTGTGGCAAGAGCACGTCGAGGATGCGTTCCTCGGCTTTGTCTTTTGCCAGGCGTTGCACCTTGTGCATTTCAGTTTCTCTGATCATCTTGATCGCAATGTCGACAAGATCACGAATGATCGATTCGACATCACGCCCGACATAACCAACCTCGGTGAACTTCGTTGCTTCGATCTTAATGAAGGGAGCCTGAGCGAGTTTGGCGAGGCGCCGTGCTATCTCGGTCTTGCCAACACCGGTTGGTCCGATCATGAGAATATTTTTTGGTGTAACTTCTTCACGAAGTTCAGCGTCGAGTTTCATACGACGCCATCGATTACGTAGCGCGATCGCTACCGCGCGCTTAGCGGCAGCCTGACCTACTATGTGTTTGTCGAGCTCAGAAGTGATCTCGCGGGGTGTCATTGTGGGCATGCTTTAATACCTGTATTCGATTGGGCCATCATCAGTTTCGTTGTTCAAGTTATTGTTAGCCTTGGGGCTACTGGGAAATATCTAACTCTTCAATCGTGTGGTTATGGTTTGTAAAGACACAAACATCGGCGGCTATAGTTAAACTCTTCTCGACTATTTCCGTAGCGCTAAGATCAGTGTTCTGTAGAAGGGCTTTTGCTGCAGACTGCGCATAAGGGCCTCCGGATCCAATCGCCATGAGCGAGTCTTCGGGCTCGATAACATCTCCATTACCGGTTATGATTAGCGAAGACTCTTTGTCAGCTACTACTAACAATGCCTCGAGTCTGCGCAGTGAGCGCTCTGTTCGCCACAGCTTGGCTAGTTCAACCGCCGCACGTGTTAGTTTGCCATGATGTTTTTCTAGTTGTTCTTCGAAGCGTTCGAATAGAGTGAAGGCATCGGCGGTACCGCCGGCGAAGCCAGCAATGACTTGATCCTTGTAAAGGCGTCGCACTTTGCGGGCATTGCCCTTCATAACAGTGTTGCCCTGAGAGACTTGTCCGTCGCCTCCAATCACGACCTTATTGCCGCGGCGAATCGACACAATAGTGGTGCCTCTGTATTGATCCATAGCAGATATCCTGTTTCTTGCGTTGCTTCAAAAAGCCGTGTGTTGAGCAAATTCGTTAAACGATTGACGCTCCCATAGAGCGTCAGAATTGGGTGGCGGTTAGAAACGCCACTGCTTCTCGCTCAGGCTATCACAGGCCAGAGATAATCAAAGGCTGGAATCTGACGCGCGAACTTAGGATATGGGGTGAGACCTTGGGAATTCAAGCGCGCTGTGCGTGAGAAGTAACCTGCTAGCTACTGAATGGTCATGCGTAGGCTGGGGATATTATTGGCTCTCAAGAGCTGCTCTGCCTCTTTCAATAGGCTGCTGCTGGTATAGGGTCCAGATTGGACCAGATAGAGGGTACGTCCAAGCAATTCCTGCTGCTTAATATTTACATCGAGACCTATCAGTCTTTGCCTGTCGTTTTCAGTTCGAGCTGAATCGAATTGCTGGAATGCGCCGGATTGCAGGATGAATCCTGGATCGAAGGTTTCTTCAGTTTCGGCAGGAGTATCTGCCACTTCCAATCCCGTTAATTCAGAGACTCCTTCGGCGATTCCAGCCTGCTGCGCTGTCAGTTCTACTGGATTAGCATCTACAGATACTTCGTAGGCGGGTAGCTCGGTATAGAATTCGAGTTGCAGCTCTTCCTCTGCGGGAGCCGTTAATGTGGGTGGCTGGTTTGCGGGGGGCGTATTGTTGGCAGCCGGCTGATTGATATTCAGCGGCGGGACGTTTCCTGAAAGATAGAATAGGAAGCAGCCGAACACACCCAGCGCCAGTCCTACAATCACCCCGGTGAACATCAGGGACCATGCGGGCGGGGTGGCAACGGGTTTTCGCTCTAAGAGCGGTTCCGGCTTAATTTTGGCAAAATCTTGTGTCATGACTCTAGCAAGGCTTCGATAGGCCGTGGCCCTAATTTAAGTTATTGTTTTAAATAGTAATAATGGCGAGAAAACTTTGCGCCACCTCCATTATCGGTTGTCTGCCGGTAAGCTATAGTCGAATCAAGAGACTTATTTCCCGATCCCGGAATTATTCAGAGTCGCTCTAGACTAGATCTTGTGGGTCCACATCAATGCTGAATCTGACCGATCTTGGCAGTTTCATGCTTTCTAGCTCCGCGCATAGAGAAGAAAGCAGTGCCTGCAGGTTACCGCGTTTATCGGTTTTCAGCAGCAACTGCACACGGTACTTGCCCGCTCTTTTCTCCATAGGTGCAGGAAGTGGGCCCAACTGTTCGATAGGTAGGGAATTGTGTGCAGAGAAGCTCTGACAAAACTGTGCTATTCCATCGAGAAATTGCAGTGCCGGTTGCATTTCACTCGCCTCTGCCTTCAACAAACATAGGTGAGAGAATGGCGGTAACTGCGCGGCCATTCTCTCCTTCAGTTGACTCTCCGAGAATTCAGCGTAGGTTTTATTGGCTAAGCTTTGCAGCGTTTCATGGGAAGCATGGCGTGACTGGATTATAACCTCACCGGGACGATCTGCTCGACCCGCTCTGCCAGCGACTTGCACTATGGTCTGCCCCATGTGTTCTTGGCCGCGGAAGTCGGCGCTGAATAAGCCAGAGTCGGCATCGAGTATGGCGACCAGGGTAATGTTAGGAAAGTGATGTCCTTTCGCGAGCATTTGAGTACCCAATAAGATGCAAGGGTCACCCTTGTTAATTTCCTCCAGCATTTTTTCTAGGCTGTTCTTGTGGCGCGTCGAGTCGCGATCGATTCGAATTACTGGTGTGTCCGTAAATTGTTTCTGCAGGAATGTCTCGATTCGTTGCGTACCGATACCCATGGTATTCAGGTCCTTCGATTTGCAGCTGGGACATGAGCGAGGCAGTCTAGCTGCCGCTCCACAATGGTGACAACGAATGCTGGGTGGGTTTGCGTGAACCGTAAACTGCGCGATGCAGTTTTCACATTCACAAATCCAGCCGCAGGTTTGGCAATTCAGTATCGGCGCGAACCCCCGCCGGTTGATAAAAATGAGCACCTGATTGCGTTGTTGTATATGTTTGCGAATTCTATACAGCAGTTGTTCTGAGAAACCATCACACATCGTTTCACTCGAAACATCAATGACTTCCATCTTGGAAGATTGATCGATGCCTGTGCGCTGGGTTAGATGCAGATGAACAAACTTATTACTTTGTGCGTTGTGCAAACTCTCAAGGCTTGGCGTTGCCGAACCTAGAACGATGCAAATACCTTCTTGTCGTGCTCTGCTTACTGCTAGATCACGTGCTGAGTAGCGAAAACCGTCTTGTTGTTTAAAAGAGGAGTCGTGTTCTTCATCGATGACTATCAAGCCAGGTTTTGCCAAGGGTGTGAAAATGGCGGAGCGCGTGCCAATCACTATGCCAGCACTTCCATCTCTGGCCTGCGACCAAGCCGTCATTCTCTCGGTCTCGTTTAAGCCCGAGTGCAGGCTCACCACAACGCACTTGAAGCGTAGCCTAAATCGAGCAATGGTCTGCGGAGTTAGGCCGATCTCCGGCACTAGAACTAGGCACTGCAGCCCCTTAGACAACTGCTCTAGCATGATGCGCATATACACTTCGGTTTTGCCAGAGCCAGTGATGCCATCGAGTAAGAAACATTTGTACTGATCCAAGGCTTTGCTGATTGTGGTTACGGCGATAAGCTGTTCTTCGTTCAACTCGATATCGAAATTTGACTCTGTCTCAAGCGGTTCGAAAGGAGCTGCGGCTGCCTTTGTCTGCGAATGTTCTTCAATCAGGCTCTTTTGCAGTAGCTGCGCTAGCGGCTGCTTGCTGAATCCGGCTTCTCGCAATTTGGATTCAGTGACTTCTCCTGCCGAACGAATAAAGCTAAGCAAGGCTTTCTGTTTCACTGCGCGACTTAGTAAGTTTTCCTCTTCAGCCGAGAATTCGCTGGCGGTCCAGAATTTACTAGTCTCTCGCAGCGGGATGCCATTGCGTAGCTTGGCTGGTAGTGCAGCAGCAAAGACCTCGCCTAGTGGATGTTGATAATAGTTTGCAGCCCAGAGAAGTAATTTAAAAACGGCATCGTTCAGTAACGGTTCGCTGTCTAGCGAGGCGAGGATGGGCTTTAGTTTTTTCTTCTCTAAGGTAGAGCTATTGACAACTGCTACTACAATGCCGATTAGTTGCTGTCGGCCGAATGAAACCTTAACCCTAATTCCGACTTGAGGCTCAGGCAAAGTTTGTTGCTGTGGCAAAGGGAGATAATCGAAGACTCTGCGCAGTGGAGAGGGGACGGCGACTTGTAAGACTTTGCCGCGGTATTTTGCTTTAGCTTCGACTGACATTTTGGATAACACTAGTTTTGAGGTGACATTATAAAGTGGCTTGATCGAAATCGCATAGTAAGTTTAAAAGGTTTAGCAAACAACACGCACTGCAGATTTGAGGGCCAGGCTGGCTGGGGACAGAGCTAGATACCCAAGCACTCGAACCTTCCCGTGCCTTGCGCCGCTATCCCGATAGTTTATACTTCAGGGGGTTTCCGTCCTGCATCGAGCGCGATGGCTAAAGAATCGTTGCAAGGATAAGAAAATGACATCGCAGCCCCCACCAGCAGAATTACTCGCAGCGAGAGAACATATCGACGCTATCGATCGGGAGTTGGTTGAGCTGCTTGGGAAGCGCTTCGAGTCTACTCATCAGGTTGGCCTATTGAAGGCAAGTCAGGCTCTTGAGCCGGTCGACGCCACTCGCGAAGCCGAGAAGCTTGCCGAACTGAGCGCGCTCTGCGAGAAGTACAATCTGAACCCGGCACTAGTTACGGTACTGTTCAGTAAGATCATGGCAGAGGTGGTGAAAAACCATCGTCAGTTGCGTGAATAGTCCTGCTAGCCGGCACTATCTAATTTAGCCATTTATTATCTTCCTACACCCTCTACATTCTCTTTGGTAGGCTACTTGCGTCTTTCCCCTCCTCTGTTAGAATGCACGCCCCCAGGTGGGTATGCCGCACAAAATAGGCGAATCTGGGTTAAAAGCAGATGTGGTGCAGCAGCGAACAAACGACTGCCGTGGCGACATTAACTAAGAGGAAATATCATGAAGCCCGGAATTCATCCAAAATACGAATCCATGAAAGCTACTTGTAGCTGTGGCAATGTAATCGAGACCAAGTCCACTCTGGGCAAGGACATTCTTATTGAGGTATGTTCTCAGTGCCATCCGTTCTATACGGGTAAGCAGAAGGTACTGGACAGCGGTGGTCGAGTAGATCGATTTAAGAAGCGATTTGGTGCTAGACGCGTTTAAACCAGCTATGCTAAAGATAGCCTAGAAGATCGCTTCTGTAGAAAGTTCCTCGTTTTCTTCACCCGCAGGTTCAATACTTGGTAACAACGCGCCGTCAGCTGTCGGCGCGTTTTGTGTTCTGAAATACTCAAATATCGTATCAGGTTCGCCCGGCGTAGCGGGTGCTCCCGTTGTCTTGTTGATGAGGCGATCTTCGATTCCATCGGGGCGTTTCATTGTATTCTCAGGCATACCCTCCAAGGCAACCTTCATGAAGTCGATCCAAATGGGCACGGCAATCGTTGCGCCTTGCTCTCTCTCTCCTAGCGGCTCTGGCTGATCGAAGCCGATAAATACCGTGGTAGCGATGTCTCTATTGAAACCCGAGAACCACAGTTCCTGCGGTCCATTCGTAGTGCCGGTCTTGCCCATGAGGTCGCCGCGGCCTAGTTCTCTATTGACCCTCGCTCCACTGCCTTCTTCGATGACGGAGCGCAGCATAGAGTTCAGAATAAATGCGACCTGTGGGTCTATGATTCGTGGTGCTGGGATTATTTCAGCTGCGACATCATCCGATGTAGTTGGGCAGTTTTCACAGACTGTTATAGGCGTTGCTTTGAATACAGTTCCATCAGCTAGATTAGAAATTTCCTTGATGAACCAGGGCTCGACTTTGTAGCCGCCATTCGCAATCGCTGAGTAGGCAGTAACCACTTCGAGTGGTTGAACGTCCTGACTGCCGAGTGCAACAGTGAGGTCATTGCGTGGAAAGTTCTGCGTTTGAAAACCAAACTTAGCCGCGAACGCAAGTACCTTGTCATCTCCGACTTGATCGTACAATCGCACTGCAGGCACGTTCCGAGATTCCTTTAAGGCGTAGCGCAGAGTGATAGGGCCTAGGAAATTGTTTTCATAGTTGTTTGGTCGATAGCCTCCACGAGAAATGGGTGCGTCGTTGATGGTTGTTGCAGCCGAATAGCCCTGCTCGAGCGCAGTGCCATAGAGGAAGGGCTTGAAGTTTGAACCCGGAGGCCTAGGGGTGATGACGCGGTTTACCTGACTGTGCCGAAAATCATAGCCTCCAACTAAGGCAATGATTTCGCCATTGCTGGGCGACATGGATACAAGTGCGCCCTGTATGTCCGGAATTTGCCCAAGTTGCCATTGTCCATCCATATTCTTCAGGCGAATTAGGTCCCCTGTCTGTACCGCGTCGCCCGCTATATCTGGCGGTGGCCAGGCGTCATTTCTGGAATTGAATGTATAGGCCCAGCTAATACCGTCCCATTCGACTTTTGTAGTTTGCCCGGACTTTAGAACAGCCTCGAAACTCAGATCATCCACAGACGTGACGATTGCAGGATGCTGGTTTCCGATTACGGACACTTGTTGCAGTTCTTTTGCCCAAGCCTCTTTCGCATCTCCGTTTTCGTCTACATAGAGTTCCTTGGGATAGTTTGCGGTTGCGCCTCGATATCCATGTCGCTTGTCGTAATAATTCTCCAAACCATCGATTAGCGCTTTATTGGCAGTAAGCTGCTTGTCGCCATCGATAGTCGTTACCACTTCAAAGCCCTGGCTGTAAGCTTCTTCGCCGTGCTCGTCATATAACTGTTGGCGCACCATTTCCGCGACATAGGGCGCTGATACTTCGATGTCACGGTTGCGACGTTGAGCAGTGATTGGCGAGCGATCGGCGTCTGCAAACTCCGACTGATTGATCATTCCCTGTCTGAGCATGTTTGCGAGTCGGACTCGGCGGCGGTCGATCGCTCGAGTTGGGTTGCTCAGGGGGTTGCAGGCAGAAGGGCAGGGCAGCAATGAGATCATCATGGCTGCCTCTGCTAGTGAGAGCTCGTCAACTTCCTTGCCATAATAAACATAGGCGGCTGCACCGATGCCATCGGCACCGGCTCCGAAGTAGGCGGTATTTAGATACAGCGTTAGGATTTCTTCTTTAGTGAGCTCTCTTTCAATCTGCAGGGCGAAGGGAATCGATTTGATCTTTCGCAGGTAGACTTTGTCGCTATCGAACGAAAGGTTGTTCGTAAGCTGCATGGTTATGGTGCTGCCGCCGCCCAGATTGACCCCACGAATAATTCCGTACAGTCCGCGCAGCAAGGCTTGGAGGTCGACACCGGGGTGAGAATAGAAGCGCAGGTCTTCCGTCGCTATGAGTGCATCTGTAAGTAAGGGAGGGATGTCTGTGTAGTCCACAGGATCTCGCCGATTTCCTATTTCGTCGATTAGGCGCCCGTCGGAGGTGTAGATTCGTAGCGGTGTTTCCAGCTGAACGTTTCTATAGGTCTCCGCAGCCGGAAGTAGCGGCGCTAGATAGAGATAGGCTGCAGAGGCTACCATCATCGCGCCAGCTATCCCAGCTACCGCTATAGTGGCTCCCCATTTGAAAATTTTCTGTATCTTGATCTGCACAGGCAAATGAGTCTCGAAGATTAGCCACCGACTTTGAGGCATTTCTCTCGAATTAAGAGGACAAACGAGCACTGAGCCACACAATTGGCCTCAGCCGCTTGATATAGGACTTTGACCGGAATAATTATTATACACTCGGCATCCAAAAATGCCCTTTTATTCTGGAATTTAATGCCGGCCCTATGCGAATAAAGGTACGAATACGTTGATGGCAGCGGAGTCTCTCGAAAAGAATTTCGAAGAGTTATAGTTGGTAAGTCTGCTCGAATATTAATCAGTTTTACTGTCGGAGGAGCAATTGCCTCTAAATTTATTCGATATCGCCAGAAACCGCAGCTAATCTGCGCTTTAAACGATTGGCCGGTGGTGCAAACGTGACCTGAATCAAAGAATTGCGTGCAGGCTTGTTGCACTATTTAATGGTAAAGTTATTTGTTCTGAAAGTCTGATAATCAATTGATAACTATAAAAAATTTATTTTCGGCCGATACTGAAATCTGGAACATTGAAATTTGCAGATGGTTTCGCTAAGTTTTTGTTACCATTAGTAATATTTTTTAGGCCTAGTATGGAATTGATTCATTGATTCGCAGTATAAGGAGTCGAGACAATCGTCTCATTCTAGGAAGTTGGCCGAAAGTAGAAGTTTTTAGGGGCTTCTAAGTGCTTGAAAAGCTAAAAAATATTACCGCACTAAGCTATTTTGGCAAGAAAGCCAGTACGATGCTAGGGGTCGACATATTCTTGGAGACCTTCTCTATATTGGCCGAATGTTTAAGCGCGCGGTGAATGCAAGTCGTCTAACTGAGCTACTGATTTTTATAATGCCGAAGATCATCACAGAAATTAATGTTAGATAAGAGTGTTTTTCTCTGCTGAACTAGCATCAGTAAGTCGGTCGAGAAATTAGAGTCCCTTTGTATAGAATTGTGCAGAGGGAATCTAATTGTTCCTGGCTAGATTAATCGTAATTATTCGGCGTTTACCGTGCATCGGTGATTCAGTCTCGGTAGTTCCTATGTTATCGAGTCAACCAAGTGACGAGCAAGCTGAAGTCTGAGTGTGTAAGTGTATGAGCTATTCTGGAAATTTATTCCTTGTTGGGCCAATGGGTGTTGGTAAGACTACGATAGGCCGCGTACTTGCCGATTCGCTTGGTCTGGAGTTTTTCGACTCCGACCGTGAAATAGAGGCATCTACTGGGGCCGATATACCTTGGATTTTCGATATGGAAGGCGAGAGTGGATTTCGGATTCGTGAAACTAGAATGATCGAGCAGCTCACTCAGAACAAGAATATTGTGTTGGCGACCGGCGGCGGCGCTGTCATCTCGGCCGAGAATCGTGAATGGCTGAAGGCTAGAGGCGTCGTAGTTTATCTGCGCGCACCAATAAGCCAGCAGGTAGAAAGAACGAGTCGCGATAAAACAAGACCGTTGCTGCAAACACCTAACCCTGAGCAGAAAATTCGTGAGTTGATGGAAATCCGCGAGCCGCTTTACCAAGAAGTTGCGGACATGGTTGTGGATACCTATCGAAGAAATCCGAAGACCGTTAGTCAGGAAATTTGTAAGCATCTAAAAGTTGAATTGGACGGCTCGAAAGCAGAATAATTTTTGCAAAGAGCCGTTAATCAAAATCTGGAATAGAGAATAATGATTACTGTAGACGTTGACCTAGGTGAAAGATCCTATCCAATCTTCATTGGCCGGGGCTTACTCAACAAGACACAGCTTGTAGCGCCGTACCTAGGAAAGAGCAGGGTAGTTATCGTCAGTAACGATGTGGTTGCGCCTCTTTATATGAATAAGGCAAAGCAGCTATTTTCTGGGCAGGATGTGCTAGACATCGTTCTTCCAGACGGCGAGGCGCATAAGGACCTCGATGCTATAAGTCATATTTACAACGTGTTACTTGCCGGTAAATACGACCGGGATACTCTGTTAATTGCGCTAGGCGGCGGTGTTGTGGGCGACATCACAGGGTTTGCAGCTGCGACTTATCTGCGAGGAATTAGCTTCATTCAGATTCCTACCACGCTGCTAGCACAGGTGGACTCGTCGGTAGGAGGGAAGACCGGGGTGAACCATCCTCTGGGTAAGAATATGATTGGCGCGTTCTATCAGCCCCTCTGTGTGCTAGCTGATACCGATGTATTGAGTACTTTGCCGCGACGCGAAGTGAGAGCAGGTCTTGCAGAGGTGGTCAAGTACGGGCTCATCTATGACGCTGAGTTTTTTGACTGGCTTGGGGTAAACAGCCAAGGCATTGGCGAGTCTGATTCAGCGTTGTTGTCGCAGACAATTAGAACCTGTTGCGAGATTAAGGCGGAAATTGTGGCGACGGATGAAAGGGAGTCGGGGGTTCGAGCTCTGCTTAACTTCGGGCACACCTTTGGTCATGCGATAGAAACCGCAAGCGGCTATGGGAATTGGCTGCATGGTGAGACCGTGGCTATGGGTATGGTGATGGCGGCGGACCTGTCGCACAAACTGGGCTGGATTGACCTAGCGGTCGCGCAGCGGATTCGTACAGTCTTAGAAGAAAATTTTGGTATGCCGGTGCTTCCTCCTGCCGATATATCAGTAGAGCAATATTTGGATTTAATGTTGTCAGACAAGAAGGCGGAATCGGGCAAAATCAGGTTTGTACTCCTGAAAGCGATAGGTAAAGGCGTAGTCGATGGAGATATTGAGCCATCGTTACTCGAGAGCACCTTAACCGCTGGCGACAATCTCTGTAAGTAAGCAGATAGGCAGCGTAGATGACTATGAATAAATATGCCCAATGGCTAGATCTTGACTTTGACCCGTTCGCGCCTGGCGTCATGAGCCGCGGTTTTTATTGCAGTGGGCAACGTCAAAATTTACTTGACCAGATCGTTGAGTTTTCTCTTTACAGTAACGCTATGATTGCCGTTACTGGGCCCTTGGGCGCTGGCAAGACTACTCTTGCTACAAATTTCTGTGGTCGATTCGCTGAGGAAGCGGTGTGTGTAAAGGTAGCGGCCACTTTATTCATGAATCAAAACCAATTTCTAGAGGCACTGCAGGGCGCCCTAGAATTTAAGCCCACGGGTAGTTTGGATAGTAATTCCGGGGTAGAGCAGATCTGCCGCTATGCTGCGGAGCTCGATCTGGAAGCACGTTCGCTGATCTTAATAATAGATGATGCTCACGAGCTCAGTGCCGAAGTATTGCAGTTGCTCACGAAACTATTAGAGCGCTGTGTCGACTCGAGTATCCATGCATTGTTATTTGGAGAAAATCAACTCGATAACCTGCTGCAGAGCACGCTCACTATCGATGCGCAGGAGCGTCTTGCTGTTTTTCCGCTGGATGGATTTGCCAGTGACGAGACCCAAGAATATATTCGCTTCAAGTTGGCGACAGCCAGATTCACAAAAGAATTACCAATTGACAGTGGCATCGTGGGTGCTATTCATAAGTCATCACACGGCATGCCTGGCGCGATTAACAGCCTAGTTGTTGATGCTCTAAACGCAGCTGCGCCCGCTAGCGAACCCGATGAGTTTGCGGACATAGCTCCGATCTATAGCGGCGATAGAATTGCGCAAGGTGATGAGCACGAAACAATTGAAGCGCTAGAGGGTTATGATCGGGAGGAGAAGGGAAGTCCAGCAGTCAGTATTCAGTCTAGGTATTGGTTTGCTGCTGCCGCGCTGGTTGTGCTGCTAACCGGGACGCTACTTTTTTGGGATACAGGCCCGCGCGAGACAGAGTCTATACCTATTATTGTCGCGGTGACTCCAAAGGCAACACAAGTTATCGGAGTTGAGCCGGTAACTGAGTTGCCTGCTGCTGTGCCCGTGCAACCGACTGCAGTTGAAGTGGTCATTGCTCAGGTAGAAGAATTGCCGGTGTCTGAAGTCGCGGATTTCGATGAATCGAATTCAGTAGCCACAGCTTCAATAGAAGAGGTCGTTGCCGCGGAATCAGTTTCTGGAGCGTATAATGGCGCCGAAATTAACGATTCTCAAATAGTTGTCCCTGCTGAAGTGGCGGAGCCGATTGTCGATGTTGCGGTAGTTGAAGAAACAGCGGTGATAGCAACAGCATCGCCATTTGTGGAACAGTTACTTCAGGCGCTCCCTGAGAATTATGCCGTACAGCTTTTAGCCTCTCACTCGGAAGCGAATATCAGCGAATTTGTTAAGCAATTGAATGGTGATCATCCTGCTGGTTATTTCGAAACACGCTATCAAGGCAAGCCTTGGTTCGTAGCCGTGCTCGCTGTCTTTGATGATAGGGATAAGGCCGCTCGAGCGATCTCCTCTCTTCCGGCCAAGCTGCGCGCCAATGAACCATGGGTGCGATCTGTGGCTGGGATTCAAACTGACATCCTTCAGCTGCTAGATTCCAAGCTGGTATCTTTAAAGTAGCGAGTACGTCAACTCTTTTTGAATAGCACGAAAGACGCAGGAGCAGTCTGACTCGGTGTCTGGATTGTGAATAAGTGCGGCTCGTGTAAAATTGTCCTCTTTTTCTGGCTTGAGCAATCTTGTGCTGTTTCCAACTCGGCGTCGGAATTGCTGATGCCCTCACCTCGTTAAGCTAAATGAGTAAGCTGTGACTTTAAAGAATGATCGACTATTGAAAGCCCTGTTAGGTGAGTCGGTAGATGTTACCCCTGTATGGATGATGCGACAGGCAGGCCGCTATCTGCCGGAGTACCGAGCTACGCGCAAACAGGCAGGTGATTTCCTAACGGTATGTAAAACGCCCCAGTTAGCATGTGAGGTCACCATGCAGCCACTGAGGCGCTACCCCTTCGATGCTGCCATCTTATTCTCAGACATACTTACGATTCCCGATGCGCTCGGGCAGGGTTTGTATTTTTCCGAAGGTGAGGGGCCAAAGTTTCATAAGGTGATTCGATCGGCGGCGGATGTTGAGCAGTTGCCCGATGTCGATATTGCGGATGAGTTGTCCTACGTGACAGATGCGGTGTCGGTAATTCGCAAAGAATTGAATGGAACAGTACCGCTGATCGGATTTTCTGGCAGCCCTTGGACCTTGGCGACCTATATGATCGAGGGCGGGGGGAGTAAGGACTTTCGACTTGCTAAACAATTCATGTATGACAATCCTGAAGCCATGCATTTGTTGTTAGAAAAATTGGCAGATTCAGTTACGGACTACCTGAATGCGCAGATCCGTGCCGGTGCGCAAGCCGTGCAAATATTTGATACTTGGGGCGGAATTCTAAGCGGTAACGCTTATCGAGAATTTTCTCTTAACTACATGACGAAGATCGTCAGTAAGCTACAGAAAGAAAATGAGGGCCGGCGCGTTCCCGTTA
>Ga0302118_10001032_pt1 | contig 13638 bp, 15 predicted proteins | sample AG5_331_MG_FD_203126 | JGI IMG/M metagenome (GOLD analysis project Ga0302118, IMG submission 203126) | Marine microbial communities from Western Arctic Ocean, Canada - AG5_33.1 | ecosystem: Environmental > Aquatic > Marine > Oceanic | place: Canada: Western Arctic Ocean | collected 2017-10-01 | reverse complement strand
AATAGAAGCACAGCTTAACGCAAACCCCGAGTGTGTACTAAATGTCTTTATTCAGACCGGCAGAGATGATCACCGAGTATCTGGAGTTATCTCACAACTGAATGATCACCAAATCAACTACTCTTATATCGATAAAAGCAAGTTGGATCGACTAACAAAAGGAGAGCTTCACCAGGGTATTGTCGCAGATATTGTTCTACCAACCCTACCGGGACAGGATGCGCTCATAAAATTTGTGAGCGATATGAGTGATGTGCCACTAATACTAATGCTCGATTCTATTCAAGACCCAAGAAATCTCGGTGCGTGTTTGCGAAGTGCTAATGCAGCAGGCGTTAGCTGTGTAATTATCAATAAAGACGGCTCAGCTCCAATTAATGCACTCGTGCATAAAACCTCTGCTGGTGCGTTAAATCAATTAAAAATATTCCAGGTAACCAACCTCGTGAGAACCATTAAATCATTGCAAGAATTGTCTCTGTGGGTTGTTGGTCTTGATGGAGAAACTCAATCCTCACTGTATCAACTCAATCTGACAGATCCAAGTGTTCTGGTGATGGGTACGGAAGGCAAGGGACTTAGAAAACTGGTCAAGAGTACTTGCGACCAACTGGTCAAGATTCCAATGCATGGTAATGTTGAAAGTCTCAACGTATCTGTGGCGACAGGAATTGCACTTTTCGAAGCAATAAGACAACGTCAAAGTTCTTAACTCGTTGAAAAGTTTCTGGTAAAATACTCACGCTTTAGAAAAACAAATATAAGTGGGCTAGCATGAAGCCACCAGAACTACTAAAACTGTTTAACTTTGCTAGAAAAGAGTTAATCTTTTCAGGGGAATACCAAATTCGAGATTTTCCGGAACTTGAGAAGATAGCGAGCAATAAAACAGGTAAAGTCAAAGTGGTATTATCCTTTTCATTTGAGAATGATAGAACACCTTGTCTTAATGGGGTAATTTCACTGGGTATAGCGCTTTCATGTCAGCGCTGCCTTGAAGATATTGTCCAAGATTTAAAAATTGAATTTAATTTAGGTTTTGTTAAAAACGAAAATCAAGGCGCAGGATTGGATTCACGTTTTGAGCTGTATGTAACTGAAGATGAAGAACTGAAAACAATTGAGTTGATTTCAGACGAAGTCTTGTTAGCAATACCAATGGTACCTTTGCACGATTTTAATTGTGCAACTTATAAAGACACAGAACAAGAGGTTGAGCAAAAGAAAAAAAACCCTTTTGCAATACTAAAAAATATTCAAATAGCCGATGGGGGCGAGGAGTAAGAAATGGCAGTACAAAAAAGTAGAAAAACACCTTCGAAAAGAGGTATGCGTCGTTCACATAATGCACTAAAAAATCCTGCATTATCTGAAGATCAAGAAACTGGTGAAACTCACTTGCGTCATCACATCACTGCTGATGGTTATTACCGTGGCAAACAAGTGATCAAGTCGGTTGTTGAAGAAATCGAAGAAGTAGAAGCTTAAATATAGCAGCTATGACAACCAAGGTATCAATTGATGCCTCAGGCGGTGACTTTGGGTTTCCTGTCACCATTGAAGCTGGACTTAATGCACTAAAGTTGTATGAAGACCTACGCCTGAACTTTGTTGGTGACAAACCAGGTATTCTGCAGGAACTGGAAAAACACCCTAACTATAAAGCATTTTTAGGTCGTATTGATATCACACATGCTAGTGAAGTTATTGACATGTGCGAAGCCCCTTCACACGCACTACGCCGTAAAAAAGACTCATCAATGCGGGTCGCTATTAACCTTGTCAACGATAAAACAGTTGATGCCTGTGTAAGTGCTGGTAATACGGGCGCTTTAATGGCAATATCACGCTTTGTTCTAAAAACCATTAAAGGTGTAGATCGTCCTGCCATTATGACCAGTCTACCTACCTATACTGGTCACACTCACATGCTTGACGTCGGTGCAAATATTGATTCAAAATCAGAAACTTTATTACAATTTGCAACCATGGGTGCGATTGCAGTACAGCACACTGAAAATATCGCACAACCAACAATTGGTCTTCTTAATGTCGGCACAGAAGACATGAAGGGTCATGAGAAAATTCAAAACACTGCTCAACTCCTTAAAGACTCTTCGCTTAACTACTTTGGTTTTGTTGAAGGCGATGATATCTATAAAGGCACTGTCGATGTCGTTGTCTGCGATGGTTTTGAAGGTAATATTGCCTTGAAGGCTAGTGAAGGCGTTGCCAAAATGATGTCACACTTTCTTAAGCGTTCTTTTATGAAAAACCCAATAACAAAAATCATCGCGCTGATTGCCAGCCCAGTGATGAAGGATTTCAAGTCGCGTGTAGATCCTGGTCAATATAATGGTGCAAGTTTGCTAGGACTCAAAGGCGTGGTCATTAAAAGCCACGGCGGAGCTGATACCAAGGCCTACCTTCAAGCAATTAAGCTGGCGTACTTAGAAGCACATGCTAACATTACCGATAAGATTTCTGACCAGTTAACTCACGAGCTGGAACAACAAAAAAACAACTAATAAATGAAGAAATTTGCACGAATCATAGGCACTGGCAGCTACTTACCACCAAAGGTGGTGACGAATCACGACCTTGAAAAAACACTAGACACAAACCACGATTGGATTGTTGCTAGAACAGGCATTAGTGAACGTAGAATCGTGGAAGAAGAAGGCACTTGCGACCTTGCAGTGAAGGCCAGTAACAAAGCCTTAGAAATGGCAGGGGTTGATGCCAGTGAGCTTGACTTGATTATCTTAGCAACTACCACCCCTGACAAAATATTTCCAGCTACGGCAACGATGTTACAAAATCAAATTGGTGCTACTTGCCCTGCTTTTGACATACAAGCAGTGTGTGCGGGCTTTGTTTTTGCAATGACAACAGCTCAACAATACATAGAAAACGGCAACGCCAAAAAAGTATTGGTTGTTGGCAGTGATACACTCTCAAAAATTGTTGATTGGAGTGATCGGGGCTCAGCCATCCTTTTTGGCGATGGCGCAGGAGCGGTGGTTTTGAGTACTGACGATGAAACAGGCATTCTACACTCTCAGATTTTTAGTGATGGCAGATATTTATCCGCACTTCAAACATCTAACAACCGCATCGGTGAACCGGGAGTGATCCAAATGACTGGTAACGATGTTTTTAAAATTGCAGTTAGTAAACTTTCCGAGCTTGCAGAGAAAACACTACAAGAGTGTAATTTAACAAATGATGATATTGATTGGCTGGTACCTCATCAAGCCAATATACGCATTATCAGCGCAATCGCTAAACGCATCAAATTGCCCATAGAAAAAGTGATTATTACTTTAAGCAAGCATGGTAATACTTCTGCAGCTTCAATTCCACTGGCACTCGACACAGCGGTGCGTGATGGTCGTATTAAAAAAGGTCACAAACTAATGCTCGAAGGTATTGGTGGTGGCTTTAGTTGGGGCGGACTTTTAGTAGAATACTAAAACTTAGAACGTTCGCGACAGCAATTTTTTAGTTAATTCGATTAAGGGCGTTTCATCCACGCTAAGTTGTGAAACATTCTCGCAAGCTTTTTCGTACAACGATTCATAAATCTTTATTGACCCGTCCATACCAACTATCGATGGAAATGTGGGCTTACCCTTCTCAGCATCAGAATTTTGTCTTTTACCGAGTACATTATCGGGCGTTGACACATCTAATACGTCGTCTTGTATTTGGTATGCAAGACCGATATCCCGTGAAAAAGAAGTTAATATTGTTTCATCCTCGGGACTTAAATCAGAGTTAAGCAGAGCGCCCAACATAACCGCACACTGCAGCAGTGCGCCGGTTTTTTTGCGGTGCATTGAATACAGTAGATCAATTCCTACATTTTTAGAAACAATAGATAAATCAATGGATTGACCCTCAGCCATTTCAAAAGCAGCACTTGAAAGCTGATTCACTAGATTGATTCGAATTTCTGGCGAAATGTTGTCGTTATTCGCCAGTATACGAAAAGCGAGAGCTTGTAGGCCATCGCCCGCCAGAATAGCTTGGCCCTCACCAAACTGCTTATGATTAGCGGGCTGATTATGACGCATATCATCATCATCCATCGCGGGCAAATCATCGTGAATAAGTGAATATATATGAATGAGCTCAACAGCACAAGCGCATGAATCTGCAAGAGCTAAATCCACATTAAACACAGAGGCAGTTGTGTAAGTCAAGATGGGTCTAAATCTTTTACCAGGTGCCAAAACGCTGTAGCGCATGTTCTCAGTTAAAGTGCCCTTTTGAGAAAAATGACTACTAAGACAATCGTTAACACGATGACGATATTTATCCAAGATCATCAAAGGGTTTTTCAGAACTGTAACCATCATGCTCACTTAGTACTGAAATACGCTGTTCAGCATCACTGAGAGCTCCGTGACATTGACGATGAAGCTTGACGCCTTTTTCAAAATACTTAAGAGAGTCTTCGAGACTCAAATCACCAGATTCCATTTTATTAATAATGGACTCTAACTCGCTTAAGCCTTTATTAAAATCAAATTTGCTAGCCATTCTTTTCTCCGTTAGTCTGCAGCTTTAATCAGCACTCGATCCATCCAAGCGTTAGGAAGTATTCTACCTAAAATTGCAAATAACTTAGTAGGAAAGGTGACTCGATAACGCAACTTTGGTGTTCTTGATTCCAATGCATGAAGCACCGACTTTAAGACCGCATCAGGACCTAATGTGAACGGTGCATTTTTAGAGGAATTAAGTCGTTCAATCATCTTGTGATAATCTTGTCGATAGTCACTGTTCTCGAAGTCAACATGCTTTTGAAATGATAAATAAGCATTTTTCCTAAAGTCAGACTCTATTGGACCAGGTTGAACTAAAGAAAATTTAATATTAGTGTGACGAAGTTCTAGTCTGAGAGTATCAACTAGACCCTCTACTGCGAACTTTGAAGCAATGTAAGCACCTCTGAATGGCAATGCAACAAAACCCAGAACCGAACTAATATATACCACACGACCATTATTATGCTTTTTCATCGACGGCAAAATCAAATTAGTTAACTCATGCCAACCAAAAAAATTAGCTTGGAACTGTTCTTCCATTGCCACTCGTGAAATATCTTCCAACGCGCCAGCTTGGCCGTATGCACCATTATTAATTAAAGCATAAAGATGGTTAGTTTTTATAAAAAGTGTTCTTACAGCGCTATTTATAGAGTCTGAAGAGGACAAATCAAGCAACAATGATTCAAAACCTTCAGCTTCAAGTTTTTTAACATCGGATTCTTGTCTGGCACTGGCAAATACTCGGTAGCCCTCATTTCTTAGACCACGGGCAAGATGCAGGCCAATACCAGTTGAGCAGCCTGTGATAAGTATGGCTTTTACTTCTGCAGCTGAGTCCATCTATCTGCCCTTTCTTTTAATTCAGGATCAATACTTTGTGAGCGTAAAACAAAAAAATCATAAGCCATTCGAAAACGGGGATGAGTAATCAGTTCTTTCTCTTTTTTTGGGTGACATGTTTCAAGCTTGTGTTGCATAATCCAGGTATCTCGTACTCTGGCAGAAAGCCACTTTGGCATCATCACTTGCTCAACCTGTTTTCTTATAACCTCATCTGAGGCCTGATTCATTGCCAAAAATCTTGACTTATTCTTTTTAGCAAGTTGCTCAAATCGCTTGCTCTGAGCACTCCAAAGAAAGACAGCGAATAAAAAAGCTGGTGTTACTGACTTGCATGCATTAATTCTCTCACCTGTGTTAATCAAGGCTTGCTCCACAAAGGATGTGGTTTCGGTTTGGTGAAAAAGCTGTTTCAAAAGACCAAGATTTTCAAGTTGTTGAAAAATTTCAAGGCTTTTCGCATTATGAAAAAGTTTAATACACTCATCAAACAGCCTAGCCGGAGGTATGTTGCTGAGTAAGGATGCTTGTATTTTAATCGCCTTAAGAATATCTTTTGACAGGCTTGCGCCTAACTTAGCCTGGAAACGAACAGCACGAATCATTCGTACTGGGTCTTCTTCAAAGCGTTCAATTGGATCACCAATCATCTCTATTCGACCAGCCCTAAGATCGTCAAGACCGTCAATAAAATCAATAACTTCTGATTTGGACACATCGTAATACAACGCATTAACGGTAAAATCTCTACGAAAGGCGTCTTCTTCTAGAGTACCATAAAGGTTGTCTCTAACAATGCCATTATTGCTCGTCTGTACCTTTCCCGCACGAAATGTCGCCACTTCAAGAAATTTTCTTGGTGAAAACATCACGTGTAATAAGCGAAAACGCCTACCAATTATCCTTGAACGCTTAAATAGCTTGTGTGCCTGCTCAGGTGTTGCGCTAGTGGCAATATCAAAATCTTTGGGCTCAAAGCCAAGCAGTAAATCACGTATACAACCGCCAACAAGATATGCTTCAAAGCCATTTTTAGTTAAAACATTAACAATTTTTAGGGCGTCTTTATCTAATAATTTCTTGTCAAATTGTATCGTTTGACGAACTGGCATCATAGACGAACAACTTTTTTTGGCTTCCAATTAGGGCACTGATGTTCAACAACTACCGTTGTATATATGCCACCACGGACACTGAATTCTGCCTCCAACCGCATGAAGCGCGGATCAAGCGCATCAACTAAGTCACTCAAGATTTGGTTGGTTACAGCTTCATGAAATGCGCCTTCATTACGAAAAGACCAAATGTAGTTTTTTAACGCTTTTAATTCAACACATCGCTCATCGGCAATATACTCAAGGTTCAAAATGGCAAAGTCAGGTTGACCAGTCATCGGGCACAAACAGGTAAATTCTGGCATTCTTATACGAATAACAAAATCTCTCTCAGGATTGGGGTTATCAAAAACCTCTAAAATTTTACTTGGAGTGCTAGGCATTTATTTTCTCTCTCTTATATAAAACGGATAATTTAACAAGGTAGGCGGACAGTCTTGTGTACCTGAACTGATAAAGCAAAAATGTCAGGAAAATAACTAACAAATGGATCCACCAAAGACCAGTAGAAGCGTCTATCTCGCCTCGCTCTAGAGCGCTTTTAGCCATTAATAGTCCGTTATTGTATAGCATAAAAACAACAACACCAATTAATAAGCCGATACTTTTTCCACCGCGTGGTGATGCCTTACCCAATAATACACCAAGCGCTGACAGTATGAGTACACTAAGTGGTTGTGAGAGGCGCCATTGTAATTCAGCAGAGGCATCTCTGCCTGTTTCTTTAAAAAGATCAAGTGTCGAGCGGCCTTCAATTTCGGTATAGATAATTTCAGTTTCTTGCATCTCACCTGAAATAATTTGCAAATCGTATTGATCAAATTCAAGGATGCTTTTGTTTTTACTGCTTGGGATGCCGTGATAACGCGTGCCATTCTTAAGTCGCAAATATACGCTACGTGTTTCAGGATCTGTGTATTTTGTTGCTTCAGAAGCTAAGACAATTAAAGGTTTTCCTTTGGCTGAGGCATAAATGAAGATTTCCTCCATATTTTGCTCTTGGGTATCATTGGGTGTTGAAGATTCAGAGGCATAAAACACGATCTCGCCATCTTTAAACTCTTGAAATTCACCTTCTTTAATAAAAGAAAACTCAGATGCGTTTTTGGTTTCTTCAACAATTAGATTTTTTTGTTCTTTGGCCCATGGTACTGCAAAAGTTGTCAAAAATAAAATAAAGAGAACAGACACAACAACTACCGGTTGAATAAACACCATAAAGTGCTTGTCGCCCAAACCCAGTGAATTTAGTACAATAGCCTCGGAATTCTTGTACATCTGAGAGACGGCAAGAATAATTGCTAAAAACAAAGAAAGAGAAAAAATAATAGGCACATCTCTGATCATATTAAAGCCAATGAGTGGCATTAATTCTTGAATGGGTACGCCTTGGCGAACACTCTCATTAACCATTAAAACAAACTGGTTACCAAAAACGACCAAGCCAATAATAAAGATCATGGCAAAAAACAACACACTGACGTTACGCATGAGATACCGAGCAATGCGACTATTTTGGTATTGAATAATTTTAAGCAGATTCGTTTTCATAATGAGGCGAACGAGTCTTCGAGATAATAACGACTATTTCTTTTGCTTCATTGAATCAAAGAACTCATTATTAGTCTTAGAAAATCTAAGTCTTTCAATCAAGAATTCTGCAGCTTCAACAGTATCCATTGGATGTAGAATTTTACGCAAAATCCACATTTTCTGCAACTCTTGCTCATCGGTAATCAACTCCTCACGACGTGTACCTGAGGCATTGATGTTAATTGCAGGGAAAATACGTTTTTCAGAAAGACGACGCTCAAGGTGCAATTCCATATTACCAGTACCCTTGAATTCTTGATAGATTACCTCGTCCATTTTTGAACCTGTATCAACCAGTGCAGTCGCAATAATAGTAATACTACCGCCGTTTTCAATATTCCTAGCAGCACCAAAAAAACGTTTGGGTCTTTGCAGTGCGTTGGCGTCAACACCACCGGTCAATACCTTACCAGAAGATGGGGCAACCGTGTTATAGGCCCGTGCCAAACGAGTAATTGAGTCAAGCAGAATGATGACGTCTTTTCCTTGTTCAGCACGTCTTTTGGCTTTTTCGATGACCATTTCGGCGACCTGAACATGGCGGTTTGCAGGTTCGTCGAAAGTAGAAGAAATGACTTCACCTCTGACTGTGCGCTCCATCTCAGTCACCTCTTCAGGTCGTTCATCAATTAGCAATACAATTAATTCACATTCTGGATGGTTAGCAGCAATTGACGATGCGATATTTTGCATAATCATAGTCTTACCGGCTTTAGGTGGTGCAACCAGCAAACCCCTTTGACCCTTACCAAATGGTGCAACCAGGTCAATTACTCTGGCAGTAATGTCTTCTGTACCACCATTACCAATCTCAAGAATTAGCCTTTCATTTGGGTGCAATGGAGTAAGTGAAGAGAAAGGAACGCGATTTCTAACATTTTCCGGCTTGTCACCGTTAACCTCTAAAACTTTAACTAGGGCAAAATATTTTTCGCCTTTTTTTGGTGCACGGATCTTGCCAGTAACCACATCACCAGTTGAAAGATTAAAGCGTCTAATTTGGTTTGGTGAAACATAAATATCATCAGGACCAGAAACATATGAGTCGTTTGCAGACCTCAGAAAACCGTAACCATCTTGCAAAATATCCAATATACCGTCACCCAAAACCTCTTCATCATTGTCTGCCTTATGTTTCAATATTGCAAAAATAAGTGTTTGTTTTTTAGCTCTTGAGATGTTTTCAATGCCCAAAGATTGTGCCATTTCCATAAGTTCAGATGGTTTCTGGATTTTAAGGTCTGATAATTTCATAATTGATTGTTAGTGATATTTATGTTGACGGGTGTCGAACGGTGGGTTTAATACAGATTGTATTGAGGAACTGTGTAACTGACAGCACAAGTTGCGCCGACAGTGATTGGTGTTTTAAGTTTTTATTTTGTTAAAAAAATTAGTTTAAATATTAGCGTCTATAAACGCACTCAATTCAGCTTTTGATAATGCCCCAACCTTGGTGGCTTCAACTGTGCCATCTTTAAATAAAAGCATGGTAGGAATACCCCTAATGCCGTATTTTGGTGGTGTCTGCACGTTTTCATCAACGTTGACTTTAGCGATAGTCACACGACCATCATATTCATTTGCAATGTCATCTAGAATGGGTGCAATAGCCTTACAAGGACCACACCATTCTGCCCAAAAATCTACTAAAACTGGTTGAGATGACTTAATAACGTCAGCATCAAAAGACGCGTCTGAGACCGCTTTAATTTTATCGTTCATGATATTTGAAAAGTGAAATAGAAAAGTAGAATCAAGAGAATTCTTGCGCCTATTATATCACCAAACTTACTGGATACCACTTATTTCATAGGATTGCCCATTGTAGAAAAAAACACACTGTTGAGTTCTAAGTAATAAAAGCTAAGATTAGTGGAATGGTAATAAAAGACAATGCCGTTTGTAGAGTGATAATACTTGTCATTAGTTCGGTCTCACCACCCAACTGCTTTGCCAGCGTATAAGAGCTAACAGCTGTTGGCACGCAACCAAATATAACCAAAACAATTTTTTCAGTCGTGTTAAATTCAAAAAATCCACTGACAAAATAAACAACCAACGGAAAAATAGCCAGTTTTAAAACACACGAGATAACGACCGGACTAATTTTAATCGAAAGATTCTTAATTTTGATGTTTGCACCAAGCCCTAAAAGGAGGATGGGTATAGCGCCCAACCCTAACAACCGAGTTGTTTCATGAATAATAGGCACATCTCTTGCCCCCATTACCGAGAAGACAATACCCACAATAATCGATAAAATAAGCGGGTTTTTTGCCAGCTCTGTAACAATGTCAGTTAATTTTGGTTTTGCGTTATTGGATTTAACATCTTGCAGCACAATCACCATAAATGTCACTATGACAACATTAACAACGGGAATAAGGATAGCCATAAGACTGGTTCCGATTGCCAAACCTTTGGCGCCAAAGAGACTGCCGGAAATGGCCAGTGCAATAAAAGCATTGTGTCTAGCAGCACCCTGCATAACCGAGCTTGATATAGCACCCGAGTAGCCACAAATTTTTCCCAATAAAATCGATAACAAGATAACGACAAAAAAACCACTAAGAATAACAAAGGCATAACTGCCAAAAAGTGCCGGGGAAAAATGAATTTGTGAAATCTCATTAAACAGTAGCGCTGGCATTAGAGTCCAGTACACAAGTTTATCGTTCAGGCTCCAAAACGCCTCATTTAGTATTTGATTTCGCCTCAATAGATTGCCAATAATCATCAGCATGAAAATTGGTGCGATCGCAAAAATAACATCAGTGAACGCCAAGTTCATCACAACCTTTTATTTAGATTGAGACTCAACTCGTTTTAGAATAATTGATGGCCATTTGCAGTCTAGCCAACGTTCTATTCTTGCCAACAAGTTCAGCGCAAACGTCAATACTGCCCGCCTTGCCATTACCACTTAGTGCTAACCTAAAAGGTTGCCCCACCTTACCAAAACCAACCGCCTCCTGCTCACAAACACTCTGGATTACTCCGTGCACAGAATCAGCATTCCAAATGTCAAGCTTTGAGAGTTTTGAGTGAAGGATTTCGATAATAACTTGTGATTTACTGTTGAATTGCTTACTGGCTTGTTTTTCATCAAAAGCTGCAAAATCTTGGTAAAACATAACGCATCCATCAGCCATTTCCACCAGAGTTTTTGATCTGTCTCGCAACGATTCAACCACATCCTCTATTCTAGGTCCGCTGTTAACGTCAATCGAGCGCTGCTTTATGTGCCACTGCAACTGTTGAATTAATTCTGAAATGTCAGTATTTTTGATATAGGACTGATTCAACCAAATCAACTTTTCTTGGTTAAAACTCGCTGGCGCTTTGTTGATATTATCAAGATCAAACAAATCAATCATTTCTTCTAATGAAAAAACCTCTTGATCGCCGTGTGACCAGCCAAGACGCACAATGTAGTTTAAGAGCGCTTTTGGTAAAAACCCTTCATCCCTATACGACATGACATTGACGGCACCATGACGTTTTGATAAGCGTGCGCCATCACTACCCAAGATCATCGGCACATGAGAAAAAGCCGGCAAGTCCCAATTAAGTGCAGTGTATAAATTGATCTGTTTTGGCGTGTTGTTGATGTGATCATCGCCACGAACAACACAATCAATCGCCATATCGTGGTCATCAACTACAACCGTCAAATTATAAGTAGGCGAGCCATCAGAGCGTGCAATAATCAAGTCATCAAGCTCTGAATTTGCGATTTCAATGTCGCCTTTAACATGGTCCCTAAAGGCTACTTTTCCCTTGTCTGGATTGAGAAAACGAACAACACCACTGGTTAATTTTTTGTTACGACAGCAACCGTCATATTTTGCTTTTTCACCAGCGACTACTTTTTCTTCTCTCAATTTTTCCAAACGCTCTTTAGAGCATTCGCAGTAATAAGCCTTACCCTCTTGAAGCAATTGATTGGTAACTTCTTCGTATCGATCAAAGCGATCAGATTGATAAATTGGTCCTTCATCATAGTCCAGACCAAGCCACTCCATACCTTGCAATATTGCGTCAACGGATGTCTGAGTTGACCGCTCTCTATCTGTATCTTCAATTCTGAGTATAAATTGGCCATTATTCTTTTTCGACCACAGCCATGCAAAAAGCGCAGTTCTCGCACCGCCTATATGGAGATAACCTGTGGGAGATGGTGCAAATCTGGATTTCATAAGGTTGATTATTGTTGGCTTAGATACTGATAATTAGACACAACTTAAGTGGCACTAATTAATTCAAATGAAGTAATAATTTTACACTGATATAATTATCTACCAATAACCAAATACCTTTAGCATTTCAATGGAATTTACTCAACAAGACTTTAACCATAACTCCATTGTCTCTTGCAATTCATCGTCGGTCATATTAACTCATGGAGAATTAAAAACGCCATGTTTTATTTCACCCAAAGGTAGCCTAGAGCTTTCAATAAAATCCATAACTGAAATTGACAAAAAATTACTCTTCCAGCTCACGTCTCAGGAGCCACTTGATTTATTAATTGTTGGTACGGGAACGAAGGTGGTTTTTCTACCTCCCAAGCAATTAGTTTCTCTTGGTGAGTTTGGTCTAGGCGTTGAGAGTATGAATAACATTTCGGCTTGCAGTAGTTTTAATTTACTGCTCTCAGATGCTCGTGCGGTTGGTTTGTTAATTTTATGATTGCTTTTTTATACAAAAAAATAAAGCTTTTCTATCTCTACTTTAAAATTGATACACCACTACTTCTTTTAATCGTAATGATTGCCGCTCTTGGCTTATTGACTCTCTACAGTAGTTCGGGCGGTTCTTTAGGACCTGTATATAAGCAATTAACCCATTTTGCGCTTGCAACTTGCGTGATGTTGGTTGTAGCACAAATACCACCTCTATATCTCAAAAGATCAGCACCTATATTAATAGTTATTGGTATTTTTCTGCTTATTATGGTGTTGTTCTTTGGTACTTCTGGCGGTGGTGCACAGCGTTGGCTCAACCTCGGTTTAATCAAGTTTCAGCCCTCAGAGATGATGAAAGTTATTGTACCCATTGCCATTGCATCGATCCTTTCTGAGAGAACCATGCCACCCAAGACAATTCCTACATTGATTTCTTTGGGTGCAATTGTTAGCGTTGTTCTTTTGATTGCGAAACAACCCGATTTGGGCACCTCGCTTTTGATTGGCGCTTCAGGCGTTTATGTTTTATTTTTCTCAGGTGTCAGCGTTAAATTATTAAAAAACCCATGGCTTAATTTTGGCTTGTTATTAAGCCTTGCCTCAGGCGCACTTTATGTTGTCTGGAATTTTTTGTTGATTGCTTATCAAAAAAATCGAATTTTAACATTACTCGATCCAGGATCCGATCCACTTGGATCTGGCTACCATATTTTGCAATCCAAAATAGCAATCGGTTCTGGTGGGCTCACCGGCAAAGGATTGGGACAAGGCTCCCAATCTCAACTTGATTTTCTACCGGAAGATTCAACTGATTTTATCTTTTCAGTATTAGCAGAAGAA
>Ga0302118_10001030_pt1 | contig 13642 bp, 8 predicted proteins | sample AG5_331_MG_FD_203126 | JGI IMG/M metagenome (GOLD analysis project Ga0302118, IMG submission 203126) | Marine microbial communities from Western Arctic Ocean, Canada - AG5_33.1 | ecosystem: Environmental > Aquatic > Marine > Oceanic | place: Canada: Western Arctic Ocean | collected 2017-10-01 | reverse complement strand
TAACTCAGAAGAAAGTGAAACTGTTGCTGAAGTTGAAAGTCCGGCAGAAGTGTCCACAACAACTGATGCGTCTGTTGAGGATGAAGAAATTGAAGCCAATGCGTCTGTAGAGCTTGAAAATACTGAGCCTAAAGCTAAAGTAAAAGCTGAACCTAAAGCTAAAGCTAAAGCTAAAGTAAAAGCTGAGCCTAAAGCTAAAGTAAAAGCTGAGCCTAAAGCTAAAGTAAAAGCTAAAGTAAAAGCTAAAGTAAAAGCTAAAGTAAAAGCTAAAGTAAAAGCTAAAGTAAAAGCTAAGCCTAAAGCTAAAGTAATAGCTGAACCTAAAGCTAAAGTAAAAGCTAAGCCTAAAGCTAAAGTAATAGCTGAACCTAAAGCTAAAGTAATAGCTGAACCTAAAGCTAAAGTAAAAGCTGAACCTAAAGCTAAAGTAAAAACTGGGACTAAAGCTAAAACTAAGGCATAAGTTGAAGCAGAATCATCAGAACCAACCTGCTGAAAACGGCAAGTGGTTGAAACAATTGCATCTGTAGCAATAAACAGTAGAAATAAATAAAGGAATTCATGTCTGAAGTTAGAGTATTTGAACTGGCACAAGAGTTAAATATGCCAGCCAAGCAACTGCTCACCAAGATGCGCAAAGCTGGAATTCCAGTTACAGGCAACTTTTCAGAACTATCGTTGGATCAAGCTCAGATAGTTAGAAAAATGGCAAAAAGTGCCAAAGGCATTGTCCTGCCTAAAGCAGCCGGTATACGCCGCAAGAAAGCAACTGCCAAAGATGCTGAAGAGACTGCAGAGAGCAAACAAGCTAAACCTAAGCAAGGTTCCTCAATTGTCACGATCTCGACTAAATCCAAATTAGATCAAGAGGTAGTTGAGGGTCTACCAAAAAGACGCGTACGCAGGAAAAAGAAAGATAATGAAGAACTTACACCGGAAACTAAAGCACCTGGGGAAGAAAAAACACCGGCAGATGTAATAATTCCGGATGCTGAAATTAGAAAAGACAATGTTTCGATTCAGGAAGCTGATTCGACAGAACAGGCAGCTGAGGCTGTACAACTGAGCAACGAGCAAACACCTTCTGCTGTTGAAAGAGAAGTTACGGGAAACATAATTGAACCGCCTCCTGTAGTAGATACAACAAAACAAACGCTGAAAGAAGCACCTGGAAGTGTTCCGAATAAATCTGTTGACACTGAAAAAGGGACAACTGTTACTGAAGATAAAAATTCAAACAATAAAAAAGTAGTTTTCAAGCAACATCAAGCTGCTGAAGAAGAGCCAGGGAAAAATAAAAATTTCCGCCGGCCTGATGAAGATAAGAAACGAAAAGGGGGAGGCGCACAAAGAGATTATTTCTTTCGTGATAAGAAACCGCGTCACCGCAGAAAAGATCAGCAGCAAGGACGTCGACATGACAAAACTGTCAAAAAGTCTTTTGACCCTAATGCGCCTAAGCACGTTTTCAATCCACGTAAAAAGAGTATCCGGATAGGCAACCAGGTTGTTGTCGCAGAACTTGCGAGATTGATTGGTATCAAAGTGCCGGAAATCTTAAGAAAGTTGATGGCCCTCGGCATCATGGTAACAATCAACCAGACAATTACTGGAGAAACCGCAGAGCTGATTGCTACAGATTTTGATGTGACAGTTGAGGTTGAAACTTTCGAACTGACTGACCTGCTCAAAGAAAATGAGCCGGATGAAGCAGATTTGGCAATACGTGCTCCGATTGTGACAATCATGGGGCATGTTGATCACGGAAAAACGTCTCTGCTCGACAAAATAAGAGAAACCAAAATCGCTACCGGTGAGGCCGGCGGGATTACTCAACACATAGGTGCATATCATCTGAAGGCTGGTGGGAACAATGTAACATTCCTCGATACACCTGGACACGAGGCTTTTACCTCGATGCGTGCCAGAGGAGCAAATATAACCGATATCGTTATTCTTGTTGTCGCTGCGGATGATAAAGTTCAGCCTCAAACCATTGAAGCTATTCAGCATGCTCGTGCAGCTAATGTACCGATAATTGTCGCGGTGAATAAAGTTGACCGTCCTGAAGCTGACCCAATGAGGATTCAGCAGGAACTGCTCAGTCATGAACTGATTCCTGAAGATTTAGGTGGAAGTACTATCTTTGTGAAGGTCTCAGCCAAAACAGGTGAAGGAATAGACGAACTGCTGGAAATGATTCATTTACAGGCAGAAATACTCGAGCTAAGAGCTACCGCCAAAGGACTTGCCCGTGGAACCATCATTGAGTCACGAGTCCGTAAAGGACAAGGTCCTGTCGGAACTGTTCTGGTTCAGCGAGGTACGCTCAAGGTCGGCGATTATTTCGTCATGGGCAGTATCCATGGAAGAATACGTGCGATGTTTGATGAAAGTGGGAGTACGATGGAGGAAGCAGGACCTTCAATACCTGTAGAAATTTCTGGTTTAAGCAACGTTCCTGCAGTTGGTGAAATATTTGTCATTCTTGATGATGAAAAAAAAGCACGACAAATTGCTGGGGAACGTGAGCACAAACTCAGAGCAGAAACTATCGTCGCTGATCAAAAAACAAGTCTTGATAACCTTTTCAGCAAAATTGAAGAAGGTCAGGCAAATGAACTTCGCCTGATTTTAAAAGGAGATGTGCAAGGTTCAGTTGAAGCTCTTAAATCCTCACTTGAACAAATTGGTGATGAAAGGATTTCACCGAGGTTTCTCCTGTGTGCAGTCGGTAATGTTACCGAAACCGATATAACATTAGCGTCCGCTTCTGACGCAATTATTGTCGGTTTCAACGTTAAGATGGATCCAAAAGCCAAAGAAATACGTGCCAGTGAGGGTGTTGATGTACGTCTATATGACGTTATTTACAACGCGTTGGATGATGTCAAAGCAGCCATGGAAGGACTTTTGGAACCAGAAATTCGGGAAGAAATACTTGGACATCTGGAAGTACGTCAGATCTTTTCTTCAGGAAAAAACGGCATGGTTGTCGGAGGTCTCGTCACAGACGGGAAGCTCCATAGAAATGACATGATACGAGTATTACGAAAAGAAAAAAGTGTCTTTGAAGGTTCTATCATCTCTCTCAAACGATTCAAAGACGATGTCCAGGAAGTTGCACAGAACTATGAGTGCGGAATTGTGCTTGATTTTACTAAAATTGAAGACGGTGATATTGTGGAAGCCTACAAGCAAATTGAAGAGAGCGCACGGCTCTAAATAAGATCATGAAAAAAACAGGAAGAAGTAGTTTCAGCACACTAGTGCATCGTAGACTCTCCGAAATTCTTCTTTTCGAAAGTAAAGATCCCCGTTTTAGTAAAGTGACCATCAGCAGAGTAGAAGCAGCGCCTAATATGTCTTCTGCGAGAGTCCATTTTTCAATTTTTCCTTCTACAGGACAGCAGGAGTTGGTTGACTCATTAAACAAGGCTGCAGGCTTTTTCAGTATACAACTGGGTAAAGTTCTCAAAACACGGAACACACCGCAGTTAACTTTTGTCTATGACGCAGGATTTGACCACAGTGATGAAATTGAAATATTGCTGCGCAGTGTACTTCCAAAAGACTCGGATGAGTCTCAGGAATCTGATCTTGATCTAAATACTGAAACTGCTGAGTGATTTGTTGGTTTCTAGCTAATACGAATGAGTTTCTTGCGGATAATCAGCATTGACAAGCCGAAAGGCTGGACTTCTTTTGATGTCGTTCGTTTTGTAAAACGACAGTTTCAGGAAAAAAAAGTCGGACATCTCGGCACCTTAGACCCCATGGCAACAGGTGTCCTACCTGTTTTCCTCGGACAGGCTACCCGTCTTATTCCACTCTTTAACAATGTCGACAAAACTTACCGCGCGGTTTGTAAATTCGGAGAATCAACTGATACCTATGACGCGGAGGGTACAGTCACACAGACACTTGATCCTTCCTTTTTAAATCCGCAAGAAGTAACAAAAGCGGTTTACTCATTTCTCGGACAGCAGGAGCAGCAAACCCCCGCCTTTTCTGCTGCAAAAGTCAACGGAGTGCCTGCCTACAAACTGGCAAGACAAGGTCTGGAGGTTCCTGTCAAAATACGCACAGTAACATTCCACGAGCTAGAGGTTGAGTCTGTCGAACTACCGTTTGCGCAATTCAGGGTACATTGTTCAAAAGGAACTTACATCCGGACACTCGTAAATGATCTGGGACTTTTACTGAAAGCAGGTGCGCATCTTACATCTTTGGAACGTTTAGCATGTGGAGCATGGTTTCATAGTGACAATTCAGTCACAATTGAGAAACTGAAGCAAATGGAAGGTGACTCTGATGTGCCATGGATTTCACCTTTAAAACTATTGGATCACCTTTATACCGTCAGTGCAACATCGCAAATTCTGACTGCCCTAAAATACGGTCGTCGAGTAGAAGTTCCTGAACCTCTTGATACTGTCCAAAACAACGAAATGTCTGCAGAAAATGAATTTTCCGCAGAATCGAAGCAAATTCAGACAAAAGTTTTAACTTCAGACGATAATTTGGTTGCTATCGGTTATCTAATGTGGGAAAATGACGTCTGTTATTTTCAACCATCAAAAGTTTTTATCTAGTTAAGAAAATTATTTAATATGTTAACAAAAAACCGAAAAGTCGAAATTGTAAACAAGTTCGGAAAAAACGATTCCGATACTGGCTCAACTGAAGTGCAGGTTGCATTATTAACTGAGCGCATCAATGAATTGACTGATCATTTACGTAGTCAGCCCAAGGATTTCAGTTCACGCAGAGGATTACTGAAACTCGTAGGTCAACGTCGTAATTTTATGAGTTATCTTAAAAAGAGGAATCTTGACGTACACGGAGCTATTTCTAAACAGCTTCAGATTCGCGTCAAGTGACTCAAACAAAACTTCACAGAGGACTTGTCCACGGGGGCTGGTCTTCTGCATGGTATTTATTGGCAAATGCCCTTTTGTACCATTTCTTTTCCCCCGTATCCTGTAACATGAAGTCTGCTTCCCCTCTTTTTGCTATCCATTTTAGTTTGGTGAGAATGAATTTCTTGAAAAGATCCTAAAGCTATATAGCAGAGTACTGGATTAATATTAAATTTAATGGACCAGAAATAGTAGGAAACAGCATGTTACCATTTAAGAATACCGACAGACATTTTGAAAAGGTTTAGCCCTGAGTCAGAATCGGTAGAACGTTGATAATTAGGAGTATAATGAAAATTGTAGAAAGAGAATTCGGTTCGGCAACTATGAAGTTGGAAACCGGAAGAATGGCCAAACAGTCCAACGGATCAGTATTGGTTACATACGGTGACACAGTAGTATTAGTTGCTGCAACTGCAGCAAAAGGATCAGGAACAGGCGCGGATTTTTTCCCCCTTACCGTATTTTATGTTGAAAAAGCTTATGCCTCCGGAAGAATTCCTGGAGGTTTCTTAAAACGTGAATCACGTCTTTCGGACAGTGAGACACTTATTTCACGAATTATTGATCGACCATTGAGACCGGCTTTTGAAGATAACTACCTTGCAGAAACAATGATTGCTGCAACAGTATTAAGCCACGATCTTATCCATCCTTCTGATGTTGCCGCTATGAACGGTGCTTCGGCAGCATTGGCAATTTCTGACATCCCTTTTCACAATCCTCTGGGTGGTGTAAGAGTAGGACGTGTTGATGGCAAATTTGTCACAAATCCAAGTCCTGAAGAACTCGAAGTTAGTGAACTAAATATCTTCATGGCTGCGTCTAAAGATGCAATTTTAATGGTTGAAGGAGAATCAACCGGTGTTAGCGAATCAGTGATGCTGGATGCCCTCTGGTATGGACAGGAAGCAGTTTTGCCGATCATTGAGATGCAGGAAGAGTTGATGCAGAGTGTTGGTAAGAAAAAACGTACTGTTGATGTACCGCCAGTAAATGCTGAACTAAAATCCAAAATTGAAGCGATTGCACCTAAGCGACTGAGCGATGCTCTCAGTATTAAAGATAAAATTGAACGTTATGAACGTTTGGACACATTACGTGATGAAATAAGTAACGAGATTCTTGGTGATTCACCTGAATCAGCTTCAGCAAAAGAACTCAAACAAATTTTTGCTGACATCAAAAAAGATGAAATGCGCTCACGTTTGATTAAGGATCAAATCAGGATAGACGGACGAAAACCTACAGAAATTCGCCCAATCACCTGTGAGACTAAAGTTTTACCACGTACACACGGTTCAGCCTTGTTCACACGTGGAGAAACACAGGCACTTGCAGTTGCCACCTTAGGTGCACGTGAAGATGAAAAAATGATCGAATCCCTTGACGGTATTGCTTTCAAAAGATTCATGCTGCATTATAACTTCCCAAGTTTTTGCGTTGGAGAAACACGAGCACCACGTGGACCTGGACGTAGAGAAATTGGACACGGAACTTTGGCAGAACGTGGATTGACACCTGTTGTTCCTACCAAAGCCGAATTCCCTTATACAATTCGTCTGGTTTCTGAAGTTCTTGAATCAAACGGTTCATCTTCGATGGCTACAGTATGCGCCGGTTCTCTGGCCATGATGGATGCTGGAGTGCCTCTTAAAGAAGCAACTGCAGGTATTGCCATGGGTTTGATAAGTGACGGTAAAGACAACGTTATTCTTTCAGATATACTGGGTGACGAAGATCACCTGGGTGATATGGATTTCAAGGTTGTCGGTACTGAAAGCGGAATCACTGCTCTGCAGATGGATATTAAGATTAAAGGACTTGGACGTGAAGTCGTTGAGAAATCCTTGATGCAGGCACGTGAAGGACGATTGCATATTTTAGGAAAAATGGCAGAAGAGCTGAAAGAATCCCGCGTAGGACTTTCTACTTATGCACCTCGCTTTATCACTCATAAAATATCACCTGACAAGATCGGTACAGTTATTGGTCCAGGTGGTAAAATGATCAAGAGTATTGTCGAAAAAACCGGTGTAAAAATTAACATCGATGATGACGGCATTGTTTCAATCATGTCACGTGACCATCAAGCTGTGGATGATGCTCTGGAAATCGTCCAGAATCTGACACGTACAATTGAGATCGGTGAAACTTATACAGGACCAGTCAAGAAAGTAATGGACTTCGGTGCGTTTGTCGAAGTTTTTCCTGGTACAGAAGGACTTGTACATATTTCAAATCTGGCAGAAGGCCGAGTCGAAAAAGTTACCGATGTTTGTAAAGAGGGTGATATTGTCACCGTCAAAGCAACTGGAGTTGACAGACGAGGTAAAATTCAGCTTAGCATCAAAGACGTTTAAGTCAGAGCATCTACGACTTAACGTGATTTAAACAGTCATCTGCTGACCTCATCTTCGGACAGAGGTCAGCAGATATTTTTTCCAAGCGTAGCAATTCTCAGTTATTTTATTAATTCCGCAAAATTGACTGGGACGCGTCTCTAATCCCTAATCAGACACTATTAGTTTGAGTTTAGCCTTGTCACAGGCTAAAGTTGAACGGATTATTTCAGCATCACCTCACTATATTTTCAACTTCTGCATGAACCTTGTCATTACGGATTCAGGACTAGGCGGTCTCTCTGTCTGCGCCAAGTTGATGGCTCTTTTAAAAGAAAACGCCGGTTCTGGAAATTCAGCTAATCCTGTTGATGGGCTAAAGATCAGCTACATAAACGCTGTTCCTGCAAACGAACGCGGTTATAATTCCATGTCAGGAAAAGCAGAGCAGATTTCGACATTTGAAAAGATTCTCCGAAATACAAAAAAACTAATTAAGCCAAATTACATTTTTGTTGCTTGCGGAACTTTGTCTGTACTTTTAAAAGATATGCAGTTTAAAAGAGATAACAACAGTTTAATCGAAGGTATTCTGCCGCTTGGTTTCAAACTTCTTCTGGACAGTCTTCAGCAAAATTCACAAGCAACGGCTCTCATCTTTGGAACGCCAACTACTATAAATGCTAATACATTTCAGGATGAACTTTCTCAACAGGGAATAGAGCAAAGCCGGATTATAACTCAAGCGTGTCCTGAACTGGCAACCCAGATTTCAAATGATTCGGAAGGTTCATTTGTGGCAGAGCGAATCCGGTACTGGGTTCAGCAGGCTTTAAGTCAATTTTCAGCAGACAATCCCAGGCCTTTGCTCGTCTTTCTGGGCTGCACCCATTATGCATACCGTGAGAGCCTCTTCAGAAAGTCTTTCATACAGGAAGGTTACAGCCAGATTTCTATCCTGAATCCAAACCTTGCCGCAGCTAATTCTTTGGGTAAAATAGTCCTGCAGGATCAAGGTACTGATAAAAGTCAATCTACAGGAATCTCCCTTGAATTCCTGACGCCTTACGCAATTCCGCAACAGGAGATAATAACACTCTCGAAACTACTGAATCCTATTTCAGTTGAAACAGCCGTGGCCTTCCAAAATGCCATAATATCTCCTGAACTGCTTGCTGAATGAACCATGACTGCAACTGAATTTACTGAATATAAACATCTTCCCAGCTTGGAATACTCCGGACTGGTGGACTCCGACGCAGAATCAAAAACCTGGTTTGCTTTGCTTAATCTACGTGATTATCCAGCAGATGAGTTTCCGGATACCGGACAAATCGCGGATTATATATTTGCTGAATTTGAGCTACCTGAAATTGAATTTTTCCTGTTGTTGATTGAGAGAAAACGAAATGAGCCATGGACGGAAAATACAGATTCTGGCTATTTTCAGCAATTGTGTGAAATAAAGATCCAAAACACAAATCACAATCTGCAAAACGCTGAATTAATAAAAAGAGGCTGTGTCTGGAAAGACAACCTTTCTCCCAAATTTCTACAGGAAATAATAACTCAGAATCCTTATACACCTCTGGAATCTGTGGCCCGAAACAGACAGTGCGTCATCGTCAATACTGCTCAGCCTTTACGCCTCGAAGTCCTCAACATCCCGAAACCATGGGGATATGAAGGCTGGTACACCGGAGTTGAAAAACGTGGTGTGGTAAAAGTCACAGACGAATACGGAAAAACAGAATTGCCTTATGCACTAACTCTTTTCAAAAAACAACTACTTGCAGATTATTCAACAGCTTTGATCTTACTCAAAACACTTAATCCTGTCGCAGAGGATGTGGTTGGAGATTTGTATTATGAAATGCATGAAGAAAAGTGGGAAGTTTATGTGGTGACAGAAATTGATAAAACCGCCTGGCCTTCCGGAACAGGAATAATCAAAGCAGGACTGCATCCGGATAAAATTACTGAATATCAGAAAAATCACGGTGAAAAATGGACAGACTTTCTACTCAAAAATTTTAAACAAGCAATCGCTGAATATGAAAAGTTGCGACGCCAAATTGATGAATCTACAGAAAGTATTTCAACTGAACTAACTGCACAGGAACTCTCACTCAGGGAAAAAGCGGCGTCGTTTGTCGGTAACTGTTCTGTCAAAGTAGGCGACATTGTCAGCTTTCCTGTGTTCCAGTTGCACTCTTTACAGCATGGAATCAAGGTCATAGAATTTCAAACACCGCATTACGAACGTCTGATCGTGATGTTTGCGCAAAAAGTTCTCACCCAGAAACATTGGGATACTGCGGATGCCTTAAGTAAAATGCTGCCCGAAATATATGAACGGCCAGAACTGGAAAGACTGCACAAATCAGCAGGTATACTAGCGGAGCGTTTTGTTGATTTTCCACAATTCACTGCTGACCGTATTTCTCTTGACTCAAACCATGTTTGGAATGATCAACTCGACGGACAATACCATTTGCTAATTACCATCTCCGGACAGGCTACTCTTTTCCCGGAAAACGGTCAGTCTGTAATTATGAATCCTGAAGAAGCATTTTTTTTAGCAGTTGGAATGGGAAGTTATCGGTTGAAAAACACAGGAGATACTCCGCTAATTTGCTTAAAGGCAATGCCGAAATAACACATGATCGTAGAAGTTGCCCTTAATTTACCACTCCGTAAGTCTTTTGATTATCGCTGGCCGGATAATATTACCCGTGTTCCTGAAGCAGGATTACAGGTGCTCGTACCTTTTGGCAGCCAGAAAAAAGGCGGGGTTGTAGTTGGCGTAAAAGAAAAATCCGACTTTAGCCGTTTAAAATCAGTTGAAACACTGGTTGATGAGGAACCACTTTTTTCCGCAGAAATGCTGAAACTCACCAGGTGGACTTCTGAATACTATTTTTGTGCCTGGGGTGAAACTCTGAATTCAGCCATTCCGGGTGGTCTAGCCCTACGTTTACGTACCACTTATACTCCAAGCTCAAGCTCACTTCCGCGTCTGGATGCACTAAGCGAAGCTCCGCTTTCACTGATTCGCAGACAAGATACATGGACTCAACAGGAGTGGCTTAAATGCAATCCTGATGAGCGTGACCATCAAATTCTGCGGAGTTGGATGGCGAATGAGAATGTCCACACAAGCCATCTTTTACTTGGACAAAAAGCTAAACCTAAAATGGAACGCTGGGTCAGCCTGCTCAAGGTCGATGAGCTAAATAATACTGCAAAACGACGTAAATCAAAACGTCAGCAAATATTTGAAATCCTAGCAGAAAATCCTGCTGTTTGCTGGAGTGACATTCAAAGCAGAGTAAATGCTCCCTCACAAGCCTTAAATAAACTTAAAGAAGAAGGTTACATTGATTTTTTTGAAAAAAGGGTTTACCGCCGGTTTATAGAAGGAGAGCTGCCTCAGATTGAAGCATTTCAGGATTTAAACCAGCAACAGAATTCCGCCTTCAATGTGCTTGAGGAATCACTTGAAAAAGGCGTATACCGCACTTTCTTACTGGAAGGCGTCACTGGTAGCGGAAAAACAGAAGTTTATCTTCATGCGGTACGTGCAGCGCGTAAATTAGGCAAATCATCTTTAGTTCTGGTACCTGAAATTTCACTGACACCGCAATTGGTCAACCGATTCCGTTCACGTTTCGGTGATCTTGTGGCAGTTTTGCACAGCGGAATGGATGATGGAGAACGTTTTGATGAATGGTCCAGGGTTCGTAACGGAATTGCTACAATTGTAATCGGTGCACGCAGCGCAGTCTTTTCTCCCCTGAAACATTTGGGACTGATCGTGATTGATGAAGAACATGATCCTTCATACAAACAGGGAGAATCTCCTCGTTATCACGGCCGGGATGCCGCCATTTACCGCGGATTTGCAGCAGACGCGACCGTACTGCTAGGTTCAGCAACACCTTCGCTGGAATCGGCAAACAATGTAAAAAATGGGAAATATGAGCTTTTACGTTTAACTTCACGTATTCATGAAGTTCAGTTGCCGAAAGTCAAACTCCTGGATATGAAAACTGTTGCCGGTCAAAAAGGCAGTCCTTATTTTTCCAGTGAACTTGTTGAAGCCCTGCGTTTACGCTTACTAAAGAAAGAACAAAGCATTGTATTTTTAAACCGCCGCGGTTTTGCGCCTCTGGTGCGTTGTTCAAAGTGTGAATCGACTTACACCTGCCCCAACTGCAGTTTAAGTCTAGTATATCATCAAGGAGCACATCAAGTACGTTGTCATCAATGTGACTTCGTCACCCCTCTGCACAATAGATGTCCGGAATGTGGAATTGAAAATACTCCTAGAATTATCGGTACAGGAACAGAACAAGTTGAGGAAAATCTTAAAATGTTTTTTCCCGAAGCACGTATTTTACGAATGGATCGGGACACTTTGCACGGAAAACACGCACTTTCAAAAATGCATGAACGTATCCGTAAACACGAGGTCGATATTGTAATCGGTACACAGTTGGTAACCAAAGGCCATGACTTTCCGGAAGTGACACTGGTAGGAGTAATTATGTCTGATTTATCACTGAACATTCCAGATTTCCGTGCAAGTGAACGTACCTTTCAACTATTGACTCAAGTAGCAGGACGTGCAGGGCGAGGTCACAAACCAGGAGAGGTGTTGATTCAAACGCATAATCCGCGGCATCACAGTTTGCTCTGTGCCAAAGAACACGATACAACACAATTCATGGAACTTGAATTGGAACGCCGCCTAAATCTCAGGATGCCTCCTTTTCATTCACTGACGTTGATTGTCTGCAGCAGTCCGCATGAAGAACGCGCGGAAAAGATGGCTCAGGAAATTTACGATAGAATAAGGACTATTATCTCAAATACAGTCCGGACTGTTGTACTGAAGTCTGATGATGAAGCTGAAACTGCTGATGCTGTCAAAGTAATAGGACCAATAGAAGCACCGATGAAAAAACTACGTAACCGTTTTCGCTGGCAGCTCCTGCTGAAAGCAGATAATGTGGGCCAACTTCTGCATTTATTAAAACATGTTTTTGAGTCCCCTCCTTCAATCAAACGAGATGAGTTGGTTCAAATTGATGTTGACCCACATCACCTGCTTTGAAGGGTGGCTCAGTATTAAAAACAGATATTCTCGGAAACTGTGTGTTTGCAACGTTTTCAAAGAATATCAAACATTTAACCTTCGCAGGGTGTCAGTAATATATTCCTTTCAACTCATCTCAACTCTGCTCGACTCCGTACGAATCGGAAGTTTTGCTACCAATCTGCAAACCTATCCCCCTTACTCATAAAGTTCAGGCAGCTCCTGCATCTCAATCAATCCAGTGTATAGGACCTCATCTCCTAGAGTAAATCCACAAGATTCCGTCTCAAGTGAATTATGAAATGGATTGTAAAGTTTTATAAATATATGTCAAGGTTTTTAATTATTTTATTGACAAAAGTCATTATTTACTGTATTTTGCCTCAAGCTCCACAATTCGGTGCGGGCTTTTTGAAAAGATGCACTGGTAAAGAGTTAGTTTGGGAATGCCTCAGTAATTATTTTTGCTATTGCATATAACCAATAAATAAGGAGGAATGATGGGCGTTCAACTTGATGCTCTTGTTGTTATCTTCACAGAGTTTTACTACTGGGTGACAGTAGTTTTCATGTTCCTGATTCACGTTGGGTTCTGCATGTATGAGGTGAGTGTGTCTCGACGCAAAAATATAGCACACACCTTAATGAAAAATGCGATGGTGGTACCGTTAGTAACGGTCACCTTCTTTTTCTTCGGTTGGTGGATTTATTTCGCCGTGCCGAACGGTCCCGGAATTACCGGAGGCCTGGTTGAATCACCTCACGCTACAGCTTTGAGCGTGGTGATGGGAACCCACATGGGTGGAGCCTCAGAACTTGGTGCAGGATGGGCGCGGATTAATGGCGTATTTTGGGCTGCCTTTTTGCTCTTCTCGTGGACAGTGGCTTCCATAGTTTCAGGAGCAGTGATTGAACGCATACGTTCAGGTGCTTTCTGGATTATTGCCGTGATGGTTGGTTCGTTCACCTGGGTGATTGACGCTGCCTGGGGCTGGCATCCCGAGGGTTGGATGGTGCAATTATTAGGCTATCACGATGCCTATGCTTCCGGAGTGATTCATGCCATCGGCGGAGGTACCGCACTAGCTGTCCTTATTCATTTGGGACCCAGGGTTGGTAAATTTGCGGCAGATGGAACACCGCGTGACCTGCATCCGCATAATCCATGGCTGGCAGTAATTGGTTTATTTCTGATTTACACAGGTTTCTGGGGTTTTTATGCTGCCTGTAACGTGCCGATTTTTGATATCAGCGGAGACAATCCTGCCTTCTTTTCA
>Ga0302118_10001028_pt1 | contig 13650 bp, 12 predicted proteins | sample AG5_331_MG_FD_203126 | JGI IMG/M metagenome (GOLD analysis project Ga0302118, IMG submission 203126) | Marine microbial communities from Western Arctic Ocean, Canada - AG5_33.1 | ecosystem: Environmental > Aquatic > Marine > Oceanic | place: Canada: Western Arctic Ocean | collected 2017-10-01 | reverse complement strand
TGGTGGCTTCGGAAGGCGCCAAGATGGGCATTCCTGAAGTAGGGGTAGGCCTTTTTGCGGCCGCCGGTGGCGTACTGCGCTTGTCTAGCCGCGTCGGCCACGGCAAAGCAATGGAAATGGCTATCACTGCCGACCCGATCTTGGCTGAAGAAGCTTTGCAGTTCGGGCTGATTGCCCGCATGACCGAAAAAGGTGGAGCGGTAGAAGGAGCACTCAAGCTTGCGGAACGAGTCGCCCAAAATGCTCCTTTGGCTGTGGCCGCTTCGAAGAAACTGGTGCAAGCTGCTTCTTCAGGGGCCAGCGAAGAAGAACTCTGGGCGTTGAACACGGAAATGCAAATGAAAGTCTTTGTTTCCAATGACTCTAAAGAAGGCCCCAAAGCCTTCGCCGAAAAACGCCCACCCGAGTGGACCGGTACTTGAGCCTTTAACCCTCCGGGGTTAACAACATCGCCAACTGTCGCGACTGAGCGACCAGCGCCCCGGTGGAGTCCCAGAGGCGACCGCTTTCAATCATGCGGCCATCATGAAGATCTTCGGTAACAAATTCTCCTTGCACCCAGCCAGGTGCAGGGAGTCGGCGTATATGTACCGTTAACTCAATGGTAGGCACCCAGCCTATTTTTCCCAGCAAGCCAAAAATAGGTGGCGGGAAGGCGTCGGCAAACAGCACCAGGCCTAATGGGTCGGGTTGGCGGCCATCTAAGAACCGAATCCACCCGGAGGTTTCGGCTTTTTCCGCTGCTCCGGCTTCTGCTTGATCGGGGTGGATACGCATTTCGATGCGGTTCTGAATAGCCAATTCTACGCCTTGTTCAAGGCCTGAGCGGGACCGGCATTGGTCGGGTCCTGGTATTTCGGGGGCGGGGATACTCACTTGAGGTGCTTGATCAGAACCGGCGCCCAAGGTGCCAAAGGCCGCCAAAACCTCTACTCGGGTTTTTTCTGCTTGTTCTAACGAGCCCCGCAACGTGCTGATGTTGCGGCCCGAGCGGACCAGAGAGCCATGCGCTAGGGCCGAGGCGTTGCCGCTTCCGGGACGTAAATAGTGTGCGGTCACGCTGAGCGGGTCGTTATGTGGGCTCAAGGTGCTCAAGCCGCGTAGCAAGGGAGCCAACAAGTAGCCCCCGTTGGGGTTGTCGCCAATATTCCATTGGTCGCTTAAGGTCAGCGACCACTCCCCCGGGCTTTGCTCGGTGAGTTGGGTTTCGGTGTCAAATTGAAAAGCCACAAAGCCCCTTGGTTCTTGAAATACAGGTGGGCGTACCTTAGGGGACGGCTGGCCGGTTTAACGCATCACGAAAGGATTAGCCATGGGTTCTTTTGAGGTGTTGATCCACACGGTTTTGGTGCGGGTGTAGTCGTAGATGGCGTCGATGCCGGCTTCTCGCCCGTAACCACTTTGCCCAAATCCTCCGAAAGGAGCCACCGGAGAGATCGCTCGGTAAGTGTTGACCCAAACGATGCCGGCGTGCAGGCCAGCGGCTACCCGATGGGCTCGCCCTAAGTCGTTGGTGAACACACCAGAACCCAGTCCAAAGACCGTGTCGTTGGCCATAGCGATGGCTTCTTCTTCCGTACTGAATTTGATGACTGACATGACGGGCCCAAAAAGTTCTACCTGGGTACTGAGAATTTCTTGGCTGGGGCAAGACACTACGGTGGGTTCAAAATACCAGCCCTGGTCAAACCCTTCGGGGCGTTGACCGCCGGCCATAATCTCGGCACCTTGGGCCACTGATTCACTCAAGGTTTTTTCAATGTTGTCTCGCTGCTTTTTTGTGGCCAACGGCCCAACTTGTGTAGTTGCATCAAGCGGGTCGCCAATTTGCACCGCTCGGGCACGTTGGGCAACGGCCTCCAAAAAACGGTCGAAGATACCCGCTTGTACAAAAACCCTGGACCCTGCTACGCAACTTTGGCCGGAGGCACCAAAGTTGCCCGCTACTGCACCGTTAACGGCGGCTTCAAAGTCAGCATCGTCAAAAATCAAGATAGGAGACTTGCCGCCCAGTTCTAACGAAACGGGGGCAAAGTTTTGTGCCGTGTTGGCCACCACCTGGCGGGCGGCATCGATGCCTCCGGTGAAAGAAACTTTGCTGACCAACGGGTGACTGGTGAGGGCCCTGCCACAGGGCTCGCCAAAACCGGTGATGAGGTTAAACACTCCCGGGGGAAAACCTGCCTGGTCAACCAATTCGGCAAACGCTAAAACAGGGGCCGGGGCTTCTTCGGAAGATTTGATAATCACGGTGTTGCCGGCCGCCAAAGCAGGAGCGGCTTTGGTGGCGGTGAGAAGCATTTCGGCATTCCAAGGCACAATGCCGGCCACTACCCCAATGGGCTCACGGGTAGTAAACACATGCAGATTTGGTTTGTCGATAGGCAAGGTGCTGCCTTGCAGTTTGTCGGCCAAACCACCGTAGTAGCGGTAGTACTCGGCTACATAAGCTGATTGCCCACGAGTTTCGACGGCTAATTTACCGCTATCGGTGGTTTCCACGGAACCTAAATGTTCCGAATGTTCAGCCAGCAAATCGGCCAAAACAAAAAGTAGCTTTCCCCGCTCGGTGGCCGTCATGTCTGCCCACGGGCCCTCGTGGAGCGCTCGATGAGCTGCTTTAACAGCACGGTCTACGTCATCTTCGGTGGCCGCTGGAGCGGTAGCCCAAGCCTCACCCGTCGCCGGATTGATAGTTTCGAAGGTCGCTCCGTCGGAGGCCGAACAAAACTCGCCGTCGATGTACATTAGGTAATCGTGCATGGGGTGATCTCCTTATTTAAAAAGATGAGTAATGAGGTAGTAAACAAAAAGGGGTCTTCCCACAGGGGAAGGTGATGCAAGTCCGGCAGTATTTGGGCTTCACCGTAGGGCAAAGCAGCGGCGAGAGTTTCGCTCATTTGCGGGGTTGACCCGGCATCAAGGGCTCCCGTCATGACGAGCGTGGGTGCGCTAACCCGGGAGAGTCCATCGGGCACCAGAGGGTCGCCGTCTAAAAAGCATTGGTAAGCCGCCAGGTAACCGTCATGGTCGGTGGTGCGTAAACGGGCGGAAATTTTGGCCGCCAGTTTAGGGTTTGCCTCTTGCCAAGCCGGAGTAAACCAGCGGTCCATGGCCAGTTGCGCCACTACCGCCATGCCGTCTTGGCGGCAGAGTTCTAAGCGCTGCTGTTGGGCAGAGTGCTGCTCGGCGCTGCGTTCGAACACTGTGTTAAGCAGCGCCACTCGACGAACCAGTTCCGGCTGGCGTAAAGCTAACGCCAAAGCGATGCTGCCGCCTAGTGAAAGGCCAGCCACATCCAGTTTTTCACCTTCGGCCACTGCAGCGACTTCTCGGGCCTGGCGCACGAAGTCTTCTATGGTCACCGGCCCCCCGCTGCCAGAAGTCTGCCCATGGCCTAAGAGGTCGTAACGGATAACCGTGCGCTCATCTTGGAGTTGCTCCATGGCGGGGTCCCACATAGTGTGATCAAGCCCCACCCCATGGATGAGCAGCAACGGCGGGCCTTGGCCCTCCATACGAATATAGGTTTGACCACTCACTGCGGGCCAATTCCCATTTCTTCCATGTCCTGGTAACGGTTACCGATGCGATGATGCGGCCGCCCACCTACCGAAGCGCCAATAGCCACCACAATCTCATCGGGTCCAGGTGCATCGGCGACAGTCATTTCCAGCGTGAGGTAATGGGAGCGCCAACCCGGGTCTTCTTTGTGCATCATGGGGATACTCACCGTGGCTCCCGGGCCGCCTCGGGTATTGGTAAACGACAAGTAAGCCGTACCGTTCACGGCGTCGCGAAAAACGTTGCCAAAACGCAAGGTATGGATCAATGCCGACCCATGCTCTACCTCGCCGCTGGTTCCTACCATGGAGGCTTTTCCGTAGGCCTCGATGGCCTCTCCCCCGCCGGTTAATGCCGTGAGGCGAGGCACCAAGACCTCGCCTAAAGCCGGGGCGGTCGCCAATATTTCGGGGCGCAGATCTTCAACGAACCCTTGGCCGGCCCACGGGTTGGACAACACCGCCGCTACTCCGTACAGGTGCAACGAGGGGGCGGCGACTTTTCCGCCTTCAATGAGCACTTCTTCGTGGTGCGCTACGACTTTACGTATTTCTAAACTCATCAGTTTGTCTCCTCGGAAAATTGGGGCATCACTTCTTCCGTGAAACGATGGACGCTGTCCATTACCGTACGGTGGTCCAGACCGGGGAAGTTTGACCACACCAACAGGGATTGAAGATTAAGTTTTTCCTTCATCTCATGGATTTTTTCAGCCACATAATCAGCGGTGCCAAACAACATATTGCGCGGGTGGAGCCACTGGTAGCTAAGAAGATCAAGTTTACCGGGGGTCTCGGGCAACTCTTCTCCCGGATAACGGTGGTTGCTTAGGCCCCGAAAATGGCATACCCACTCCATGTAGCGCAAAAAAGCCTGGCCGGCCAGTTCTTCGGCTTGGGCCATGGTCTCGGTCACAAACATGTCACGGACCAAGGTAACCCCTTCACCCATTGGCACGTCTTGGCCTTGGGCCTGTGAAGCCGTCTCGCTATAGAGTTCAAAGCGAGAGACCATGGCATCGGTGGGTGGAATCCAGAACATGCCTTGAAGCCCGTTACGAGCGGCAAACTCAATAGAAGGAGCCGAGTCAATAACCTGCCAAAGCGGTGGGTGCGGGGATTGGAAGGGCTTAGGTATTACCGAGAGTGCCGTAATATGTCCAGTTTCGGGGTCGGTATTGTTGCTGACAGGTGGGCTCATGGCGTGATTAAAGGTGACACCAGGGTAAGGGAACTCAAAAAACTCGCCCTTAAAAGAAAAGAATTCATCAGTCCAGCAGCGGCGTATGACCTCTAAGGTTTCTTCAAATAAGGCACGGTTGACCGCCGGGTCCCGAACATCGGCCGCCGGGTTCATGTTGACCGTCTCTCGTGGGTAGACCCCCCGTCCTACCCCTACTTCAAGGCGGCCCGCGCTCATGTGGTCCAACATGGCGAGGTCTTCAGCCATCTGGATCGGGTGGCGAAAGGTAATAATATTGGCCGCTTGGCCGATACGAATTTGTTCAGTATGGGCCGCTAGGTCAGTGCTCATGAGCACGGGGTTGGGGCAAACTTCTAGCCCCTCGTGCCCAAAGTGATGTTCGGTAGTCCAAATGGATTCCCACCCGTTTTGGTCGCAATACTGGGCGATTTCTCGCCCTTCATCTATAACTTCGTAAAAGGGCTTACGAAGGCCCCAATTATTTTGGTTCAGAAAATACCCGAATCGCATGCTTGCGCTTTCTATCGAGGAATGACGGACATGGGCGCACACCTTTTATTCTCGCTGCCTGCCCGACTCGAGTGAGCACAAGGTACAGCAAAAATTTTCGAAGGTCAATGTTTGTTAACCGACAGGTATTGGGGACCTAACTCATCTACGGACGGACAACCCAACAGAGCCAAGGTTCGCTCCACCCCATTGGCAAAGTGATCAATAACAAAGTCCACCCCGACTTCGCCGGCAGCACCCAGGCCATAAAGGTAAGGACGGCCCACCATGCAGGCCGTGGCCCCCAGCGCTACTGCCTTAACAATGTCCGACCCCCGACGCACCCCACCATCAACAATGATTTCCGTTTGTCCCCCCAGTGCCGCGGCCACCGCTGGCAATAAATCAATCGGGGCAGGAGCATCGTCGAGTTGGCGTCCGCCGTGGTTTGACAGGGCAATCGCATCCACCCCGTGATCCACGGAAAGTTGTGCATCTTCTACCGATTGGATGCCTTTGATGACCAACTTCCCTTTCCATCGGTCGCGCAACCACGTCAGATCGTCCCAACTCAAGCTCGGGTCTAATTGGCTGTTTATGTAGGTGGCGAGGGATACCGGGTCTGACCCGTCGCCGACTTTGCTTTCGGTCAGGTTGGCAAACTTTATGGGCGCTGACGTTATGAAGTCCCAAGTCCAACTGGGGTGCCGAAGGCCGTCAAAAATTGTGTCTAGCCCGATTTTAGGCGGCAAGGTAAAACCACGGCGTACATCTCGCTCTCGCCTTCCCAAAACCGTATTGTCGACCGTCAAAATGATGGTCGAATAGTGACAGGCAGCAGCCCGTTTGAGCATTTCATCGACAAGATCGCGGTCTCGCCAAACATAAACTTGAAACCACTTATCACCGGACGAAACTGCCGCTACGTCTTCGATAGAGCGGGTGGACAGCGTTGAGAGACCATAGGGAAGCCCCGCCCGCTCAGCGGCTCGGGCCACCGAGAGTTCTCCGGCAGAGTCGGCCATGCGAGTAAAGCCCGTCGGCGCCAAAATCAGGGGCAGAGGGAGGCGACGGCCCAGCAGTTCTGTAGAGGTGTCGATACTTTCTATGCCCCGTAGAACTCGGGGTTTAAATGAAATGGCGGCAAAACCCTGTTTGTTGCGGGCCGCTGTGCGCTCGTCTTCGGCCGCACCATCGATGTAATCAAAAACTCCACCGGGGAGGCGCTTTTTTGCCAACAAGCGGAGATCCTCCAAATTGCTGGCTCGCTCTAAGCGGCGAAGTGCCCCGTTGCGTTCAAATCTTCTCAACCGCACTACCGAGCGAAGGGCTTTTAACATGTCACTATTGTGCCATCTGTCGTCTCTAAGACAAGACTCGGCCTAATACATGATGGTTCGCGTCAAATGGTGAGGCCAAAAGGTGTCGTGATAAGTGTTCCAAAAGCGAAAGTCCACCTGAGGTACGACAATTTGTTGATCAGGGGGCCGGATCTCATTGATGGCGTCGGTCAATAATGCCGTGGCATAAACCGTGTGGGCACGAATCTCGATTTCCTGGTCGCTGTCACGCTCAATAATTTGGCCTGCCATAATCTTGGCCTCCAACTCAGGCGCATAAGAAATCAGACCCATAAGGCGTAGCCCCACTGGCACGATGTAGTCGGCGAAGGCTGTCATGTCTTCAAGATCTTTGAGCGCCCATTGGCCGCTACGAAACAAAGCCCGATGCAGCGACCACAAAGTAAGTTGAGGCAATTTATGAAACTCAACTTTTTGCCCGTGGTACAGACTTGAATCATCGAAGCGCGGAAATTCTTGGGCCATGCGTTCCATCAACCCCTCACCGTCGGCATACATTGCTGGCGCACAGGAGCGCACAAACGCATGAAAAGAACCCTGATGCCGGTCAACCAGGGTGGCACCTATTTCATTCAAAATTTCCACCCGTTCTTCCAACATGGGGAGTTCCACGTTGCCGGCAAACAAACGTGCCAGATCATCTCGGGTTACTGAGGCCAAATGTTGGCCGCTAAAAATATCTTGCCCCGCAGCCAGCGCTTCGTGGATGCGAGCAAACATGCCTTCGGTGTCAGACCAGGTTTGCCCTTGGTAGTCCACGGCAAACTTAACGCTGGTGGCGAAATCAGTAAAAGCAAAGTTGAGCGCCCCAATAAAAAAGTTCACGTCAAACAACAGGTCCGGGTCTTTGCCCATATCGAAGGGGCCGGTACCGGTGTCATCAGGGATGGAAAAATGCTCGTAGGCCATCCAACTGGCCACTTCTTGAACCTTGTCAAGGGAAGTAGAAACATGGGTGGATTGTTCGATAACGGGCAGCACCGATTTCAGTACGGGTTTTTGCCATTTGCTACTGGTTTGCATTTGGTCTCCATTTTGTGAGCAGAATCAACCATACTGACATGAACGAACGTCGCTCCGGGCGACCAAAGGAAACCATGACCCACGAAACTCAACCAACCTTGGCTGTTGTCGGCTCCACCATGATCGATTTGGTTGCTTATGCCGAGGTGCTACCCGAAGACGGCGAAACCCTGCTCGGTGAAAAGTTTCAAATGGGCTTCGGCGGTAAAGGTGCCAACCAAGCAGTGATGGCCAAACTGATGGGAGCCGAGGTAGCCATGGTTAATTGTTTGGGCGACGACGACTACGCCCAGATGTACCGTAAAAACTTTGCCGACTACGGCATCAATACCGACCATGTTTACACCGCTCCGGGGGCCAGCGGCGTGGCCCCTATTTGGGTCGACGGACAAGGCCATAACCGCATAATCATCATCCCGGGCGCTAATCATGCCTTAACTGCACAGCAAGCAACCGCCGCCATTGAAGCGTTGGCTCCCCTTCAGGTAGTTATCGGCCAGTTTGAGATCCCGCAAGAGGTCACCGCCGCAGGGTTTGCTGCGGCACAAAAATTTGAGGCAACCACCGTGTTGAACCCCGCCCCGGCCAGTGCGTTATGCCCGGCACTACTGGCCGTTACCGATTGGTTGATTCCCAACGAACATGAGTTTGCCCTGTTGGCGGGGAGTGAACCTTCTGACACCGCCCTCTTGAGTTTCGCCACGCAGACCGCTACCCGACTGTTGGTTACCTTAGGTGAAGCAGGGGTGGCTTTAGCCGTCGATGGTGAGGTCATACGATTGCCGACGACCCGTGTTGAAGCTATTGATACCACTGGGGCCGGCGATGCCTTCGTGGGGGCTTTTGCCTACGGATTAGCCGCGGGCCTTGCCCCAGTAGCAGCGGCCCAACTAGGTATGGATCGGGCCACAGATTCGGTAACCAAACTGGGCACCCAATCTTCCTACGCCCCGCTTTCACCTCGTTAGTTGTTTCTCATTAGAGTGCGGCCATGACTTCGCCTCAACATTTTGACGTCCTCATCGTGGGGGCTGGAATTTCCGGCATTGGCGCTGCTTATCATTTGCAAAAAAACTGCCCTGATCATTCCTTCGCCCTACTGGAAGGACGCCCCGATTTAGGCGGCACCTGGGACTTATTCCGCTACCCGGGGATTCGCTCAGATAGCGATATGCACACCTTGGGTTACAGTTTCAAGCCGTGGACCAACGCCAAATCTATTGCCGATGGCCCATCAATTTTGGCTTATCTTCGAGAGACGGCTGAAGAGAACAACATGGGCCCCCACATTCGCTTCAACCATCAGGTTTCAGATGCCCAATGGTCGAGCCAGGACAGCACCTGGACGGTGACCGCCGACGTCCAAGGAGAGCCCGCGACCTACACTTGCAACTTTTTGTTTATGTGTTCCGGTTACTACAGTTATCGAGAGGGCTACAGCCCCGAATTTGCTGGCCGAGAAAACTTTCATGGCCAGATAGTGCACCCCCAAGAGTGGCCCGAAGATTTGGACTACATCGGGAAGAAAGTTGTGGTTATTGGATCAGGGGCTACCGCCATGACGCTGATTCCCGCAATGGCAGATCAGGCAGAACACGTCACCATGTTGCAGCGCTCCCCCACCTATGTGGTGGCTCGCCCCGACCATGACGTCATCGCTAACCGACTGCGCAAATTTCTGCCCGAGAAAGTCGCTTACTGGCTTACTCGTAAAAAGAACGTCTTTCGTCAGGGCTTGGTTTACCGCAAGTCCCGCACCGACCCCGACAAGGTCAAAGAAATGCTCCTCAATGGTGTGCGTGAAGGTTTAGGGCCCGACTATGACGTAGAGAAACACTTCACTCCTTCCTACAACCCTTGGGACCAACGGCTTTGCTTAATCCCCAACGGTGACCTTTTTGAATCAATTAACTCCGGCAAAGCTTCGGTGGTGACCGACACCATTGACACTTTTACCCCTAACGGCATTCGTTTAAGTTCTGGCCAAGAACTCGAAGCCGACATCATCGTGACGGCCACCGGTTTGCAGTTAGTGACCTTAGGAGAAATGAGTTTTAGTGTCGACGGTCAACCGGTCGATTTTGCGCAGACCTGGACTTATAAAGGCTTGGCCTACTCAGACATCCCAAACCTGGTGTCCTCCTTTGGGTACATCAACGCCTCGTGGACGCTGCGCTCTGACCTCATTGGCGAACACGTGTGCCGTTTATTGAACCACATGCGTAAAACCGGCACCACACAATGCACGCCAAGGCTGCGACCCAGTGACCACGACATGCCACCACGCCCTTGGGTAGACGACTTCCCCGCCGGCTACATGAACCGGGTTATGCCGTTGCTCCCTCGCCAAGGTGACCGTGCCCCCTGGTTAAACACCCAGGACTACCGTAAAGACATCAAGTTGTTGGGCAAAGCCCAGGTGGAAGATGGCGTTATGGAGTTCACCAAGCCCTCATCATGATTTAGATATTGGCCAGACCGCTTTCGAGGTCGGTTACCAAATCTTGCGCATCTTCGATACCTACTGAAATGCGCACCATGCCGTCAGTGATGCCCGAAGCAGCCCGGTCTTCTGGCGGTACCACCCGATGGGTCATGGACGCCGGGTGCTCAACCAAAGTATCGACGTTGCCCAAACTCACCGCTAGTGAGCAGATGCTGAGCCCATCGAGAAACTGGGTGGCGGCGGCGTAACTACCGAGGTCAATGGTGATCATGGCCCCAAAGTCATCCATTTGTTGCGCTGCTAAAGCGTGCTGCGGATGACTCGCTAACCCAGGCCAAAGCGTTGTTTGTACCTTTGCATGGTCTTCCAAGAATTCAGCCAAAACCCGAGCATTACTACAGTGCTGTTTCATACGCAGGGGCAAGGTTTTGAGACCAATGCTGGTTAGCCAACAATCAAAGGGGCTCGGTACGGCACCGACAAAACGAATCATCGAACCAGCACCGGTATCCATAAACTCGGCGTCGGCGCTAACCACTGCCCCGCCTAAGACCGTGCCGTGGCCGTTGATGTACTTGGTGGTGCTGTGTACCACCACATCGGCTCCCAAGGTTAAAGGGCGCTGCAAAATGGGGGTAGCAAACGTGTTATCAACCACTACTTTCGCCCCATGGGCGTGAGCCAATTCGGCGGTCCGAGCAATGTCAATAACGGTCATGGTGGGGTTGGCTGGGGTTTCTAAATAGACCACCGTGGTTTCTGGGTGGGCAGCCAACTCTTGTTCTAAAAGGTCCGGGTCTAAAAGAGACACCCTGGTATTGGTGACTTGATAGTTGGGGAGCACGTCAGAGATCAAGTGATCGGTGGAGCCATACAACGCTCGTTGGGTAATAACGTGATCACCAGATTTAGTGAGGCCCAGCAGCGCTGCGCTGATTGCCCCCATGCCTGAGCCAAATATTTCTGCGGTTACCGGTTCGCTACCGGGGTAATCGAAACCTTCCAAAGCAGCGATCTTGGCTGCTAACGCTTGGCGGGTTGGGTTGGACCCGCGGGAGTACATGTGGCCAGCCGTTTCGCCGTTTCCGTAGGATTCAACGGCTGCGGCATCAGCAAAAGTAAACGTCGAGGTCTGATGGATGGGCGCCACGTGGGCCCCCGATGGGTCGTGGGGCTCGCCGGCGTGCACTGCTTGGGTGGCTAGTTGATGTTTTTCGCTCATGTGTTTTCCTTCTTTTGGTTTTGTTCGATCACCGTGGCTGCCTGATACAAGAGGGTCTCACTGTTCATCGGCCCAATAAGCATCAGGCCGATGGGTAGCCCGTCGCTGAACCCGCAGGGTAGCGACAGAGCAGGGTGACCGGTGTTGTTGAAAGGCCAAGTGTTGCTTAGCGGTTCACCAGAGCGGGCCATTACTTCGGCTAACCCGGCTTCGGGCCCCGGCAGTCGAGTGGCCCGCATGGGGGTGGTAGGCATAACCAGCAAATCGAAATCTTCTAGTGCAGCGTCGTAGGCGGCCCGCAGTTGATGCGTTTCGTTGAGCGCTCGCCCAACTAAAGCGGTGCCGTGGCGTTGCCGCAAAATCTCACGAGACACCAACGAGACTTGTACTGATTGAGGCAAATCATTGGGGCGGGTACGCCACAAGGCTTGCTGGCGCAAAAATGCTTCGTCCACTGGTTCGCCGCCCAAGGCTTGACCGTCGTTGGTGAAAATGTTGTCTATGACCAACTGAGCCAAGGCCGCAGAGATCGGTGCGCCGGCGAGATGGAGAGGTATCGAGACCTCACTTACCGTGGCCCCTTGACCGGACAGTTGGTGCACAGTCGCCCGGACAGAGTCATCAACCACAGTTTCCGAGGTGGGGCGACCAAACCCTTCACTAACCAGACCGATGCGTAAGCCTTGAACCCCTGAAGTTTTGGGCAACACCTGGTCGCTATCGGCCAGCACCGAAAGCACTAAAGCATTTTCTGCCACCGTTCGAGTAATCGGCCCGACATGGTCGATGCCGGGGGCCATGCCGAGAATCCCGGTATAAGGCACCAGGCCGTGCGTAGCTTTCATGCCCACTAAGCCGCAAAAAGAGGCTGGCACCCGCACCGACCCGCCTTGGTCGCACCCTAAAGCGTAGTCCACTCCCCCGCTGGCCACCAAAGCAGCACTCCCCGACGATGACCCTCCGGCCGAGCGTTCAGGGTCGTGCGGGTTTAATACCGGGCCGGTGTCGCTCACGTGGCTGCCCCCGGAAAAGCAATAAGCATTGCAGGTGGATTTTCCGGCGATGGTAGCTCCGGCGCCCAGAAGCCGGGTAACCACCGTGGCGTCAACTTGCGGAATATAACCTTCAAGAATTTTTGTGCCGTTCATGAGGGGTACGCCGGCCACCCGAATGTTGTCTTTGATAGCGACGGTTTGCCCCGCTAACGGCCCGGAGGTGGCCTCGGTTATCTCGGTGCGCACATACCAAGCGTTAAGGGGGTTCTCTTGCGCCGAGGGAACCGACCATTGGCGACGCACCGACTCTTGGTGGCTGGTGGGAAAATCAAGGATTCCTTCGGCGTCAGCTACTTGCTGCTGCACGGCAGCCACATAAGCCTCTGGTTCGTCAATGGCGAGACCTAAGGCTTGCGCCCGATCAAGGATTTCTTGAGATTCGAGAGGTTTATCGGGGAGCATCTTGTTGATCAAAAAATGAGGCGGTAACGGGCATTTGGGGACGCGGAACATCGAAATCCATGCTGCGAATGCGCCCGCTACGCTGCCCAGCGACCAGCAAGCCTTCATACTCGGTGGGCATAGGGTTCGGGGCGCAAGGCACAGCATCGTCGGCCGAGTAAACCGAAATAAACAAGGTACGCGGCAGGTCAGAGCGGTTGGCTGCAGAGCCATGCAAAAGACGAGTGTGCATAAGACACACAGAGCCCGCCGACCCCGTACAGAGCACCGCTTTTTCTTTGCTTTGTTCAACCACTTGGTCGGCCACTGCACCGGTAAATAATCCTTCATGCCAAAGGCTATAAAGCGGGCCTCGGTGTGAACCCGGCACCACCTCGAGGGCACCATTTTCTTCGGTCACTTCGTCAATCATCAACAAAGCGGTCACTAGGTCGTCGTTGGTGTGTGGGGTGTAAGGAAAATCTTGATGCCACTTGACTTCGGTGTGGCCGCCCGGTTGCTTGGAGTTGATCTTGGTGTGGTGCAGTTTGACATTTGGCCCGATGAGGTCCACCACACAGTCAGCCATATGGCTGTCGGCCATGGTTTGGTAGTAGGCCGCTGAGGCTTCCACCGGGGCGTTCACTCGACGCAACCGGGGTTGGTCTGCGGTGTGGCCGCTTTCCATATCGAAACGAGGGCGGCCGTCGAGCGTGTCGCCGTAGGGAGCCTCATGGCTGCGGCTCTCTTGTACCCAGGCCGCGAAATCTTCTTGCATTTGTAGTAACAACTCGGTACTTACCGCTTGGTCCACTACCAAAAACCCGTCACGCCAAAACTGGTCTTTTTGTTCTTGAGTTAAGGCAGGCATAAGCGTTCCTTTTGTCGGGTTCTGTCAGTCTAGGC
>Ga0302118_10001027_pt1 | contig 13656 bp, 7 predicted proteins | sample AG5_331_MG_FD_203126 | JGI IMG/M metagenome (GOLD analysis project Ga0302118, IMG submission 203126) | Marine microbial communities from Western Arctic Ocean, Canada - AG5_33.1 | ecosystem: Environmental > Aquatic > Marine > Oceanic | place: Canada: Western Arctic Ocean | collected 2017-10-01 | reverse complement strand
GTGCCACCCCCCGATGACCCTGTGATACCGATGCGCTCTGCGTCGACATCCTCACGAGAAACCAGGTAGTCGAGGATGCGGATGCTGTTGAAGGTCTGCAGCGGCAGCAGTTTCGGGTGTTCATGTATCCAGCCAGCCAGCAATGAATCGCCGAAGCCGACCATGTCGTAACCGATCACCACTGCACCCATCCGAGCCAGCACCGCACTGCGGATCTGGTTCTGATCTCGTTTTCTGCCGCCCGCTTCGCCGCGGCTGTGACCGTGCGGCGATAGGATTCCGGGGAAGGGGCCATCCCCTTCGGTGGGGCGATAGATGGAGCCGGTCAGGTAGAAGCCGGGCACCGTCTCGATGGCGATCGACTCGACGCTGTAGCCGTCGTAGATGCGGCGGTCATGGATGATCGCCTCGATGGGTGGGCGTGCTGGCATCGGATCGAGCTCTGCACCACGCAGGATTTGCTGGCGGATGTTGGCGGCACGCTTTTGCCACTGCTGGGCACTGTCAAAGGTCGCCGCGTAAGCTTCCAGCTGCTTTCGCCCCGCCTCTTCGCTTTGATGAGAACCTTGGCGCAATCGTGGTGCGGGACCGTCATCGCTGGCGGCTGGCGCCGCACAGGTCACGGCCAGGATCAGCAACACACTACAGATCTGCAGCATCCATGGCCTCGTTTCTATCAATCGTCATCGTCGTCATCGGCGCCTGTCAGGATCAGTTCCAGTTGTGTTAGCCCCTTGCCGTGGGCACCGGCGAAAGCATCGGGATAGGGTGCTTCGACCCCCATCTGGGCGTGCCACAGGATGCGGTTGAGGGTGTCCTCGTCCGCCATGTCGAACTTCTCGAACGGTTGCGCCTCGCTGGCGAGGGCCCACTGTAACTGCTTCCCACCGAGGGCGCTCTTGGCTGGATTCGCTTCATCGAGTGCGATGGTGGCGGGCCGCGCTCGGTAGGGCGCGAGGTCGGGCTTGATGGTGAAACAGTTGTCCATCACCGGCATCATCGCCGATAGCTGAGTCAGAGGAGGAACTCCGAGAATCCTCGTCATGGTGTGGAGTACCGAGGTCTGGTTGTAGAAGTCGTGGATCACCTCGCCTCCCCGTCGTGAGTAGGGGCTCACCACCAGGCACAGCGAGCGGTGGCCATCGACATGATCGAACCCATTCTGCGGGTCGTCCTCGATGATGAAGATGCAGGTTTTCTCCCAGAAGGGACTATTGCTGATGCCTTCGACGATGCGACCGATGGCCAGATCGTTGTCGGCCATGTGGGCACGGGGAGTGGGAGCTCCGGCGCTGGTCCCGGTGGTGTGATCCTGTGGTAGGTAGACGACACTGAAGTTGGGGAAGCCACCATCGTTGGAGAAACCCTTCAACTCTTCCAGGAACACATCTGCGCGCAGTACATCCGGAATGCGCATGTTCCAGCCGGGGTACTCGCGGCAACTGTACTGCTTCATCCGTGCGACGCCGATCTTCTGCGAGAACTGAACCTTCTTCTCGCCGCTGATGAAGTCGTCGTAGATCGCCTGGAAACTGAGCCCCGAGGGGATCGGTTCGGCGTAGTCGAACTCGCCGTAGTTGCGGAAAGAGAGTCCCGCCATCAGGACGCGATCCCAGATGAAACCCTCCGATGAGAAGGTCAGTGGATCGTCGCCGAAGGTGTAACTACGGGTGAAACCGCCGAAACTCTTCTCCAGATGATCGGTGACGATCCCTTCGGTGGTCCAGGAGTGACCGTCGGAGGAGTTGACTCCGTTGCAGTAGTAATTGTCGAGCAGCACGAACTCGTCGGCGAGGGCGTGGTGGTTGGGAGTGATCTCTTCTCCGAAGATACAAAGCGAAGGGTCTCCGTTGCCGCGCTCGACATCTCCAAAGACCTGATCGTAGGTACGGTTCTCCTTGATGATGTAGACCACATGATCAAACACTGAAGGCTCGCCGATCTTGCGCGGTACGGGACGTGGAGTCCCACCGCTTCCGCGCATCGTGTTGGAGCGAAGCGCGTGCTGGGTGCGGTTGTCGGAGAATACCTGTCGGGTCATCTTCTTCAGCTCTTTTGGCCCTGGAGTTTCGACCCGGTTCACGGTGCCGCGGTACCAGTAAACGCTCCACCCCTTCGGTTCAGGATCCCCGGCTCGGCTTCCTACCCCCTTGACGCTGGCGCTGTAGAGAAAACCTTCGGAGATGGCCAGAGCTCCCGGGAACCAGCCGGAGGGAATGAAGCCGATCACCTCGTTGTTGCTGGAGAGGTCGACGGTGGCGACCGCATTGTTTCCACCGTTTGCAACGTAGAGACGCTGGTTGGCTTCATCGAGCGCGAGTGCATTGGGCAGGCTACCGAAGGGCAGGCCGTCGAGGGGACGGGTCGAGATGCTTCCGGTGACCTTTGCAGTAGCCGTATCGATGATGTCGACGCGGTCGGAGTTGACGCAGGCCACATAGAGAGTCGAGCCATCGCTAGTGAGAACCATGTCGGATGGGTGTAGCCCGGCCTCGATGTTGACCGTCACTTCTCGTTTTGTATCTGTCAGAGCGATGATCGATACGGAGCCGCTGGCGGCGACCCCTTTTTCGTCGACGATGACCTTGGTTCCAGAAGAATCTGCGGTCAGGTCTTCTTTTCCCGCTCGACGACCACCCCAGTTGGAGACATAGGCTGTATTTTCATCGGGGGAGAGGATCACGTCGTAGGGAGCGACTCCCACGGCGATCTCATCGATTCGTTTTCCTGAAGTCAGGTCGATGACGGCGAGGGTGTTGTTCCTCGACTGGCAGACGAACGCGGTTTTTTCATCGCGGGTGATGGCGATCCCGGTGGAATGGGAATGCCCTGTGCCTTCAGGTCCGGGCAAGGCGATCGACCTGGACCAGGAGATGGTGCCGTTCGCAGCGATGGAAGCCTCGTGCAGGCTGGATTCGGCATTGGTCGCCCACAGCCGTGTGCCGTTGCCGTCGATGGCAATGCCATGCATCGATCCGCCACCGCTGGGAAACCGGAGTTCTTGCAGTGGTGTCTTCATCGATCGATCGAGGACGACGATTCCACGGTGATCCTTGATGTAGATGAAATCGCCGGTCGGATGGACCACGAGATCGACGGGTCTACCGGAGAACTGCACCGTTTGCCCCGCTGGTCTGATCAGTTGCCGGGTGGGGACCCAGTGACCGTCGTTTCCGGGACCGACCATGGGCGGATCGGTGGTCTGGCAACCGGAAGGAAAGATCAGAAGTAGAGTGAGCAACGGCAGAAATAGTCTCGTAACGATGTGCATCCATGCCTCGTTTCTTCAGGAAACTATATTCCTGGGTACCTGACCATCTGGTTGTGTCGGCGATCGCCTCGAGTCAGTCGGTAGTGGGCTCGGCGGCCTCCATCGAATCGCGAAGAGTGTCTTGCCACTGGGTGAGTTTCTTTTCGAGTTCTCCATCCGGGGAGGATTCTTGCCACTTCGAGTAGAGCAAGATCAATGCTCGCTGGCACGAGAGACTCACCGGATCGGACCGATCTGCCGCCTCCAGCACCAACTGATAGGCATCGTTCAGCCTCGATTCGATCTTGTCGTATGCACCATCGAACTCATCGCCGAGCAGAGCGAGGCAGAGGTTACAGAGAAACTCTGCGAATCGGAGAGGATCTTCGGTGAGCAAGATCTTGGCCGCTGATTCCTCAGCGGGAGCCAGGATCCCTCGCGCTTCGCTGAACTTCTCCTGCTTCAGAAGCAGGGCCCCAAATCTCGTCAATGAAGCCAGGGCTGCAGGGGATGATGCCGCGGGAGTGTCAGTGATGGGGTCATGAATCTCGTGCCACAACTGGACAAACTTATCTGGCTCGTTGGCTTCCTCGTAGAGGATCCTCAATCGGTCGAGAGATTCGAAGGGCACCAGGTGTCCTGGACCATGATGGTTCAGCAACCAGCGGTGGCTGGAAAGGAGCAGATCTTCTGCGGTGGCGAGATCCCCCTGCTTCAACCGCAACATGCCGAGATCATTCCTGGAGGTCTGGGTGTCGACATGGTCGAGACCCAGAATCTTCTCCCTGCCTTCACGGGCTTCGAGCAGGTAAGGCTCTGCTTTTTCCAGCTCTCCCAGGTCCAGCAGTAGGACACCGATGTTGTTGGCAGCGAGCATCGTATCGGGATGGGTGTTGGGGAGGTTGCGCCGGCAACCATCCAGGCTCTCCTTGTAGAGAACCACCGCTTGATCGAGATCTCCCTGGCGGTGCAGGAGATGCCCCATGCTGTTGACCGCCATCAGTGTCTGTGGGTGTTCATTTCCGAGGATGCGTCGTCTGGTCTCGAGCACCTCCTCGAACAAGGGGGTGATCTCGTCGTACCTGCCCTGCATGCCGAGCAGGTTTCCGAGAACGGTCAGGGCAGACTGCGTATCCATGTGATCATTCCCGACGACGGAGCGGAGGCCGTCGATCGATTGACGGATCAGCTCCTCTGCGCGCTCGAAATCACCTTGCATCGCCAGCAGCCAGGCGAGACGCCCTCTCGCCAGATAGGTGTCATAATCTTCCTCATCCCGGCTCCGCAGCAAACTCTCGAAAGCGCTGGTCAGTAACTCCTCGGCGCGGGGCAAGTTTCCGCGTCTCGCCTCGAAATCTCCAAGGCTACTCATCGATTCGATGGTTTGCTCGTGGTCAGGGCCGTGGATCCTGTGGCTGGTCTCGTATGCCTCCGCCAGTAGAGTCAGCGCATCGGGGATCTTGCCCAACCTGGTGTAGACCTGTCCCAGCAATCGCTTCGACTTCAGGAGCTGATCGTCTCCCTCTTCGAGCAAGTTGCTTCGAATGCTCAGTGCTTCGGTGGAAGGACCGATGCCTCGTTCGAGGAGACCGGTGCTGAACATCACCCTGCCGAGGGTGTGGAGCAGGCGAGCCCTCAGTAGCGGCTGGTCTGTGTACTCCTCGTCGATCGCCTCCTCGGTTTTCTTGAAGATGTGCGTGTCGAGGGATTCGAGGGCGAGTCCGGTGAAGTCTGCACCCGAAACGAGAGTTTCATATCCCTCGAGCAGTTCCGCGGTCTCTTCGGCATCGAGCCCATTTCTCTGGGCAAGTCCCGCCAGTTTCGATGCGAGTCCTTCCCTGAGGGTGATCCCCATGGCGTGAGCATCGAGCGATCCGAGTTGCTCCGATTGGAATCGTGTCAGATGTTCTAGTTCCTGGCTTCGTGCCTGGGCTTGATTTCGCTCGATCAGGGCCCAACTGATTCCAGCGCTCAGAGCGATGATGACGATCGCTGTGGCTGCCAGTGACTTGCGGTACCTGCGGATGTACTTGTTCCACTTGTAGGCGATGCTGGGGGGGCGAGCGATGACCGGGTCGGTGCCGAGGAGGTGACGTTCTATATCCTCAGAAAGTGCCTGGACCGTCGAATAGCGTCGATCCGGTTCCACCTCCAGTGCTTTGAGGATGATCCAGTCCAGTTCCGTTCGCAGAGCGGGAGAAGCCTCGGAGTTGTAGCGGCCTGACGACTCACGAAGTCTTCGGCTCGGACGCTCTGGAGTCTCTTCTTTGAGGATCCGCAGGATTTCAGTCTCGTGATGGTCTCGAAGTCTTTCATGGGGAGCCAGTCCAGTCAGTAATCGATACAGGATGCCTCCGAGGGAGTAAACATCGCTTCGCGTATCGACATCGGAGCCATGACTCCACGCCTGTTCCGGGCTGATGTAATCCCAGGTGCCGAGCACATAGTGATCGCCGGTCATCAGGGTCTTATCGGTGAGCGGATCGGAGAGTGCCTTGGCGAGTCCGAAGTCGATCACCTTGGCCTGAGGCTTTCCTTCGTATTCGGAGATGATGATGTTACCTGGCTTCAGGTCCCGGTGGATGATCCCCTTGCTGTGTGCGTGCTGAACTCCAGAACAGATCTGTTGCATCATCTCCAGGCGCACCGCCAGCGAGGGGGAATGCAGGTCGACCCAGTCGGCGAGGGTGTGTCCGTCGATAAAATCCATGATGAAGTAGGGGCGTCCCTGTTCGGTGGCCCCACTGCCGATGACCCGGGCGACATGTTCATGATTCATCTTGGCCAGGGCGTTCATCTCTGCATCGAATCGGGCGAGGATTTCACGGGTCCCCATGCCGAGGCGAATCACCTTGATGGCGACCTCTCGGCCGAGGCCTTCCAGCTCCTTGCAGCGGTAAACCTCGCCAAATCCACCCTCACCCAGCAGTGACACGACCTCGAATCCGGAAAACTCGGGGAAAACTTCGGCTGGATCGGGATCAATGGCCTTGTTCAATGGATGGAATCTCCCATGGAGTTTGATTCAAATCGAACTGCGGGAGAAATGATAATATATCGGCCAGACTTCACAATGGCTCAGTCTCGGCAAGTATTGAAGTCGTCAGTCGGAGAGCCTTCTGGCAGGTCGGATGCCGAGGACACGGTGCAGAAAAGTCGGGTCAGCAGATGGTCTATTCGAGACCCTGGAATCTACTGCCTTGGAGACGAAGCAGCCCCCTCTGAATGAACGCAGCGATGTGTCTTCAGCTGGTGAGGTGCCGAGAGGTGCCTCGATGAACTGATCTCGACACCACTCCCTGACATTGCCGATCATGTCATGAAATCCAAAAGAATTGGCGGGGCGAGTCCCGACAGGTGTGTGGAATGGGTACTTGTTATTCGAGTCGCTGGTACTGGAGGTGGGATATGCGATGTGATAACGCCCGGCAGGGAGATCTTCCAGCGACCCGACAGGGAAAGGGGTGTCGGTTCCTCCCCTGCCAGCGAGTTCCCACTGAGCCTCGGTGGGTAATTGCAGGTTTAATCTCGGCAGCCATTTCTGGCAATCATTCCAGGAGATCTGCTCGACGGGGTGAAGACCGCTCCAGCGGTACTGGGTGCCATTCAACGGATTCTCGAGCCTGGAGGGACCGTAGCCACTGGGGTTGGATCCAGTGAGCCTTTCCCACTGAGCCTGAGTCAATTCAAACTTGGAGAGGAAGTAGGCAGACTCGGTTACCTGGATGGGAGGGCCTTCCCAACTCTCGGTAGCCGGATCGAAGCGAGGTAGTTCCTTCGATTGCGCCTGCGATCCGATCCAGGAGGTCGTGCCCGGGACCAGGATCAAGACGACTCCCATCTCGGGAGTGAGGGTCAACTGTCCTGATCGATCCCTGGTGGCGATCTTTCCGCTGGGGAGGTGAGAAAATTCCCACAGCCCCGAATCTGGATCGTGACCTATCGGGTACAGATCGAACTGTGCCGAGAGGTGGAGGTCCTTCGAGTAGCGCGTGGAATTAGAAATCTCCAGCAGGGCGAGTTGCCACGATGATTGCCATCGGTCTTGGTCGGCTTGTTGTTGCTGGACATGGTGGAGACGGCGCCGGACACCCCAGCCGTGGATCGGATCGATGCCCTCTCCTGCGAGACCGTGCTCTGGATGGTGAAGTTGCTCGATGCGTTCGATCAGTTCTGACAGTTCGCGGTACCACCAGCCATCTTTGGAATCTTGAAAGGTCGGGGGGGCCGAATCTGTGGTGATGGCACGAGATCGGATCTGCTCAAGAGCTTGCTTCTGTACCACCAGGCTTGGAATCGATCTGGTCTCGCCTGTCGAGTCTATTCGGGTGGAACCCTCCAGCAACTCGTCGGCTCTATCGATCCATTCCTCGTAGGCGAGGATCTGGTCCGGATGGGGTGGCCACAGATCGGTCGCTTCCGCGATCAACTGGTCGAGGTCCTGATCCATCGATAGCGACAGCACTTCTCCAAGGCGATTTTCGGCAATCGTCGACTGCTCGATGGCGATTCCTCCGAGGATTCCCAACGCGGACAGGAAGAGAATCGAGACGATGGCCATCGCCGTGAAGATGGGGTGTCTTCGACGCCACTTATCCAGTTGATATGCCGTTGAAGGTGGCCGTGCGATGATCGGTTCGGTGCCCAAGATGTGGCGGTCGATGTCATCGGAGAGAGCCTGAACAGTTGCATATCGCCGTTGCGGAGCGGATTCCAGTGCCTTCAGAATGATCCAATCCAGCTCCGACTTCAGCGCCTGAATGTCGCTTTCGCCGATGGAGTTCTTCAGGTCCCCCAACCTGCGGCTAGGGCGGAGGGGGGAGTCATCCTTGAGGATTCTCAGGATCTCCGTCTCGTGATGATCTCGCAGGTCTTCGAAGGGGGGCGCACCGACGACAAGTCGGTACAAGATTCCACCCAGGGAATACACATCGCTGCGAATATCCACATCGGCACCGTGACTCCACGCTTGCTCGGGACTGATGTAATCCCAGGTGCCGAGAACATAACGGTCTCCGGTCATCAATGTCTTGTCGGTAAGAGGATCGGTGAGTGCCTTGGCGAGGCCGAAATCGATGACCTTTGCGGTCGTCTGTCCCTCCTGTTCTGTGATGATGACATTGCCAGGTTTCAGGTCGCGATGAATGATTCCCCTGGAGTGGGCGTGTTGCACACCGCAGCAGATTTGCTGGAAGACTTCGAGCCGCTCAGCAAGGGGTGGAGAACTGGTATCGATCCATTGATGGAGGGTCAGGCCATCGATGTAATCCATGATGAAATAGGGGCGGCCACCTTCGGTAGAGCCACTTCCGATGACCCGTGCAACGTTTGCATGGTTCATCTTGGCCAGAGCATGCATCTCTGCATCGAAGCGAGCGAGGATTTCGCGAGTTGCCATGCCGAGGCGGATCACCTTGATGGCGACCTCTCTCTTCAACTCATCGATTTCCCTGCAGCGGTAGACCTCTCCGAATCCGCCCTCTCCGATGAGGGCGATCGTTTCATGGCCAGGGAACTGGAGCAGTGAGGCAGGTGGATTGAGATCGGAATCGCTCATCAGTGAGGGATACCCCCAGGGTGATTCTTCGATCCCACCGAGAGGTTCGAGGAGGCAAACTCCAGCGGGAGAGGAGGTCGGTAGATCAAGACTGAACCGGGTTTGTGAGTCGCACCAGGATTTGGGCTAATTGCTTGGCGTGATCGTTGGCGAGCGGTTTGAGAGGAAGTCTCGGATCTCCGACAGCGTATCCGAGAGATCTGAGCCCCGACTTGATGGTGGCAGGTAGGCTCTTCTGCATGATGCAATCGAGTAGCGGTAGTTGCTTTTGGAATACCAGTTGAGCTTTCTCCTGGTTCTTCTTCTGGTGATATCGATACAAATCCAGGTTCAGTTCCGGGATCAGGTTCGCTGCGGCCGTGCACCACCCACTGGCTCCCACCGAGAATGCGTCGTGTGCGAGTGGGTTGCAGCCGTTGTAAAAAGGCAACTGCCCGCAGGAGAGTTCAGTGATCCTCTTCATGCGGTTCAGGTCGCCACTGCTCTCCTTGATCATTTCGACGTTATCAATCTCCCGAAAAAGTTTGCAGATCAATTCCGGCGACATGTCGGTGCCACTGGTAGCAGGGTTGTTGTAGGCCATGATGGGTAGAGTGGTGGCTTCTGCAATCGCAGCGAAATGCCCGAAGATCTCGGTGTCGTCGATGTTCCAGTAGGAAACCGGAAGTACCATGATGGCACTGGCTCCCACCTGCTCGGAGATCTTCGCCTTCTCCACCGCTGCGGCGGTGGAGACCTCTGCGATTCCGATGACCGTTGGAAGTTTTCCGTCGACTCGCTGACAAGTTTCTGCTGCTACCAGTGACCACTCGTCGTCAGTGAGGTAAGCCGCTTCACCGGTACTGCCGAGAGGGGCAATGGCATGTACGTTGGACGCCAGTAATCGATCGATGAGATTCCTGAGCATCGGAATATCGACGGAATGATCGGTGAAAGGGGTGACGAGGTAACCGATGATCCCGTGTAACGCTGGTTGCCCCATGTGAATCTCCGCCAAGTTCCAGTTACAGATGTCGATCGATCTTGCTCAGGAGGCCGTGCCACCGTGGCAGACATCTACGATGTTGAATCCATGGAAATTGACCAGTAGTATGCACCAAGAGCCTGAATTTATGATAACAAAACTGGGTATTGATACCACCCCGTCACGTAACGAGGAGGCCGTGTGTCTACAACTAATGTGAAGCCGGTTGGAGTCGCCATTCTCGAGAAGAATGGTCTCGATGTGGATGCGTTGATCGCTCAACTGACCAAGAATGCCTCAGTTGAGTTCACCGCATATTATTACTTCACAAATCTTCGAATGCACTGCGTCGGTGTTGATGGAGAAGGTATCAAGGGTGTGATTGAAGATGCCAGGATGGAAGACCTGAGCCATTTCGAGTCGTGTATCGAGAGGATCTATCAGCTGGGGGGGAAGTTACCGAACCATGCTCATGAATTCGTCAACATGTCCGGTTGTGAATTTTTGGAGATTCCCGAGCCTGCCACCGATCTTCAGGCCATCCTCGAGAAATGTCTCAAGGCGGAGCAGGGTGCCATCGCAAACTGGAACCAGGTGTGCAACATGACATTTGGCAAGGACCCTGTGACCTACGATCTCGCCAAGGACTTGCTGGCAGAAGAAATCGAACATGAAGCCTGGTTCCTGGAACTGCTTCATGGCAGACCGTCGGGGCACATGAGGCGTCGTTATCCAGGAGAGAGCCCACACACCAGGAAGCACAGTAGAGCACTCGATCGGTAGTTCGGTTTCTGTTTGCGCGGTCCGGTCTAACAAACTCCTAGCAAGTACTCGATCAAGAGTTGGTCGAGTCGTTCCCACTTCATTCCTGTGGCCCCGATGGCATCGGGGTCGATGGAGAGGGAGCGCAATGCCGAGACCTTCGCCTGGGAATAGTCCTTCAGTAGCGGATCGATGGTGGTATCGGTGATCTCTGCGATCAACTCCATCACTTTCGGGTCAGCATCGAAGGCGTGAGCACGTTCCTTCAAGATGTTGTAGGTCCTCATGCAGCCGCGGGCGAAGTCCCATACGCCGTCGATATCTTCGGTGCGATAGGCGTGGGCGTCGAAGTGCCGTGAGCCTTCCCATCGGTCACCACCGGCGGTGCCTTCCAGCAATCGAATCAGCAGCAGTGCTTGTTTCGGATCTTCAGCGCCGAAGCGGAAGTCCTGGTCGTAGCGGCCGATCTTCTGGCTGTTGAGATCGATGTGGAACAGTTTGTCCACCTCCATCGCCTGGCCGACGGCGTGGACGAAGGAGAGTCCCGCCATCGTTTCATGGGCGACCTCAGGGTTCACCCCAACCATCTCGGAGTGCTCGAGGGTCTCGATGAAGTGAAGCATATGACCGGTGGTGGGGAAGTAGATGTCGCCGCGTGGTTCATTTGGCTTTGCCTCGAGTGCGAAACGAAGACTGTATCCCTGGTCTTTGACGTATTCACAGAGAAAGTTCATGCCATCACGAATGCGTTTGATCGCAGTGCGTGGGTCTCTGCATGCGTCCACTTCTGTGCCTTCGCGGCCGCCCCAGAAGACGAAGTTCTGGGCACCCAGTTCGACTCCCAGATCGATGGCGTCCATCGTCTTGCGCAGTGCAAAGGCCCGAACCTTCGGATCGTTGGCGGTGAAGGCGCCGTCCTTGAAGATCGGATGACTGAACAGGTTGGTGGTGGCCATCGGTACGACGATGCCGCTCTCCTCGCAGGCGGCCTTGAAGTTGCCGACGATGGTGTCTCGCTCCGATGCGCTGGCACCGAAGGGGATCAGATCGTTGTCGTGGAGGTTGACTCCCCAGGCACCGATCTCGCCGAGCATCCGGACCAGATCACAGGGGTCCTGAGTCGGGCGAACCGCCGGACCGAATGGGTCCTTTCCGGGATTTCCCACCGTCCACAAGCCAAAGGTGAATCGGTCTTCAGGCTTGGGTGCGTACGAGTCGGTCATCTGGATGTCTCCTATTCGGGGATGTCGACCCAGCGATTTTCTGCACTGGAGAGGAGCGCCGCACCGACAAAACGGATTCCACGGACTCCGTCATCGACGGTCGGGAACGGGTTGGCCAGCGGCTGCTCTTGCTGGCGAATCGCTCGGGCGAAAGCAATGTAGATGTTGGCGAATGCTTCCAGGTAACCCTCCGGGTGTCCGGCGGGTGTCCGGGTGAGAGAGGTGGACGCTTCGCCGGCCGCTCCGGTCGCCGTGCGAATCGTCGTCGCCGCTCCATCGCTACCGATCACCTTCAGATCATTGGGCTGTTCCTGGTCCCACTCGATGGCTCCCTCGGTTCCGAAGATGCGCAACTTCAGACCGTTTTCCTTGCCGAAGCATACCTGGCTGCAGCACAGGGTTCCGGTGGCTCCACTGGCCATCTTGAGCAGGATCATGTCGTCGTCGTCGAGGGCTCGGTCCTCGACGAAAGTCTGTAGTATCGCGTAGATGGAGGTCACTCGATCTCCAGAAACGAACTCGAGCAACTGGTGCGCATGGGTGCCGATGTCACCGAGAGCTCCGACCGGTCCTGAGCGGGCAGGATCGGTTCGCCAGTCCGCTTGCTTCTGACCGGAGTCCTCGAGCTTTTCAGAGAGCCAGCCTTGCAGGTACTCGACGTAGACCTTTCGAATCGTTCCCAGGTCTCCTCGGGCGATCCTCTCCCGCGCTTCACGCACCATCGGAGAGGCGCAGTAGTTGTGTGTCAGGGCGAAGACCCTGCCGGTCTTCTCGACGGTAGCGGCCAGATCGTCCGCTTGCTCCTGCGAGATGCAGAGAGGCTTGTCGCAGATGACATGGAATCCCGCTTCCAGCGCGGCCTTTGCCGGGCCGTGGTGGACATGATTGGGGGTGACGATGCTGACCGCCTCGATGCGTTGTTCCGGGGGAAGTTGTGATTCCGCCTCGATCATCCGTTCCCAGGTGGGGTAGCAGCGATCGGGATCGAGCCCCAGTTCTGCACCGGTGGCTTTGGTGTTGTTGGGATCTCTTCCGAAGCAGCCCGCGACCAGTTCAAAGGCATCATCCATCCGAAGTGCGATACGGTGCACTCCACCGATGAATGCTCCCTGGCCACCGCCGATCATTCCGATCCGAACTCGTTGACTCATTCGATCCTCCTCAGTCCAGTCCCAGGATCTTGCGATTCTCTGCCGGATCGCTACCGCCGGCAAAATCGTCGAAGGAACTCTCCGTCACCTGGATGATGTGAGCATTGACGAACTCTGCGCCCTTGGCCGCTCCCACCGAGGAGTGTTCGTAGGGGCATTCCCATTCGACCACTGCCCAGCCGTCGAAACCGTGGCGAGTCAGGGCCGTGAAGATCGCAGAAAAATCGATGGCGCCTTCACCGGGGGTGCGGAAGCGGCCAGAGCGGTCCTTCCAGTCGAGGTAGCCACCGTAGACTCCGGTCCTTCCCGAGCGCACCAGTTCTGCATCCTTGACATGGAAACTCTTGATCCGGTCGTGGTAGATATCGATGAAGTCGACATAGTCGAGGGCCATCAATTCGAAATGACTCGGATCGTAGTTGATGCAGGCACGTGGATGATCACCGACAGCCTCGACGAAGCGTTCGAAGGAGGCCCCGTCATGGAGATCCTCGCCGGGGTGGATCTCGTAGGAGCAATCGACACCACACTCGTCGGCATAATCGAGGATCGGTTTCCACCTCCTGGCCAGTTCCGAGAACGCTTCCTCGATCAGCCCTGCGGGACGCTGTGGCCACGGATAGACATAGGGCCATGCGAGCGCTCCGCTGAAGGTGACCATCGATGTCAGTCCGAGTCGCTGGCTCGCCTTCAGGCACTGCTTGACCTGTTCGATGGCCCATTCGGTTCGAGCGGCGGGATTTCCCTTC
>Ga0302118_10001026_pt1 | contig 13656 bp, 20 predicted proteins | sample AG5_331_MG_FD_203126 | JGI IMG/M metagenome (GOLD analysis project Ga0302118, IMG submission 203126) | Marine microbial communities from Western Arctic Ocean, Canada - AG5_33.1 | ecosystem: Environmental > Aquatic > Marine > Oceanic | place: Canada: Western Arctic Ocean | collected 2017-10-01 | reverse complement strand
GCGTGCGCAAGGACGCCAGCATGGTCACGAGTGCGTTGCGAGGATGTTTTAAGCACGCTATAGTGCGGCAAGAGTTCCTACAGCTTGCGACTTCATAACTGTCGATCGGCTATCCAGCAATAGGGCTGGGTGCGCGGTCGAAGAGGAAAGCAGATGACAGAGAAACAAATCGGCGACGTGATAAGTCGCATGTCTCCTAGCAGGTTGGACTGCGCGGCGAAGTGCCTTGCACAGTTCTACTATCGGTACGTGTCGCCTGTCGCGACTGATGGAGCGCGTGCTTGGCGGCTATCGTTCGGCAACGCGATGGATGACGCAGCTAACGAAGTCTACCGCGAAAAGTTATCGCGCAACAATGAGCACACGCCGAGTGCTAAGGATGCTGCGGATCGGTTTGCTGCGTCGTGGGACATCGCATCACTAGCGATCGACGATTGGGAAGGCACCGATCAAGGAACGACGCTCGACATTGGAGTGCGTGGAGCGAAGTTGTGGCGCGATAACATCGCGCAGTTCGTCAAGCCTGCTATGGACCCGCAGTTGCACATCGAATGTGAAATCCAAGACGACAATCGCGACCGCTGGACCTTGCACGGCTTCGTAGACCTTCTAGCTCACGTTGACGGTCACCCTGTCATCATCGACCTGAAGACGAGCGGCAAGAGGTATTCGGAGTCATCGTTCGCCTCTGCCAGCCAGCCTGCGGCTTACTCCATCATCATGGATTCGCCGAGATTCAGTTATCACGTAGTCACGACGGCCAAGAACCCAGTGACGCAAGTGCTGTCGGCAACGATCAGCGAAACGACGCAAGACAACTACCTACTGCGTGCTGGTATGTTGCGTCGGCAAATCAAACAGGCTTACATGACGGGCGACTGGTTGCCGAACCGGATGCACATGACTTGCAAGCGACGCTACTGCGAACAATGGGAACGATGCCAAAGCGATTACGGAGGCGAAGTCCAGCCATGAACAACCTCGCGTCAGCGCGTATCGCGTTGTTAAGCAGTCGACTGGCAACAGCTAGGACACGATCACGAGGAATTAACCTTCACCGCGACGAGGTAGCACTCGCGGTCGCCATCTTGCAATGGTTGCAGGATGATGAACGAAGACAAGCAGTCGCTACATTTGTAGAGGAGCAAGACAATGACAAGTGAACCCGAAGACATCGTCAGCATGACGGTCACACCCGATGCTGTGTTAGAGATCGCCCGCGACACTGGCAAGTTGCCGCAGCACTGGTGGACCAGTGATGGCTGTTGGCGAATGCTGGCAAAGTTAGCAGGTCAGTTTGCGAACAGTTCTATGGTGCCGCAGGCATACCGGAACGAACCCGGCAACGTGATGGTCGCGTTGGCAGCAGGCATGCCGTTAGGCTTGTCGCCGTTAGCGTGCGTGCAAAGTGTCGCAGTCATCAATGGCAGGCCGATGCTTTGGGGCGACGCTGTCATCGCGCAAGTGTTAGCCCATCCGAGCCTGCTCCAGATTCAGGAAGAGGCATCAGGCACCATCGAGACTAACGATCGCGAATGGGCCATAACGATCCAGCGTAAGTTGCCTAGCGGTCAGCCACAGACAACTCGCCGAACGTTCAGCATCAAAGACGCAAGCCGCGCAGGGCTATGGGGCAAAGCAGGACCGTGGAAGACTTACCCTGACAGGATGCTGTTCAACCGAGCTAGGGCGTTCGCGGTGCGTGATGCGTTTGCTGATGTGCTAGCTGGAGCCAGCATCGCGGCAGACCTCACGGAAGAAGTGAGGCCAGTCGAAGCGACGATCCGAGACGCATCACCAATGCCATCGCATACCTTGACAGAGAACGCCGAATCACTGGCACCAGATGTAAGCCCAGTCGTTCAACCTGCGCCCAAGCCTCGACGCAAGAGGCGCACAGCGGCACAGATCGCTAAGGAGGAATCGGAATCCAAGTCTTGGGCTAAGCTGATCCATTCGGGACCGCCCGATGCCAAGCCAGACTTGCGGACTCCTCTGATGGACCTGCTCAAGTCTGACGGTGTGCTCAAACTTGAAGAGTTCGGAGAAGGCATGGATCACCTTGAGCGCGGCACGTTGTTCATCGGCCCCGAACTAGCGACAATGCACATCTGTGACGGAGAAGGCTGGCGGTTAATCGAAGGGGACCACGACGAGCACAAGGCGTGCAACGACTTTGCGCTATCGACACTGCGCAAGCGTGTCGCAACGTTGTTCCTGAACAAGCGCATGTCAGGAGCAGATGCCATGGCCCACGCTCAACAGGTGCTCGTTTTGGATGCCTTGCCGACCGGCATGAACATCTTCGACATGGCACAACTCGCGGACTTGGTGAACGACATGCGGTGATCCTAGTCACCGCGCCGCAGGTATGACCCTCCCTTCCCAGCAACTATACCTGCGTGCCTTCCTACGGTTGCTGACTCTGCCGTAGGCGCAAACCTTGTGAGTCTTCGCCCGGCCTTCTTCCGCAGAGGGTCGGGCACTTTAACTGTCATGGTCGCATCACCAACTCAACGCACGTTGCAGGCACTGCGCAAGCAGTCTTACATTGCCGCCGTAGTAGAGAAGTGGAACGCCCACGCCCGCATCAGGCAGGATCTGTTCGGTTGCATCGATGTGCTGGGATGCAACGACGAAGGCATCATCGGCATCCAAGCCACTACTAAGCCGAACGCTCGTGCTCGGTTGAAGAAGGCTTGGCAGGAGCCACGACTAGCTCAATGGCTAAGGAGCGGCGCACGCTTTGAGGTCTGGGGATGGCACCGCATGCCGAACGGCAGATGGCACTGTCAGATCACGCCCGTGTCGATGGATGATCTGACCAGCGAGGCAACCTGATGCGCATGATCGTCAGGGCTGCTGCTCCCATAGCTGCCGCTGCTGCTCCCATCGCTGCGGGTTGCTGGATCGATAGCCGATCGATTCCTATTGCATTCTTGCGCTGCTGCTCTCCCAGCATCCCAAGCGCATCAGGGTGCGCCTGCCCCTGCGCAAAGGGTTTGGCGAGCGAGGGCACCTCTGGTGCTCTCAGGCTGCGTCTAAGGCGACGATCTGACAACAGCATCAAAGCAGATGCACATTGCATTCGTGAGCGCAGACGAGCACTCAGACCGGTTAGACGAGAACGGCGTGGATTCGCTCAGTTGGGGGCCGAATGATCCGCAGACCCTTCGGGATGCGCCTCGATCAGCAGCGCAAGGGGGCCTCTGGCGCTCTCAGTCTGCGTCTACGCACTGATCTAGGATCAGGCGATGACTGCGACCCCAGAAGCCGAAGATGGAGTAGACGAGCACTGAGGGGGCCTCTGCGCTCCGATGCGCAGCACCGCAAGGGGGTCCTCTCTGGGGTTGGGGGGGAGCAAGTGAGCGGCAAAGGCAAGGTCAAGTTCAAAATCCAAAACTCGATTCGCCAACCATCAGAAAAGAAAAGGGTCAGGGCGATCGATACGCAATGGGCACCCCATACGCCCTGGTCAACGTAATGGGCAGACCTCCAGCACACGCCAAGTCGATTGTTGAGCTATCTGGATTGGTGGGCGTAACCGAGCAGACGCTGCGGGCGCATGCCAACGAAGGATGCCCGATGCCGAAGACGGCAAGGCAGTTGACGGCATGGGTTAAGAAGTATCACGAGTGGCGTAAGCAAGCGCACGGCGCGTGGCACGAAAGGTTGCGGAGCAGCGGCAGCAAGGATGAGGAGACGCGATCCATCGAGCGTGAGTTAACGAAGCTACGCACAGCCGAAGTCAAGTTACGCGTCGGTGAGAAGACGCGACAGTTGATCAACCGTAACGAAGTGGTCGTGCAGGCTGGTCGATCAGTGCAGACAGTGCGAGCCAGACTCAACGCTATGGTAATGAAGATGGTGTCACTGCTGGAGAACGTGCCTGGGCATGTCGTGGAAGAGGAACTGCAAACAGAAGTCGATGCCATCTGCAACGCGTTTGCGCTTGGCATGACTCAGACCTTTGGCGGCATCGCTGATGATGCTGACTGTCCATTCTGTCACTTGAGTAAAGGCGAGTAGCAATGGCGCAACGCAAGACTGGACTACTCGACCTAAAGCCACTGCCTGTCTGGTGTGATGACATCGATGTGCGACGCAACTGGAAGCAACCGAAGCGCATGTCAGCGAGTCAATGGGCTGACGAGAACCGTGTGCTGGAACCCTTGTTCGCGAGTGAGCCTGGACCGTGGCGAAGTGATCGTGTGCCTTATGCCAGAGAATGGATGGACTCTGCTGCACTGTCGTGGGTGCGTCGAGTCACCTTGATGGCGTCCACGCAAGTCGGCAAGAGTGAAGCCTTGAACAACATCGCGGGATTCTACATTCACCAGAAGCCTTCGCCGACGATGTTCGTCTTGCCGAATCGCGACGCCGCTCGGCTAGCTGCGGAGCGTCGAGTGCTGCCGATGGTGCAGGCATCGCAGTCACTGTTCGATGAATTGACCGACCGGGCACACGATGTCAAGAACAGGGAAATCGTGTTCAAGCGGTCAGTGCTTTACATGCGCAGTGCGCAGTCGCCGACTGATCTGGCAAGTGTGCCTGTGCGTCTAGTGCTAGGCGATGAAGTCGACAAGTGGCCTCGATGGTCAGGCAAAGAGGCAGACCCCTTGTCGCTTGTCTCTGAACGAACGCGCACCTTTCACGATCATGTCATCGTCATCGCTAGCACTCCGACAACGCGAGATGGTTGCATCTTCCGAGAATACCACCAAGGCGATCAGCGCAAGTATCACGTGCCTTGTCCTCACTGCGAAGGCATGCAAGTGCTAGTGTGGCAGCAGGTCAAGTGGGACAGTCAGAAGGTTCGGACCTCGATGGATATGCGTGCAGCGCGTGATGCTTGGTACGAATGCACGCACTGCAAGGCACGCATCGATGACGTTCACAAGCGTGACATGTTGCGTAAAGGCATCTGGGTGCCGGAAGGCAAGACAGTCGAGGAGTGGCAGAACGGAGGTGCTGATTCTGACAAATATGATCAACGGTCGTATCACATCTGGGCAGCCTACTCACCTTGGCTGACCTTCTGGAAGATCGTCACAGCGTTTCTGGAAGCTAAGGACGAGCCTGCGCGACTTCAAAACTTCACTAACTCATGGCTGGCCGAGGTGTGGGAAGAACGACTGGAAGCGACTAGCGATGATGCGATCCAGTCGTGCGTGAGTGATTACGAGGAGCACACAGTGCCCAGCGAAGCCCTCGTGATTACAGCAGCGGTCGATGTGCAAGGCGACTACATGGTCTACCAAGTCTGTGCATGGGGCGTAGACGAAGAGTGCTGGATCATCGCTACGGCTCGTGTCGAGACATGGGAGCAGTTGAGGACTGAAGTCTTCAAAGGATGGGGCAAGCAGGAACTGTGGCCTCGGTGCGTAGCGATCGACAGCCGTTACCGGCGTGATGAAGTCATGGAGTTCGTTAGGCGCAACAATGGTGCGAGGATGATCGCAGGCGTCGAGCGCAACTCACCCATCCCGTTTTCGACTGTCAAGATCGACAAGCATCCGAAGACTGGTCAAGTCATGTCGAACAGCTTGACCGTCTGGACGCTGAACGTCGGCATGTTCAAAGACCTCGCTGCCTACCGATTGCGTCTGAAGTTGCAACCCCAAGAGGAACCGATTGGGCTGACGCACTTGCCGAACAATATGCCGAAGCACTTCCTCAACCAGATGTCGTCGGAGCACAAGACGCAAGTGCGTAGTGGCAGCCGCGTCGTGCGCCGCTGGGTGCTCAAGCCTGGACGCAAACGCAACGAGGCATGGGACGTGTTCGTTTACAACATTGCTGCGGCTCGGATGGTCAGAGTCGACTTGCTGCGACGCCACGCAGGCGAAGCACGCAAGAGTCAGCATCGACAACGGCGCATCATGGGGCGTGGTGGATCGAACGTTGATCTGCCTCGGCAACGATGGTAAGCGACGATGGAGATCGGTGGATGGAGACGGTTCCATTTCTGCCCTTCCGATGTCCTAACTGCGGTAGCTTTAAGCCCTTGACCTATAGCGTCAACCGTTCTCCGAACATGCCGACGATGCGTTACCACACGTGTCAAAACTGTCGCGTCAAGTATCGTAGCGTGCAGATCGAACGCAAGGATCTGCACAAGTGGTTGCCTGACGATCAACGAAAGAAGTTGCTGTAGCTGCTCGCCCTGCGAGATGTAAGCAGTTGACGAGCGTCGATCAGTTGGCACTATTGGCTGACATGGCTAACGAGACTCCCAGCATATCTTCCGTGGAAGCACAAGCCATCTTGGATGCCCTGGATGACGCGATCCTGAAAGGTGGCGATGTCGGCAGCTACACAGTCAACGGCAGGACTGTCAACATGCGTAGCCTGACGGAGATCATCGACGCTAGGAAGTATTACGAGGCGCAGAAGGCGCGAGCCAATGGCGTGCGTTACACCAAGGTCAGGTTCTAGTGCAGGGCAAACTCAGAGGCGGCAAAGGTCGCCGTCCGATCTACCAAGGCGTCCATGGCCGCATTGCCAAAGCTATCGACTCCACTGTAGGACTGATCGCACCGGGTATCGCTCACCGCATGCAAACGCGACGCATGAAGTCGGAAGCGTTGCTAGCTTACGAAGCGGCGACCGTTGACAGAGTGATGCCGCGTGAGAGAACACAGAGTGCTGACGCAGAATCGTTGCCTGGGCTATCGACGATGCGTGCACGGTCGCGGAGGCAAGCTCAAGACGATAGCCATGCTGCCAGCGTTGTCGATGTCTATGTCGATGCAGTCGTGGGGCAAGGCATCAAACCTCAGAGTGCGTGCACTGTCGAATCGACTGGCGCAGCCGAAAGCCAAGTCACTGAGTGGCGCAAGGAGTGTGAAAGCTACTTCCAGAAGTGGGCTAACACGGAAGCGGATGCCAGCGGTCACGGCACGTTTTATGACCTACAAGCACTGGTTGCCCGCACGCGTAAAGTAGATGGAGAGTGCTTCACGCATGCCGTAGTTGGTGGTGACCAAACGCTTGCCATCGAAACGATTGACGCTGACAGGATCATCAATCCAAAGCACCAAGACGATTCCAGCACCTTGCGAGGCGGCATCTACGTGGACACGATGATGCGGCCACAAGGCTACTATGTCGCGCTGACGCATCCCGATGGCATGGAGTTCTGGAAGAACTCAGACACCAAGTACATCGTCGCGAATGACAGTGACCTGTCCGTGATGCAACACACCTTCCGCAGACACCGACCGGGACAGTCCAGAGGTGTGCCTGATAGTGCGAGTGCCGCAAGCTATGTCGAGCACTTGCACCACTACTTACAGTCGGAGATTATTGGCGCACGAGCGGCGGCGAACTACGCCATGTTCATCAAGAAGTCTGTCAACGCTAGTGACTCGGACATCATTCCAGTTCAAGGCGAAGAGGCGACTGGCGACTTGGCATACCATGAGAAGTTGGAAGCAGGCACGATCGCATACCTGAACGAAGGTGAGGAGCCGGTACCGTTCAATCCGAACCGACCAGGAGCTAGTGACACATTCGTAGTGCGCATGTTGCGTGCCATCGCGGCTAGTAACGGAATGAGTTACGAGCGCATGACGCGTGACTTCGGAGGCATGAACTACAGCAGCATGCGCGGTCAGTTGAAGGAAGAGCAACGAGGCTTCGACAGAGACAGAGCGTTATTGGTTCGCTTGTTCTGTCATCCTTGGTGGCGCAACGTCATCCGCCACGGCGTGCAGACTGGCGCACTGACGCCTCCTTCGCAATACCTGGACAACCCTACACCGTGGTTGGCTGTCGATTGGATTCCTCCTGCCTACGGATGGGTCGATCCGATGAAGGAGATAAAGGCTGCCAAGGAAGCTATCGACGCCAATCTAAGCACACCATGGCATGAGGCTGGTCGTGCTGGCTTAGATCCAGTCGAGATACTCGAACGTAAGGCGCAGTTCGCACAGCAAGCGACGCGCATCGAACACGAGTATGGGCTAGTGCCAGGAGTGCTCACTGGTGTTGCGTCATCACTAGAGGATCAAACCTCCAGCGAGACAACTGAGGATGCGAACGACAATCCGCAAGATGACGCAACACCTTCTACCGATGCGACTGAGGACATCAAAGCCAAGCTGGATGCCATCGGCATCGCTACAAGGTCAGGCATGCTGTCACCGCAGCAAGCCGACGAAGTCAGCACACGTGAGCAGCTTGGTATGCCTCCCATGAGTGCAGAAGTGCAACAGGTCTGGAGAGACGAGCCTGTGCGTAGACCGATTACGCTAGCGGCTGACGTTGACGCAGACGCACCTGCCGAACCTGCCGCACCTGCCGAACCTGCTACCGATGAGGAAACTGATGAAGGAAGCAACGATGAGTGACACGATTGCGATACCGCTACAGGCATGCCGACTACGCATCCCTGACGCCGAAGTCGCTTTACAAGAACCTGCGCAAGAAGGGCGGAAGCCTCGGTTCAAGATGCAGGTCAACAGCGGCATCCCAATGTCGCACGGCTACTTTGGCACGCTAGCTGTCAACCTGGAAGGCATCGAATGGCAAGGCAAGCATGTAGCTGCCCTGCTAGACCATGACGCAAGTCGCCGTGTTGGCTATACGACGAAACTTTACTTGGACGATGAGTCTGGGTTAGTCGCTGAAGGCATCATGTTGTCTAACGCCGATGCCATGCAAGTCAGGACAGATAGCCAAGAAGGCTTCCCGTTCCAGGCATCGTGTTACCTCGTGGCTAACGCTGTCGAGACTTTGGACCATGGAGCCTCAGCCGAAGTCAATGGACATGCCATCGAAGGTCCGGCGACCATCTTCCAGCAATCTACGTTACGCGAAGTGACGTTCACAGCACTTGGTGCTGATCCCAATACCGCATCGGACGCAAGCCTCAGTGATGTAACTGAGGTCGTCCATGCTTCCCTGTCAAAAACTGGTACTACCATGACCGACAACGACAAGACCATTGAGCCGACTACCGTTGCGGCTGAGGTGGATGCTGAGGCTGTGCGTTTGGAAGCACACCAAGCCGCGACTGAACGGGTGAGTTACATTCTCGAACTAGCTGCCGATTGTCAGATCGACTTAGCGAGACAACTAATCAAGGACGGCGTCAATGAACGCGAGTCATCGCTACGACTGGCAGCCGATGCCAAGGACCGAGAACGTCAACAATCACCAAGCACGGAAGCTATGCCGCACACAGTTGCGTTAGGTGCTCCTGAGCTACCAGCACAAGACGACTTGCCGGAAGGTGAAGACAAGTGGCGTGCTGACTGGAAAGTGGACGCACAGTTGCGTGCAGAGTTCGGCGGCAAGGAAGCTGTCTGGATGTCGTGGAATAACAACAAGCATCGATGCCGCAAGTATGGCAACGTCACCCCCACTAGCGGAGAGTCACAATGAGCGGTCAGTTCTCGTCCTTCAGTCTTCGTAACATCGAAGGCAGTTACTTCTGGAGTCTGGAAGAGACTCAAGCCGCGTCGTGGGTGCCGTTGATCAGCGACATGTTCACTACCGACCAACCATACGAGATCTACAAGTGGCTTGGTTCTGCGCCTAGCATGTCCACTTGGCGCGGTGAGCGTGTCCGTAGTGGTCTGGGCGACTATGAACTGTCGGTGATCAGTGACAAGTTCGACAGCACGTTGGCATTCGATGTCGATGATGTCCGTCGCGACAAGACGGGACAGATTGTCCGTCGCGTGTCGGAGATGGGCCAAAAGGCGGCGACGCTGCCGCAACGGTTGTTCACGACGCTGTTGGAAGCGAACGGCACGAGCTACGATGGCGCAGCGTTCTTTGCTAACGCACACAACACCGGCACCGTGGACAACAATCTGACCTACGACGCTGGCACGGCTGCCGCACCTACAAGTGCGGAAATGAGTTCAGCGATCTTGGAAGCGATCCAAGGCATGTATGGCTTCCTGGATGACACCGGCGATCCGTGTAACGAGTTCGCGACTAACTTCATGGTCATGGTGCCGACGAACATGTGGCAACCGTTGGTCGCTGCGTTGAAGGATGTCTTCACTTCTGCGGGCGTGAGCAACACGCTACAGTCGGCTGCTGGCATGGGTCTGACGATCACGCCTGTCGTCAACCCGCGACTTGCATCTACTACACAGATGTACACGTTCCGAACCGATGCACCAGTCAAGATGGGCATCTGGCAAGAGGAATCACTGCCCGGCGGCGAAGCGTTCAAGACGCTTGGCATCGACAGCGACAACGCGTTCTGGCGAGAAGAAGTAGCGTTCGGTGCCAAGCGCATCGCACAGGCTGCACTTGGTCGCTACGAGTTGGCTTGCCTTACTACCTTCAACTAATCCCGAGACTGACTCATGGCTAATCTCACGACGAACCTTGGACGCGAGTACCAAGGTCCAGTTACTAAATCTCGCTACGAAGTTGCCGCCAACCTGGAGGTCTTCGCTGGTCAAGCGGTGATTGCCGGCACAGGCGGCATCGTCAACATGACGGCAACAGCATCCGGCGACTTCATCGGCTTTGCGATGGAGTATGTCAACAACCTGACGAACAGCATTCCCAATGGTGGCGCAGCGCGTGCTGCCAAAGCCGATGTTGCCATCGCCGGGTTCCTCTACTTGTCGATCGCCAATGGTGCCCCTGTCACGTATGACGATGTCGGCTTGTCCGTCTATGCGTCGGATGGCAACACGTTTAGCTTGACGCAGGGCCTGAACGAAGTAGCAGTCGGCGTTGTGGTCAACGTCGACTTGGCACTCGGTGCCAACACTGGCGACTGCTTAGTGAAGTTCGGATACTAATCATGGCTAACTTGATCACAAACACGCCGCGTGACTTCCGTGGCGTTTCCAAACGGGGACGACTTGACGTAGGGGCGAACGTGCGCGTGTATGTTGGTCAAGCGATGATGGCTGGCACTGGGGGCATGGTGAACTGTGCTTCTGGTGCTGGTGCTGACTTTGTAGGCTTTGCCGAAGAGTCAGTGAACAACCTAACCAACAGCGTGCCGCATGGCGGCGCAGCGCGTGCCACACAAGCCGATCTGGCTACAGCGGGCAGTGTCTACTTGAGTGTCGACAACCTTACAGCTTGGACCTTTGACGACTATGGATTGCCAGTCTACGCGTCAGATGGCAACACGTTCACGACTGCTTCCAGCGCAAGCCAAGTGCCAATCGGCAAGGTGGCAGATGTCAACGCTGCCGTCGCTGGTGGTAATCGGGTGCAGCAAGTGCTCGTTGAGTTTGTCGCCTCGTGGGCAAGCCTGTTCATTCCTGCCGCTGGTGACTAGCCAATGCGTTACGAGTTAAACGATCGGAAAGGCAAGCGACTCGGTGTGATTCACATCGAGGTTCATGTCTTGCAAGTGATGCAGTCGATGCAAGGCATGGACTGCGTGCTCGGTCGTTTGCTGCCTACACCCATTGCTGCGCCGGGCGCTGTGCTTGTGGGAGAGACAAGCACAAGCGGGACGACCAAGCGTAGCAAGCGAAGGTCACGCAAGTGACTCTTCGTCAGACCATTGCGGGACATGCGAGTGGCGCACTGACTCGCCTGGATCACTTCGGTGAGGATGTCATCGTCATGACCAGCGGCGGTAGTGTCCTAACGACAGTCCAAGCCATCGTGCATCGGTTCGATGTCGAACCGACTGAAGCGACTGGGCGTGTCGTGCGTTTGTCCGCAATGGTCTTCCTTCCAACTGCGGATCTAGTCGCCACGCCTGTGCATGGTGACGAGATCCGCGTAGCGATGCGCATTGGTGGCAGCACAACCGATGCACGCATTGTCCGTATCGAATCGCAAGACGAAGGTGGCATCGAAGTCGAGGTGCTAGCGTGATTGGAGCGATCCGTTTGAAGTGGAACAGCGTCGTGCTTACAAAGCTAATCGGTCAGGCACCGGCGACAAGCTACTACCACTACAGACGCATGGTCCACGATCACTGGTATCAACACCGACTTAAGTTTCTCAAACAACTGCCGAGCAAGTGGGGACGCGGTCGCAAAGGCACAAAGTTTCTGACGGTCAGCAGTCGCAAGCCTCGCAACAGGCGCACAGTCGCGTGGTTCATCCCTGCACTGAAACGAGCGAAGACAACGAGGAGTGCCATCAAGGCGTTCGACAACTTCGACGCTGCCATCTACACTGGCAGCGATGCACTCCTCAATCACGAAACAGGTGGAGTCACTACAAGTTCCAAGCGCATGCCTGTTGCAGTCAAGACGGCACTGAAGAATCCTCGTGACTGGTTGAAGAAGTATCCCAACAGGAAAACTGCGTTGACGAGGAAGGGCGACCAATACCGGCTTTGGGAAATCAAAGGCAAGCGCAAGCCCAAGGCACGACTGCGCTACATCTGGACACGCAAGGTCGTCAACAAGCCGATCGCTAACTTCTACAAGACTTGGGACAGAGGCCGAAAGCAACGAAGCCAGGAAGCCGAACGCACAATCGAGGCGATCAGGAATGACTTACTACAAGAGGTGACTCGGTAATGGGAAGCATCCGTGACGGACTATTGACGACTCTCGTCAGTCGCATCGACAACATCAGTGGAGTCACATGCAGTCTGCGTAGTCGTGCTAACACGATCAGCGACGCAGTCACTTGCATCGTTTACCCTGACAGTGAAGACACGCGTCTGGCTAACGCTTACGCCTACGACGCGACCTTGCGGTGTGAGGTGTTGATCATTGTCCGTGCCGAGAACGCTACTGAGTTGACCGATGGCGGCAACGAGTATCGCTACCTGGACCGCATGCTTGTCGAAGTGCAGAAGGTTGTCCATACGCCCGACTCTTGGGGTAGTGCGCCTTCGTTCACTGATGTCGAGATGACGGGACATGTCATGGAAGATCCGAGCGAGGAGAACGAACTGTCGGCACGCTTGTCCGTCACCTTTACTTACCGACACAACTACCAAGACCCTACCTCGCCATGACGATTGCACAGGACATGTTGCCAACAGTGGCTGATTACCAAGTCAGCACAAGCCACAACCGTCGATACAGTGACAGTGCCATGGGCGGCATGCTGTTCGTCAACCGCACTGATAGTGCTGTGCAGCCCTCCAGCTATCGAGTCACATGGTCCAATCGTAGCCCGTCGCATGTCGCCGCTATCGTCCAACACTACGAGTCGTATGCTGCCGGAACCTTCAAGTGGATCGGACCTGGGCAAACAGTTCAGAGCACATGGCGATGGAAGACAGCACCATACGTCACTTGGACATCTGCACGCAACGCCAGCGTGACGGCAGATGTAGAACCTGCGCTGGCATTCACAACGTAGTCATACAATGCCAATCACACGCAAACAGCAGATCCTCACGAAGCGAGAAACGACCGAAGGTGGAGGCGCGACCTTTGCTGGCTCCGACGCGATTCAAGTTTACGATCCGAGCATATCGGACTCGGTAGACCAGTTGGATCGTGCGCCCGCAGGGCCGACACTCTCACGCGACTTCACTCCTGTCGGACGCAAACAACGTGAGTTGACGTTCACTAGTGACTTCAGAGGCAGCGGCACTACTACAACGTTACCGGACTGGGGTCCACTACTTGAAGCGTCAGGCTACAAGCCAGACAACGCCGATGAACAAATCCAGACAGTCACGCTGACAGGAGATCCGACAGGATCATTCCAGCTTGGAGAACAGATCACGCAAAGTGCTGG
>Ga0302118_10001024_pt1 | contig 13661 bp, 9 predicted proteins | sample AG5_331_MG_FD_203126 | JGI IMG/M metagenome (GOLD analysis project Ga0302118, IMG submission 203126) | Marine microbial communities from Western Arctic Ocean, Canada - AG5_33.1 | ecosystem: Environmental > Aquatic > Marine > Oceanic | place: Canada: Western Arctic Ocean | collected 2017-10-01 | reverse complement strand
ACAAAAAGATTCTGGACGTTGCAGTTCCAGAGGAATTAACGGTCTCTGATCTTGCGCTGAAAATGTCGATTAAGGCGAGGTTAGTTATTAAGGAGTTGATGAAATTAGGTGTTATGGCTGATATGGAGCAGGTGATTGACCAGGAGACGGCCTTTCTGGTTGTCGAAGAGCTGGGTCATCGCCCGATTGCTGCCGTTGAAGATACTGTCGAAGACGAATTAAACAAACAGTTTAATGTCGTTGAGAGTCAAACTAATGCTGAGCCGAGAGCGCCTATCGTTACCGTGATGGGCCATGTTGATCATGGTAAAACATCATTACTAGATCGTATTAAAAAAACCCATGTAGCCTCCGGCGAAGCGGGCGGTATTACGCAGCATATTGGTGCCTACCATGTTAATACACCTAAAGGGATGGTGACTTTCTTAGACACTCCAGGTCACGCAGCCTTTACAGCAATGCGAGCTCGAGGGGCGCAGGCCACTGATGTGGTTATTTTGGTGGTTGCCGCTGATGATGGTGTTATGCCGCAAACTGAAGAAGCTATCCAGCACGCGCGTGCTGCTGGAGTACCTCTAGTGGTTGCCATTAATAAAATGGATAAAGAAGGCGCTGACCCAGAGAGGGTTACTAGTGAATTGGGTGCCAAAGATGTTATCCCTGAAGAGTGGGGCGGCGATACTCAGTTTATTAAAGTCTCTGCAGAGACTGGTGACGGCATTGAAGAATTACTTGAAGCGGTGCTTCTGCAAGCGGAGTTACTTGAGTTAACAGCACCTGTCGACGTACCAGCTCGCGGTGTGATTGTTGAAGCTCGGGTGGACAAAGGTAAAGGTGTTGTCGCAACAGCGCTGGTTCAGCAAGGCACTTTGCGTAAGGGTGACTTTATCTTGGCCGGCGAGAGCGTTGGTAAGATTCGAGCGATGACTGATGAAATGAAAAAGCCGATCCGTGATGCTGGCCCGTCGATACCTGTTGAGATATTAGGTTTGGATGAGGCCCCTAACGCGGGTGATGAGTTTTTTGTCGTTGAAGATGAGCGTAAAGCGAAAGAAATTGCCGATTTGCGGGTGACTAAGTCTCGCCATGACCGTATGTCTAGGCAGCAGGCCGCTAAACTAGAAAATATGTTTACGGATATGGGCGCTGATCAAGTAAGCAAGTTAAATCTAATTGTAAAAACTGATGTTCGTGGATCTTTGGAAGCGATTAATAGCGCACTGAACGATTTTGCCACAGATGAAGTAGCTGTTGATATTGTCGCGTCGGGTGTAGGTGGTATCACCGAATCGGATATTAATCTCGCGATTACAACGGGGGCCATCGTTTTAGGCTTCAACGTAAGAGCTGGTGGCGCTGCCAGAGGGCTGGCAGAAAAAGAAGAAGTGGAAGTGCGCTATTACAGTATTATTTATAACCTTCTAGACGAGGTAAAGTTAGCCCTTTCAGGCATGTTAGCACCAGAGACTCGTGAAGAGATTGTAGGCATAGCTGAGGTTCGCGATGTTTTCCGCTCGCCTAAGTTTGGCGCTATTGCTGGTTGCATGGTTATTGAAGGTACAGTGTTCCGAAGCAAACCAATACGTGTTCTACGCGATGACGTGGTCATCTATCAAGGTGAGTTGGAATCCTTGCGTCGATTTAAAGATGAAGCTACTGAAGTCCGTAACGGTATGGAGTGTGGTGTTGGAGTCAAGGACTACAATGATGTTAAGGCTGGCGATCTCATTGAGGTATACGACGTTACTCAAGTGAAGCGCTCTCTTTAAGTGAAGCTTTGCAAACGACATTCAATCAGGTGTAATTAAAGACTGCTATGCCAAGAGAATTTACCCGAGCAGAACGTGTTTCAGACGCCGTCCAACAAGAGTTGGCGGTATTGATTCGAGATGAAGTTCGTGATCCACGAGTGGGTATGGTCAGCGTCACTGATGTTGATGTTAGTCGAGATTTAGCGTATGCCAAGATTCATGTCACCTTTGTAGGCGATCATTCCCAAAAAGAAATAGACGAGGCCATGGCGGCATTGAATGGTGCGTCAGGTTATTTACGTAAATTGCTTGCTGGCAGTATAAAGTTACGCATCACGCCCAAACTCACTTTTTTGTTCGATGAAAGTGGTCGCCGCGGGCAGCATCTATCTGCATTGATTGATTATGCTATATCAACGCAACCTGATGCAGAGCAAGAGGGTTAGTAAGCTTGTCTCGTCGGCGTAATCGTGGTCGTTCGATCAATGGTATATTTTTACTGAATAAACCCCTGGGATTATCCTCAAATCAAGCTCTGCAAAGAGTAAAAAATTTATTTGACGCGAATAAGGCTGGGCATACTGGCAGTCTTGATCCTTTGGCGACGGGTGTTCTACCTATTTGCTTGGGAGAGGCGACGAAGTTTAGTCAGTTTCTGTTAGATTCAGATAAGCATTATCTAAGCACTTTCACCTTGGGCGTCAGTACCGAAACAGGTGACTCTGATGGTGCGATTCGAGGAGAGCAGGACGCCTCGTTGATCACTCTTAAGAAAATTGAAAAAGGGGTTGAGGCGTTTAGGGGGGAAATCAAGCAAATACCCTCTATGTATTCGGCGTTAAAGCATAATGGGCAGCCGCTTTATAAACTTGCCCGGCAGGGCATTGTGGTGGAGCGAGAAGCTAGGGCAATAAACGTTTTAAGTTATAAAATACTCGCCTTTCGACCCGGGAAAATAGCACAAATTGATGTAGAAGTGCATGTTAGCAAGGGAACCTATGTTCGAAGTTTGGCGGAAGATTTGGGAGAGCTGTTGGGCTGCGGGGCTCACGTTAGCGCGCTACACCGACATATTGCTGGACCATTTGCCGATGATCAGACGGTAACTCTTGATGAGTTGGAGATACTAAGGAAGAACATAGAGCCTTGTGGGCTAGATCACCTACTAAAGCCGATGGAAATTGCTGTTGCAGATAGAATGGCGGTTGAATTATCACCAATTGTGGCCAGCTATTTCCAGCTAGGACAGGCAGTAATGTCGCCACAGGCCTTTCGTAATGGCCAAGAAGGGGATATAGTGCGCGTCTTTCGCGAAGGCGGGGACTTTTTGGGTGTTGGTGAAGTGACGGATGATGGCAAGGTAGCGCCAAAACGTTTAGTGGTTGAGGGAGCTTAGAGCTCTGCAGTAAGACTCTTAAAGTTAGTAATTGAAGAATTTAGGTAGTAGTTAATCTATTACCTTATTAAGGCTGACGCAGTAGCGTCAGAAATCAAGTTAGGTTGTCTGTAAATATGCGCGGGCAAGTCTGAATTTTTTTAATTCGCATATTGGAGAAAATCATCATGGCACTAAGTGCAGAAGAAAAAGCAGCAATCGTAGCGGAACATGCTACCTGTGAAAATGATACAGGTTCACCTGAAGTTCAGGTTGCATTGCTAACCGTAAATATCAATAAGCTACAGGGCCATTTTGGCGATCATAAGAAAGACCACCACTCACGGCGCGGTTTAATTCGTATGGTTAATCAGCGACGTAAATTACTCGATTATTTGAAGAGTAAAAATATCGAGCGCTATAGTCAGCTAATTAAGAAGCTAGGTTTACGGCGATAAGTGTTCATGGTGCGGCTCCTTCAATCGGGGCCGCACTGTTAATGAGCGCATAATTTAATCGTCTGAACAGGATGTCTGTGTCTATGCTGATCGAGTTACTTATGACTGCCATTTTCTGGTCGTTATAAGTAACCCGAGCAGCGCACTATCAGAACCTCAGTAAGGCGCCATAAGGTAAATAAACAAAGGTAAAATTATGAATCCTTTAATTAAGAAGTTTCAATACGGTAATCATACCGTTACTTTAGAGACTGGCCGGATTGCTCGACAGGCAACCGGTGCAGTTCTATGTTCAATCGATAATACCTCAGTGCTTTGCACTGTTGTTGGTGCAAGAGAAGCTAAGGCGGGTATGGATTTTTTCCCGCTGGGTGTTCACTATATTGAGAAGGCTTACGCTGCAGGAAAAATTCCTGGTGGTTTCTTTAAGCGTGAAGGTCGTCCAAATGAGAAAGAAACGTTGACCTCTCGTCTTATTGATCGGCCTATCCGTCCTCTTTTCCCCAACGGCTTTAAGAATGAAGTGCAGGTTGTCTGTACTGTAATGTCTGCTGAGAAAAATATCGATCCAGATATTGCAGCAATGATTGGTACTTCAGCTGCGCTCTCTATATCGGGTATTCCTTTTAATGGTCCCATTGGCGGCGCTCGAGTAGGATATACAGAAGAGCAAGGCTATCTGCTCAATCCAACCTATAGTGAGCTTGCTGAATCTTCACTGGATATGATTGTAGCTGGTACTAAAGACGCAGTTCTAATGGTTGAATCTGAAGCTAGCGAGCTATCTGAAGATACAATGTTGGGCGGTGTATTGTTCGCACATCAAGAAATGCAGACAGTGATTAGTGTCATCGAAGAACTGGTTGCTGAAGCCGGTAAGCCACGTTGGGATTGGCAAGTAGAAGAAGAGAACGCTGATCTAAAGGCGGCATTGACGGCTACTGTAGGCGCCGAATTGGACGCTGCCTATCAGGTGGTTGATAAGCAGGCTCGCGTGGTTAGTGTAAATGCTCTTCGTGATCGTGCGACAGCTGAATTAGCTTCAGATGATGGCCATTCAGCTGATGATTTAAAAGACGCGTTTAAAAAGCTCGAGAAAAATATTGTTCGTGGCCGAATCATTCGTGGTGAGCCACGTATTGATGGGCGTGACACTAAAACAGTTCGTGGAATTAACGTTGAGGTAGGTATCCTTGACCGAGTTCATGGTTCGGCGCTATTTACTCGTGGCGAGACTCAGGCGATTGTTGCTGCGACACTTGGTTCTACTCGTGATTCTCAGATGATTGATGCTCTTGAGGGTCGTCGCGATGACCCTTTCATGCTGCACTATAACTTTCCCCCTTATTCAGTAGGTGAGTGTGGACGTATCGGTTTTACTAGTCGTCGGGAAGTAGGTCATGGTCGTTTGGCTCGTCGTGGTATTAATGCGGTATTGCCTAACCCTGAAGAGTTTCCTTACGCCATTCGTGTAGTGTCAGAAATTACTGAGTCTAACGGCTCTAGCTCTATGGCATCTGTGTGCGGTTCAAGTTTGGCATTAATGGATGCTGGCGTACCTTTAAAAGCACCTGTTGCTGGTATTGCTATGGGTCTAGTTAAAGAAGACGCGGGGTTCGCCGTGCTGACTGATATTTTAGGTGATGAAGATCATCTTGGTGATATGGACTTTAAAGTCGCCGGAACTGCTGCTGGCATAACTGCATTGCAGATGGATATCAAAATTGAAGGTATCACTGAAGAAATTATGGAAATTGCTCTTGATCAGGCTAAGGAAGCTCGCCTTTATATTCTTGGAGAGATGAACAAAGTACTTAGTTCTGGTCGTGATGAAGTTGCAGAAACAGCGCCACGTATGGGTATGTTGCAAATTGATTCAGATAAGATCCGTGATGTTATTGGTAAGGGTGGAGCGACTATTCGTGGTCTATGTGAAGAGCACAATTCAACCATCGACATTAATGACGATGGTGCAGTGAAAATTTATTCAGAAGATACTGACAGTTTGAATGCTGCAATGGATGCGATCAGAGCTATTGTTGCTGATCCTGAGCCGGGTACTATCTATGACGGCAAAGTTGTTCGTATCGTAGACTTCGGTGCCTTTGTTAACTTTATGCCGGGTACTGATGGTCTGGTTCATATTTCTCAGATCGCTCAGGAACGTGTTGCTAAGGTGACTGATTATCTGACTGAAGGACAAGACGTTCGTGTTAAGGTTACAGAAATCGATAATCGTGGCCGCGTTAAGCTATCTATCAAGGAAGCGCAGATAGAAGAAGGGACAGTGCCTGAAGCGGCACCAACTGAAGCTGCAGAGACAGAGCAAAAGCCGGACGCATAGGTTTTTGTTATTAAAAAACCCCGGTGTTTAGCTGGGGTTTTTTTTGCTTAGAATTTGGCATTTTGGTCGAGCTAGCTCGATGCTAGGCTCAGTAATTCAGAAGCATGGGAGACCGTTTGATCAGTGATTTTAGCGCCTCCTAGCATGCGTGCTAGCTCTGCCACTCGCTGTTGATGATCAAGGGGCGACATAAGGGATTCTGTATTATTGTCTTCAATGACTTTGCTCGCTCGATAGTGGTGATGAGCATGCGCTGCCACCTGGGGCTGGTGAGTAACACTGATAACTTGGCCTCGTTCACCTAACTGCTTGAGTAATTGACCAACAATATCTGCCGTACTTCCGCCAATCCCGACATCCACCTCATCAAATACAAGGGTAGGGATTTTCGAGTGACTGGCGGCAACCACCTGAATGGCCAGACTTACACGAGATAGCTCTCCCCCGGAGGCTATTTTGGCCAACATTTTATGCGGTTGACCTGGGTTTGTTGCTAACAGAAACTCGATTTCTTCCATGCCGCTTGACCGATATTCTTCGCGATTAACTGGGGTAAGTTGTATTAATAACTCAGCACCTTCCATAGACAGTCGATGCAACTGCTCATTTATCTCTGCCGCCATTGTTGCTGCAGCTTTTATTCTAGCGGCACTAAGTTTGTTGGCCGCTCTGTCATAGTTGGCAGCTAATTCGGCGAGTTTCTGTTGCAATGATTCAATATTATCACTGCCACCCATTAGACTACTCAGTTCGACTTCTAGTGTCTTAAGGGTGTCGGCTAATTGGTCAGGGTTAACTCTATGCTTGCGGCCTAATTGGAAAACAACAGATAGCTGATCTTCTACCAACTGCAGCCGCTGGGGGTTTGCCTCAAAGCGATCAATATGATGTTCGATTCCATTGATGGCCTCTTCAACTTGTATAAGGCCGCTCTGTAGTAATTCTTCAGCTCCCATTAATGCTTCAGGCTTGTGCTTGAGTCCCGTTAAAATAGAGATGGCTCTGTTAAGTCCATCACGTATGTTAAAACCTTCAGTTTGGTCGCAGATTGCCAATAGACTATGACTGTCTTGCAGTATCTGTTCGGCATTTGCCAGAGTTTGCTGCTCGGTTTCTAACTTTTCCAATACCATAGGATCGAGATCGAGCTGTTGCAGTTCATTGACCTGAAAGCTAAGTAAATCTTTACGTGCGAGTAATTCATCAGAGCGATTCATTAATTCTGACAGCTTTCTTTCTACTTTGTGCCATTCACGAAAATGGTGGCTGACTTGTGAGGCAAGATCTCCTGCAGAAGCATACTCATCGACTAGCTTGCGGTGAGTCTCTTTGCGCAATAGCGACTGATGCTCGTGTTGGCTGTGAATATCCGCGACCATATCACCCAATTGTTGGAGCTGCTGCATGGTGCAAGGCTGGCCATTGATATAACCCTTTGATCGGCCTTCTGAGGTGTAAATGCGTCGTAGAATGCAGCTTTCATCGATCTCAAAGTCGTGTAATTCCATCCACTGTTGAGCATCCTCTATTGAGCTGATATCAAAGGTTGCTGAGATCTCCGCACGTTTTTTGCCGTGGCGAATGGTGCCACTGTCTGCGCGATCTCCCAGTGCCATACTTAATGCGTCAAGCACCAATGATTTTCCAGCACCGGTTTCCCCGGTAATAGCCGTTGTGCCCTTGGAGAACTCTATTTCAAGAGATTCCACTAGAGTGTAATTACTGATATTAATTGAAAGAAGCAAAGTTTTATCACCAAACAGTTAAAAGATGCCCCATCAGAGCAGATTAATCATAGGTTATCGCTTGAAACTTGGAAGTTTGTCCCCATATGTAGCCATAGGGTAATGGTAACTAACCATCTAATCAATAATCTTGAGCATTAGTGCATTAAGAGACACTAAAATTGAGGAAGAAAAAATGCAAGATGAAGTAAATAGTGGCGAAGAAAATACGGTCGACTCTGCAGAAACTCCTATTGAGGATGCTGCAGTCCAGGCTCAAAAAATTAACGCAGAGATTATTGAAGAACTTCTGGGTGATGATCAGTTGACTGAGGCTGAGAATCTGCAGGAGCAAGTTAGTAGCGCCAATGATCAGGTATTACGGATTCAGGCCGAGATGCAGAACATGAGACGCAGAGCCGAGCGTGATGTAGAGAATGCACACAAATTTGCATTGGATAAATTCAGCGCTGAGCTGCTGCCAGTGGTCGATAACCTAGAACGTGCTCTCGGTACGATTGATGCTTCCGATGAGGCTCAGCAGCCAGTTTCTAAAGGTTTAGAGTTAACGCTCAAGTCATTTTGTGATGTTCTTGCTCGCTTCAAGATTGAAGCAATAGACCCTGCCGGGCAGCCATTTGATGCGGACCTTCACCAAGCGGTAAGTATGGTTCCTAATGCTGATTTGGAGCCTAACACGGTGATGGATGTGTTTCAGAAAGGTTATACATTGAATGGTCGGTTAGTTAGACCGGCCATGGTAGTGGTATCCAAAGCGAGCTAATTGAATTATTGGTTGGGGGCCCTTGAATTTACTAAAAATGCACCCACATAAAGACCAAGAAACAACTTTTTAAAGACAACGCCTTAAATAGGCTTTATGACAAGTAACGGAGAGAGAAGTGATGGGAAAGATTATCGGAATTGATTTGGGAACGACCAACTCATGTGTTGCGGTGCTCGAAGGCGATAAACCCAAGGTAATTGAAAATGCGGAGGGTGCGCGCACCACTCCATCTGTGGTTGCCTATGTTGACGATGGAGAAATATTAGTTGGTCAGTCAGCTAAACGACAGGCTGTGACCAACCCAGAGAATACGGTTTACGCGGTCAAGCGTCTGATTGGCCGTCGCTTTGAAGATAAAGTGGTTAAAAAAGATATTAAAATGGTGCCCTATAAAATTGTAAAAGCCGATAACGGCGATGCATGGGTCGAAATTAAGGGCGACAGTAAAGCTGCACCGCAGATTTCTGCGGAAATTCTCAAAAAGATGAAAAAAACGGCTGAAGACTATCTGGGTGAAAAGGTAACCGAGGCGGTCATTACCGTTCCTGCTTACTTTAATGATTCACAGCGTCAAGCAACTAAAGATGCTGGACGTATAGCGGGATTAGACGTGAAGCGTATTATCAATGAGCCTACGGCTGCGGCGCTCGCTTATGGTATTGATAAGAGTGCTGGCGATAGTGTTGTGGCTGTTTATGATCTCGGTGGTGGTACCTTTGATATCTCGATCATTGAAATCGCAGATGTCGACGGTGAAAAACAATTTGAAGTCTTAGCGACCAATGGCGATACATTCTTGGGTGGCGAAGACTTCGATATGCGTTTGATCGAGTATTTTTCAGCTGAATTCAAGAAAGATAGTGGGATTGACTTGCATGGTGATCCACTGGCAATGCAACGTCTAAAAGAGTCTGCCGAGAAGGCAAAAATTGAGCTATCTTCGAGCCAGCAGACGGAAGTCAATTTACCTTATATTACAGCTGATGCGACAGGCCCTAAACACCTTGTTGTGAAACTGACGCGCGCCAAACTTGAGTCACTAGTTGAAGATCTGGTTGAGCGTTCATTAGGGCCATTAAAGGTAGCTCTGAAAGATGCCGGCAAGTCGACTTCAGAAATTGATGACATCATCTTGGTGGGCGGCCAGACGCGTATGCCTTTGGTGCAAGAAAAAGTAACCGCATTCTTTGGTAAAGAGCCACGTAAAGATGTTAATCCAGATGAAGCTGTTGCCGTCGGCGCTGCTCTGCAGGGGGCGGTATTGGCGGGTGATGTAACAGATGTATTGTTACTTGATGTTACGCCCTTAAGCTTAGGTATTGAGACTATGGGTGGTGTGGCAACTCCGGTGATTGAAAAAAACACTACGATTCCGACAAAGAAGTCTCAGATTTTCTCTACTGCTGATGATAACCAGACAGCGGTGACTATCCACGTAGTGCAGGGAGAGCGCAAGCAGGCGACCGGCAATAAATCGCTGGGTCGTTTTGATCTGGCAGATATTCCACCGTCTCCTCGCGGCATGCCTCAGATTGAAGTGACCTTTGATATTGATGCCAACGGTATCTTGCATGTTGGTGCTAAAGATAAGGCTACCGGCAAAGAGCAGTCAATCATTATCAAAGCGTCCTCAGGCCTGTCTGATGAAGAAATTGATGCAATGGTTAAGGATGCCGAAGCTAATGCCGCTGAAGATCAAAAGTTTGAAGCCTTAGTTCAGGCTCGTAATACCGCAGATGGATTAGCTCATGCGGCCAAGAAAACACTCGAAGAAGCTGGTGAAAAAGCCTCAGATGAAGAGAAAGTTGCTATCGAGGCTGGTATTAAACAGGTTGAAGAAGCTGTGCAAAGTGATGATAAAGATGCTATCGACGAGGCCGCTAAAGTACTTTCTGAGGCATCGGCGGCTCTTGCTCAGAAGATGTATGCAGAACAGGCTGAAGCGGGCGAGCAAGCACCTGGCGACGAGCCGGCAGGTGATGATGCTATGGATGCTGAGTTTGAAGAAGTTAAAGATGAGAAAGAAGAGGATGTGAAAGAAGATAGTAAGTAATTACTATAGGTAAATACTTTTACCCTGTGCTCTTATTAGGCGCGAAAAGAATTTCGAAGAGGGTTTCGAGAGGGCTTTCGCGCTTATTTTTTTAAGGATTTATGGTCAGCTAGTGCGGGTTGGCGATTAATGTTGGGAAGACGTTTAAATTATGGCAAAACGTGATTATTACGAAGTGCTAGGGGTTGATAAGAGTGCCACTGATCAGGAAGTGAAAAAGGCATTTCGTCGTATAGCGATGAAATTTCATCCCGATCGCAATTCTGAAGACAAAAACTCAGACGAGAAATTCAAAGAGGCGCAGGAAGCCTATGAAATTCTGGGTGATGCAGAAAAAAAATCTGCTTATGACCGTTTCGGTCATGCCGGTGTCGATCAAAATGGTGGCGGTCGTGGTGCTGATGGATTCAGCGATGTCTTTGGTGACGTTTTTGGCGATATTTTCGGTGGTGGTGGCGGACGTGGTCGCGGTGGGCCTGCTCGCGGGTCAGATCTGCGCTATGACCTTCAGCTAGATCTAGAGGATGCGGTCAAAGGTAAGACTGTTCAGATTGACATTCCAACGATGACTCACTGTGATCCCTGCGGTGGTTCAGGAGCAAGAAAAGGCACTTCACCCATCACCTGTGATACCTGCGGCGGTGCCGGTCAGGTTCGCATGTCCCAGGGATTCTTTTCGGTTCAGCAAGCATGCCCAAAATGTCGAGGCCGCGGAAAGATGATTTCCGATCCTTGTGGAAGTTGTCATGGGCAGGGCGTGAAGGAAGAGCGCAAGACGCTATCTGTTAAAATTCCTGCTGGCGTTGATACCGGTGATCGTATTCGACTTGCAGGGAAGGGTGAGGCTGGACCTCAAGGTGGGCCTGAAGGTGACCTCTATGTTGAGATGCATGTTCGTGAGCATGCTATCTTTGTTCGTGATGGCAGTCATTTACATTGTGAGGTTCCAATTAGCTTTGCTCAGGCTGCTTTGGGTGGTGACCTTGAAGTTCCAACCCTTTCGGGGAAAGTGAAACTAAAAATTCCAACGGAAACCCAAAGTAGCAAATTATTTCGCTTGCGGGGTAAGGGAGTTGCGCCGGTAAGAGGCGGGGCTCAGGGTGATTTATTATGTCGAGTAGTCGTTGAGACGCCAGTCAATTTGAGTGCAGAACAGAGCGAACTCTTGAAAACGTTTAATGATAGTCTAGCTGGAAATAGTAAGCATTCGCCTCGCAGTACAAGTTGGTTCGATGGGGTGAAAAGTTTTTTCGATAATCTAACTAGATGAGGGTAAGGTATTAGATTTGGTAAACATCTAATGTTTCTTAACATCTCATCGGGAGCTTTGTTGTGAAGAATATCGCCATTACTGGTGCCGGTGGCCGAATGGGTAAAGCCTTAATTGAGGCTATTGCTAGCACCCATGGAATTCAGCTAACTGTTGCTATTGAGTACTCTGGTAGTCCACTCATTGGTGCCGATGCGGGCGAGATTGCTGGTCTGGGGCGTAATGATATTGCAGTGGCTGGCTCGTTGGACGAGCTTGCTGATTCGTTTGATACCCTAATAGATTTTAGTGTCCCAGCAGCCACGGTTAGAAATGCCGAGTTTTGCCGGCGGCACGGGAAAAAAATGGTGGTAGGTACTACTGGCCTGTCTACTGATCAAGTCCAGGCCGTACAACAAGCTAGTGAATATACGAGTATCTGCATGGCTTCAAATTATGCCACTGGCGTAAATTTGTGTTTCAAACTAGCTGAACTAGCGGCATCAGTGCTTGGTAATGACGTTGACATTGAGATTAGTGAAGCCCATCATCGGAACAAAGTTGATGCTCCGTCCGGCACAGCATTATCTCTAGGTGAGGCTGTGGCTGGTGCGCTGGGTCGCGATTTAAATGAGGTTGCCGTTTATGACCGCCAAGGTCTAACGGGTGAGCGAGGGAGCGAATCCATAGGATTTTCAGTTGTTAGAGCTGGAGATATCGTTGGTGATCATACTGTGTTGTTTGCCTCCGAAGGTGAGCGCATTGAGATTACACATAAAGCGTCGAGTAGAATGGCATTTGCTCTTGGTGCAATTCGCGCATCAAAATGGATAGATAAACAGTCAGTTGGACTCTTTGATATGCAGGACGTCTTGGGCCTGAAATAGAAAAATCGATGAGACTATTCATCTTAATTTAAGAGTGAATTTTTCATACAGATAAATAGACAATATATGTCCCTTTCCCTATACTGTTCGGCTAACACCGCAGCACTAAAAAGCGGTCTCGTTCTGAGAGGTTAGCGTACAGCAGAATATTTTAATTAAGCGAGATGAGACAAATTGTTTCATCTCGCTTTTTTGCAAACCTAGGTATAACTCTGCTACCACTTTCGGATTTGTTTATATAGCTTTGGCTAAGATAAACGAAACATCTACTATTTAGGAGGTTGTGTGAATTCCCAGACTCGCCGGGAAGCCGTACTTGCGCTTGCAGACGGAACAATTTTTAGAGGGGTAGCTATTGGTGCAGATGGCCTTTCTGTTGGTGAAGTTGTTTTTAATACCGCCCTTACCGGTTACCAAGAAATCCTTACTGACCCCTCTTATGCTCGCCAGATTGTAACCCTTACTTATCCTCATATTGGTAATGTAGGTGTTAATCAAGAAGATCAAGAATCTGATTCTATTTGGGCGGCAGGCTTGGTCATTCGTGACCTTCCTTTACTTGCATCAAATTTCCGCAGCGAACAAAATTTAGACCAATATCTAAAGGGCAAAGGGATTCTAGGTATTGCCGATATTGATACACGTAAATTGACCCGCATACTGCGTGAAACTGGCGCTCAGAGCGGCTGTATTATGGCTGGTAATGTCAGTGATGAGCAGGCACTGGCTGCCGCTAAAGAATTTGCTGGCCTCAAAGGTATGGACTTGGCAAAAGAGGTGACTACCGCGACTAGCTATCAGTGGTCTGAACACAGTTGGGAATTGGGTGTTGGCCATAAAAGCCAAGAGCCTAGTAGTATCAAGTTTAAGATTGTGGCTTATGATTATGGTGTTAAGCGCAACATTCTGCGTATGCTCGTTGATCGAGGCTGTGAACTGATTGTTGTGCCTGCACAGACGCCAGCGGCGGATGTTATAGCAATGAATCCAGATGGTATATTCCTGTCCAATGGCCCGGGTGATCCGGAGCCTT
>Ga0302118_10001014_pt1 | contig 13720 bp, 14 predicted proteins | sample AG5_331_MG_FD_203126 | JGI IMG/M metagenome (GOLD analysis project Ga0302118, IMG submission 203126) | Marine microbial communities from Western Arctic Ocean, Canada - AG5_33.1 | ecosystem: Environmental > Aquatic > Marine > Oceanic | place: Canada: Western Arctic Ocean | collected 2017-10-01 | reverse complement strand
CGCGGAACTGGTCGTCAGCGAGGCCAACACGCTGCGCGCAGTCAACCCGGAGGACGGCAGCGAGCTGTGGCATTGCGACGGGTTGAACCCGCTCGTGTACACGTCGCCGGTTTACGACGGCAACGTCTTGCTGGCGATGGGCGGCTACTTCGGCGCGTCGCTCGCGGTGAAGCCGGGCGGGAGAGGCGATGTGACGGCCAAGCGGCTATGGCACGAGGCTCGCGCGAAGAAGAACCGCATCGCCACGCCGGTCATGCACGAGGGGCATGCCTATTTTGTGAACATGTCCGGCTTCATGACGTGTCTCGACCTGAAAACCGGCGGGACGGTTTACACCGAGCGACTGCCCGCGACGAAGAGCGATCCCGGCGTGTGGGGTTCGCCCGTGCTGGTCGGCGACAGGGTGTACGTGACCAACCAGTCCGGCGATACGCACGTGGTGCGCGCCAGCCCGAAGTTCGAGCTGTTGGCAAGCAACCCGGTGGGCGAGTACTCGAACTCGACGCCGGCGGTGTCGGACGGAGCGATCTACCTGCGAACCTACAAGAGCCTGTGGTGCATCGGCCGGCCGGCCGGCGGCAAATGACAGTGCGCTTGGCCAAGCGGGGAAACCCGTTGATTCCCAGCCTTGAAAATCACCGCCCGAGAAGCCTATAAAGGGGCGTGAACTGGCAGTTATTGGCGCAGACTGATGTTTTGGAGGCGGGTGACTCCGCTTGGAAACTGTTGAGGCAGGGCGGCCCCATGGTGTGGGTACTGCTGCTGGTCTCGGCGTTTGCGGTGACGACGTTCCTTGAGCGTGTGCTGAATTATCGTCGTGTCCAGATCAACACCACGGAGTTTATCGCCGGGATCCGGACGAATCTCAAAAACAACTACAACATCGTCGAGTTGGTGGCGATTTGCGATGCCACGCCCGGGCCGGTGGCGCGCATGACAAAGCTTGCCATCCTCAACCGCGAACTCTCGCGGGAGCAACTTCGTGAGTTGCTCGATGACAACAAGCGGGTCGAGGTGGCGCGGCTCGAGAAACGCCTGAACATGTTGGGCACAATGGCGCAGATTTCCCCGCTGCTTGGCCTGCTCGGGACTGTGCTGGGATTCATCCGCATCTTTCGAGGCGTGTGGCAGGAGGGCAACTGGGTTTTGGCCAAGACGCTGGCCGGCGGCATCTGGGAGGGCTTGATCTGCATGGCGCTTGGCCTGGCCATCGCGATTCCGTGCTACATCGCCTTCAACTATCTCGTCGGCCGCAAGAACGATTTGGCCGTGGACATCGACAAGATTTCGTCGGAGATTCTCAACATCATCACCGTTGAAATGCCGCCGGCCAAGTCGGTCGGCTTGGCCAAGTCCCGCGCAACCCGCAAGGCGGGTAACAAATGAACACCCGGGGAAGCATTCGGCCCTTTCACGGGCGGTTGGACTTCGCCCCGTTTGTCGGGGTGCTGTTCCTGATGTTGCCCCTGTTGTTGTTTCACACCTCGATGGTTTTCAAGCCGGGCATCGAGGTGGACATCACTCTCCCCGAGTCCTCCCAGTACACGAGCGTGAACGATCCCTCGCTGGCGGTCGCCGTCGATGCGAGTGGGATTCTTTATTTTCGCGGACTCATTTTGCGTGACGAGCTCATCTCCTTGCCGGTCAGTGAGGAGGAGGAAAACCTCCCCCTCGCCGAGTTGCTGGTCAACCGCCGCCCCGACTTGGATCACAACATCGTCCGGCGCTCGGTGGAGCAGGGCAGGGTGCGAGTGAACGGCCGACTGGCCCGTCTCGACGACCAACTCAAGGCCGGGCAGCAGGTGGAGCTGGAACTACCCTCGACCGAGTTGTTGCGCCCCCAAATTATCCGAGCCATCGAGCAGGGCGGCAAGGAGTCGAACGAAATCTCGCTGCTGATCCAAGCGGACAAGGCGGTGCAACACGGGGCGATTGTCCGGCTCTGCGCTGTCGCCGGCGAGATCGGTGTCGGGCGTGTCCTGTTGGCTTCCCGGCCACCCGATTTTTCCCGGCCATTCGAGCCGGCCACCCGCGCCTCACCATGAGCGACGAGCCGTCAACCAGAGAGCCGAGGGAGGGTTGGTCCAACCGGGCCATGGGAATCTGGGTTGTGATCGTTTTCGCGTTGCAACTGGGCGTCCTTGTCTGGCTGGGAGGCGATGCCCTTGCCGTGCGCGCAAATAACAAAAACGAGCCGCTCCGGCTGATGCCGCAGATTCAACTGATCCCCGACAACGGCTCGGGGGCGGTATTCAGCGACCCGACCCTGTTTTCCCGGCCAAACCGGCGCGGTTTTTCCGGGACGGCTTGGCGGCAGTTTGCCGGGGTGGAACATCAACTCATCAACTGGGATGAAGCACCGCGCCTCCTCGACAACCAGCCCGCCGCGCTGGGGGCCACCTTCCGAGCGGCGTTGCCGGATCACTTGGCGTTCGTGACGGATATCCCGGCCAAGCGCTTGGCCAAGTCGATCGCGGTCGAGCCGCCCGGCTTGGCTGTGCGCGCCGCCTCCGAGTTGGAGATCCGGGGGAGCTTGGCCAAGCGGCCGGTGGTGCGCTCGGTGGCCGTCCCGTCCATGCCGCACGACGAGGCGCTGCGGCGGACCCGCGTCCGGATCGGCGTGAACACGGACGGCTACGTGGTGTCGACCACGGTCGCGGATCGCTTGGCCAAGGGCGACGCGTCCCAAGCCGCCGCCGACCGGCGCGCGCTGGAGTTGCTCCGGGGCATCCGGTTCGAGCCGGCCAAGCGCACCCGCTTCGATCGCCCCGACCAGCCGGGAGTGCTTGAGTGGGGCGAGGCGCTATTCCATTGGCGGACAATCGCACCGCCCAAGCCGCCCGCCGCCCCGCCGTCATCCTGATGTTCCCCGGCCAACTCATCTTCCTCTGCTTCGCGGTCGTGACTGGCGTGTTGGGCGTGTTGGTGGCGCTTTACGAATACCGGCGCAAACGCTTCGAGCCGGAGCCGACCGAGGACCGGGTGTTTCGCTGTGACGGTTGTGCCTACGTTTACACCGACGACCACGACGTGGACCGATCCCGCTGCCCCGAGTGCGGCCTGTTCAACTCGCCGTTCGTGTTTTGAACAGAGACACGGATTACACGGGTTTTAACAGATAATGTAATCCGTGAAAACCTCTGAAATCCGTGTTTGAAAACTTGAAACTGAAAACTCCCTCCCCCTACCGCTCGTACACTATCATCGCGGCGTAATCGGGAAGGTATTTTTGAGTTGTGGGATCGAAGTGCGAGTAGTTTAGGGAGTGAACGCTAACGATCTGCTCGCGGGAAAACTTCTCGATGAACTTGTTGACCTCCTCGTCGAACTTGTCCTGCCCCAGCTCGATGCAGTCGCCCCGCTTGATGGTCTTGACGCAAATTCTTCCGTCGCCGCTGATCTCCTTCTCCTTGTGTGGGCCGCTTTTTTTCAGCAACTCCTCGCCGCCCTCGTGAACCGCCACGGCTAGTTTTTTTGGTTCCGGCTCCGCAGTCACGGGAGGGGCGGATTCCACCTCGGTTCGCTCCACGTTTTCATCGCCGGCCGAGGGGACTTCAAACGGTCTGCTGCAGGAGGGGCATTCGATCTCAGAGCCGGAGAGGCTCTCGTCTGTGGTCAGGTTTTGGCCGCATTGCGGACAGTTGAAGTTTATGTCTGCCATGGTGCTTGATATCGTTTCTGGACACCCGGATGCTGCGCCCCTCGCTCCAGCTTGGCCAGCCCAAAAACAGCTCTTTTAGGATTGCTTATTACGTGGTGAATGGCAGGTTTCCGTATTCTACCGGTTTTTAGTGGAAATCATTTATCCAATGAACAAGCAAACCCAGGCCAAGCGAACCGGATTCACGTTGATCGAGTTATTGGTGGTCATCGCCATCATCGCCATCCTGGCGGCCATGCTCCTGCCGGCGCTGGCGCAGGCTAAGGCCAAGGCGCAGCAGATCTTCTGCATGAACAACGAAAAGCAGATGGGCATCGCCTTGCAGATGTACGTCTCCGACAACGCCTATTATCCCGGACACTGGGATCTCCGGTCCGGTATAGGCCTATCCAAGTACACAGGAAAACCGGTCAACAACGCCATCGCCTGGACAGGGCGGCTTTATGGCTACGCTGAAAGCACGGATCTGTTTTTTTGTCCGGCAAAAAAGGGCAAAGGAGTGGATCGCTTCAAGTGGAAGGATTACAGGGGCAAGGATCGTACAAAGAAAGACCCCACGTTTCCGTTCAACCTTCACCCCGGTGGCGGAGCCTTCTTCACGTACGGCTACAACGACTGGGGTGTGCGTGAATTTGTGAGGGTGAACGACCGCACACTGGGTCTTGGTGGGGATGTTCAGAGTGAGAAGGATTTGATTCCCGAGAGCACGGTGCGCATGCCTTCGGACATGGTCTGCATCTCCGATACCCAGGCGGATGGGGTATGGGATTGCGCCGTGGATCCCTGTGACGGTGGAAACTTTAACAATCCTGCCAAAGAATGGCCCAGCAAACGGCACACCCTTGGCTCCAACATCCTGCTGGCCGATGGGCACGCCGAGTACCACAAGATGATGGAGTTGGTAGCTCGCAAGCCTAATGGTGCATTTAAGCCTGACGCCGCAAATATGCTCAGGCGTTGGAACAACGACAACCAGCCGCACCGGGAATGGTGGTAAGTCGGATGAACGATAAGACTAAACTGGGACTTTCCATTGCAGCCATCATTCTTTGTGGCGGCTTCATCGTCAGTTTTGTGTCCTCGTCGGGCACGAGCGCCGATTTTCCCGACGGTGGCACTTGGGCCAAATGCAGCACCTGCGGCGAGATGCAGGTGATCGATCCGGAGACTCGAGGCCGGTTTTACGATGACAACCCAAGCCAAGAGGGCCAGCCGATGATTTGTCCCAAGTGCAATAACGGCCGGCTGGTGGACGGCCTGAAGTGCCCGGTGAACGGCTGTTTTTACCTGCAGGCAGAGCAGTTGGCGGATGGCAGGCCGGTTTGCTCCACATGCAAAAAGCCACTTCCATGAATCGCTTGGCCAAGCGCACGGCCGATTTGATTCATGTTAAAAATAGTCCGGTGGATTATTTTGAAAGCGTAATTTGAAACCCAGTGGAATCCTCCTTCGCCGTAATTTTAACAAGAAACGACGATAAAAAACCGATGAACACTCCTAATAAAACAAGGCGATACGCCTTCACGTTGATAGAGTTGCTGGTGGTCATCGCCATCATCGCCATCCTTGCGGGGATGCTGCTGCCCGCACTAGCCAAGGCCAAATCCAAGGCTCAGGGCATCTCCTGCGTAAACAACACCAAGCAACTTGCCCTTTGCTGGTTCATGTATGTCGGAGACAATCAAGATCGTTTAATTAGCAACTCGCTTGGCCGCAAAGGCGCGTGGATCGATCCGGGATTCAACATGCAAAACCCTAAACACGCGACGAATTTGATGGTCCTCAGAAAAGGGGGCTTGTTTAAGTACAACGACTCGGTTGGTATTTACCAGTGCCCATCTCATCCGATGATGGGGAGTAGTAAAAAGTTTAAACCGGCCCGCAGTTACTCAATGAACGGGCATATGGGCGGTGTGTTTTCAGAAATCGGATGGGTGCAAGGTGCGCAGTATCCGCCGTATCAGAAAATGTCAGACATCAAAAGCCCACCGCCGTCCGAGGCGTTTGTGTTTCTCGACGAGAACGAGGGCACCATCGATGACGGTTTCTTCGCTATCCCGGTGTACGCAAAAAATTATTGGCAAAATTCCCCCGCCTACTGGCACAACGGCGCGGGTGTTTTCGGTTTCGCCGACGGTCACTCCGAGGCTTGGAAGTGGCTCGAGGATCGCACGAAACAAAAACGGGGCCACAACGTCTCGCCAACGCCCGGGGGCGACCGGGACTTGCTCCGGATAAAGAAGGCCATCCTCATCGATCCCAAAATCTCAAACATCCCGCACTGAGTCGGCAACTTCGCCCTCGACACCGCCGCCGCTGCCATTGACCATCGGTTGATGCAGGAGATTCAATCCGTCCGCTTCACCCGCGAGTGCGAGGTCACCCAGATTCCTTCCGGCCAGCGGATGACCATGGGTGCCGACACGCCGGTGGACATCACCCAGTCGCTCGGTGGCGCGTACACCGTTCGCTCGCCACAGGGCCTGTTCCGCGTCGGTGCCGCCGATGCTGACGCGCTTGGCTTTGAGGTGCCGGACGACGCCAAGCCGCGCGAGTCTGGCGAACCCGCAACTGAGCAGGAAGTCTGGGCCTCGCTCAAGCAGGTATACGACCCGGAGATCCCGGTGAACATCGTGGACCTTGGCCTCGTGTACGACCTTTGCATGGATGACTTGCCCGACGACGGAGGCAAACGGGTGCAAATGAAAATGACCCTTACCGCGCCCGGTTGCGGCATGGGCCCGGCAATCGCCGCCGACGCCCAAAACCGCATGCTCGCCCTCCCGGGCATCGACGACGCCAGCGTTGAGGTCGTTTGGGATCCGCCCTGGCACCAGTCGATGATCAGTGAGGAGGGCAAAAAGACCTTGGGCATCGCCTGAGCCGACGTGCGCTTGGCCCGCAAAACTTCCCTCTCCGCTTGGCTGGCCGCCGCCGCCGTGTTCGTCGCTTGGCCAAGCGGACTCCGCGCCGCTCCGGTCGTCACCGAGATGCAGCCGCGCCACGGACGCCCCGGTACGCGCGCCGTTTTCACCGGCAAAGAATTGCAGACGGTGAGCGCGGTGAAATTCGGCAGCGCGCTGGCCGACTGGGAGCCGCTCACCGTCATCGACGGACAGGGCCAGCCGCGCGTTTTCGAGATTCACGCCACCGTTCCCAACGCCGCCACCACGGCCAAGCCGACGCTGGCCACGCCGCTTGGGGAGGTGACCGCACCGGTGCCGTTTGCCGTCGCGCCGCGCATCACCGGCTTTCATCCCGCGCGCGGTTGGCAGGGAACGATCGTGACCATTGAGGGACAAAACTTCACCGGCGTCACGGCGGTGAAGTTCGGCGCTCGCTTGGCCAACTTCAGCGTCACTGCGGCGACGCAGATCCGTGCCGTCGTGCCGCCGAATGTCACCGACGGCGCGATCACTGTTTCGCACGACGAATCCGGCGCGAGCAGCGAGCCGTTCATTGTCGCCGGCCCGGGGCCGATCATCGACAGCCTCGACTCGTGGGTGGGCGCGCCCGGCGATTCGGTCGTTATTCGCGGTGTCAACTTCAAGCCGGTCTCCGCCGTTTGGTTCGGCAACGTGCGGGCCGGCTTCACCGTCGTGGCCGACACACAACTCAAGGCCACCGTCCCGGCCGCCGCCAGCGGAAAAATCACCCTCGCCTCCGCGCTTGGCCAAGGGGTCACCGAGGACTTTTTCACCATCACCCGCGCACCGGTAATCACAAGCGTGTCGCTGCCACTCGCCGCGCCCGGGATGAAGGTGACATTGCGTGGCGTGAATTTCCGCCAAGTCACCGCCGTGCACGTCGGCGCGGCCCGGGCGGCGGGACAAAGCACGCCGTCGCCGCAGCAACTCGACTTCACCGTCCCCGCCAACGCGACGAGCGGTCTCGTAAGAGTTACCAACGCATTCGGCTTCGGGACGAGTAGCGCGGCGCTCAGCGTGACTCGCGCGCCGGTGATCGAGTCGTTCGACCCGTTGCTCGCCGCGCCGGCCAAGTGGGTGACGGTGCGGGGCGCGAACTTCACCGGAGCGACCCGCGTGTTGCTCGGCGGAATGGCGGTGCGCTTCACTGTCACCGCGCCGACGCAGCTCCGCGTCGAGTTGCCGCTCAACGCCGCGACCGGCGCGTTGACGGTGCAAAACGTATTCGGTTCCGGCACGACCGCCGACAAGCTGACTATTATCGGCAACGGCCCGCACATCACCGGCTTCGAGCCGAACACCGGCGTCGCTGGCACGAAAGTGAAGCTGCACGGCCGCAACCTCGACCGCACCACGGCGGTGGAGTTTGGCGGCGTGAAGGCGGTGGCGTTCAACGCCCCGGCATCGACGCAGCTCAGCGTCACCGTGCCGCCGGATGCCCGGTCTGGCCCGGTCAAGCTGCTCAGTGCACTCGGCGATTTTTCGAGTGCGGAAATCTATTACCTGCCGCCGCGCTTGGCCAAGCCGGAGAAACTGGCGGCCAAGCCGGGGGATGAGGTGGAATTCGCCGGGCGGAATTTTCTCGGGCTCGAGTCGCTGCGCATCGGAGGGCAAGCCGTGCCGTTCGAGGTGATGAGCAACGACAAACTCAAGTTCACCGTCGGCACCGATCTGCTCGGCGGCGGCATCGAGTTGGCCGCGCCGGGTGGCCGCTGGATCAGCACCAACTCGTTTGCCGTGCTGCCGCGGATCGACTCGTTCGAGCCGGTCATCGGCCCGGCGCAAACCATGGTCATCATCCGCGGCGCCGGGTTTCACAAGATTTTGTTTTTGAAATTCGGCACCGGCGTAGCGGCGTTCGAGCGCAGGTCGATCAACGAACTCGTGGCGCTTGTACCGGCGAACGCCTCGACCGGCCCGGTATCGATCATCACGCCCGACGGCGAGGTGGCCAGTGACGCGATCTTCACCGCCACGGCCCCGGGCGACCTGCAAATGACCTCGACTTTGGCCAAGCCGGACTTCCGGCCGGGGCAGCCGGTGCAAATTAACAGCCGCTTGGTTTTTTTCGGACCAACCGTCGCGACGCAAGTGATGGTGACCAACCAACTGCCGGCCGGCGTCACGCTGCTCTCGGCCAAGCCGGAGCCGACGCAACGGCTCGCCGGCGGGCGGACGCTCGTGTACGTGCTTGGCCAAGTGGAGCCGGGTGCCACCGCCGATTTTCGGCTCACGCTGATGCCCTTGGCCAAGGGGCAGTTCACCAACGTCATCCGCGCCACCGCACTGGAGGGCGACGTCGTGCCGACCAACAATGGAGTGCTCGCCCGCTTCGTGGTGTACGAGCCGAATGATATCCGACTGGCGATCAGCGTTGATCCGTTCGGGCACACGTTCACGCTGAGTTGGGCGGAACTCGGCCTGCCGGTGACGGTGGAAACCAGTTCATTCCTGCCCAGTAACCAATGGCGCGACCTACCGTTCGAGCCGTGGACCGTCGCCGACCGAACCTTCGTCACGCTGAAGATTTTCGGCCTTCAAGCCTACTTCCGCCTGCGGATGGATTTAGACGAAAACTAATAGTTCCCAATACAATTCAACCCCTTGTCTTGACCCATAAGGCGAAAAAACCTTAAGTTGCCGACGCGGGAAGGAAGCCACACCACAATTGTTTGTGAGTTGACGAGGTGATGATGCTTGAGATTTGGCGATGGGTGGCTGGGTAGTAGCCGATTTCTGATTAAGAGCGAGAGAGTTGCAATTGTTGTGAATGTTATTTGCATGAAGTGGGGGGATAAGTTTGGCCCAGAATATGTCAACCGTCTTTATGGAATGGTCGCCAGAAACCTGACGTTTGATTTCCGATTTATCTGTTTCACTGAGGTTCCCGAGGGGATTCGCCCTGAGGTGGAAATCCAACCACTTCCTGAACTTGACATACCAGAAGGTTTGCCGGAGCGAGGCTGGATGAAGTTGACGTTGTACGCGGAAAACTTTGGGAATCTTTCCGGCCCAACGCTATTCCTCGATTTGGATGTCGTCATTGTTGGGAGTATCGATTGCTTGTTCGAATTTGAAGCTGAATTTGCAATTATCCACGACAAGCATCGACCAGCCAGGATGATTGGAAACTCTTCTGTGTTCAGGTTTGAGGTTGGGAGATACCCTCACATACTCAAGAATTTCACGGATAATTTCGTTGAGATCAGGAAACAATTCAGGCACGAACAGGCTTACCTGTCTTCTGAAATCCGAAAACTGGGGATACTGAAATTCTGGCCTGACGAATGGTGTCCGAGTTTTAAATACCACTGTGTTCCCCCTTGGCCAAAGTCGTGGTACCAAACACCCCGGATACCAGAAAACTCAAGAGTGATTATTTTCCACGGGGTACCCAATCCACCAGATGCCCTGATCGGGGAAAGCGGGAAATGGTGGCGCCTTATTCGCCCATCCCCTTGGCTTGAAAAATATTGGACAGAGTAGCGTAATGGCGAAGCACCCATTCTTAAAGTTTTGTGTAAAAGAGTACAGGAAACGTGTATCAAGAAACTTATTTGATAGAGCAAAAGGTGTAGTGGTAAGGGGTGGATTCTCGGGAATGAGACTGAATAAAAAGGTCCATTGGGGAAAGGGAGATCTAGCAGCAAAAATCTACGGACTATATGAGCCTGAAATTTTGCAGGTGATTAGTGCTTCTTCCCTACAATATTTGGTTAACCTTGGTGCGGGAGATGGTTATTACCCGATTGGTATGTTGATACATAAAAAAGTTGAACATGCATTTTGTTTTGAAGAAAACCCAAAAGGCAGAAAGTTGATCTTGGAAAATTCAAAAGAAAATAATGTCCAAGATGGTATCACTTTGTTTGGGAGGGCCGAAGCGGGGTTTCAGCGATCCCTACCCGCAGAAGTTTTGAATGGCCGGACTTTAGTTTTATGCGATATCGAAGGCGGAGAATTCGATGTATTCACACCGGAAGTTGTATCTGCCTTCAGAAATTCAACTTTTATTATAGAGTTGCATGATTGGAAATTTGAAAACAGAAATGAAAAAAGGGAAGCATTGCTGCGGCAATTCGATGGATTTAACGTTCGAGTATTGAAATCCAACCCAAAGCAATGGGCTGGAATTAGTGAAATTGAAGAGTTATCTGAAAACGACCGAGCCCTAGTCTGCTCGGAAGGCCGAAAGATTCTTGGCGAGTGGATCGTATGTGATTCAAAATGAATCCCATGCGTTATTTTACGCGAAATCATCAATCCAAAAGGGAGAATGCTATTCAGTTTCAACTTCGATATTTGTGATGCTTGAAATAGATAACGATGTAACCAGCCCTTTTGGCACCTACAGCCTCAGCCCGCTTCAGAAAGCTGTCCTTTCAGTCGCTCGGCTACCCTGCTTACGTAGAGGATGGGCTCGTCCAACTTGGATGAGAATTCTCGACTGGTTGCGACCTGGCGCGATAGACCACCTTGATGATGAAAGCGCCTTTCGCCTATATCCGACGACAAATGCGACCGAAAACGGACTTCTTCTTCGCAAGGATTATAACCTTGCTGAGATCAATTTCCTAAAGGCTGGACTGGGTCCCAACTCAGTATTCATAGACATGGGCGCAAATATCGGGCTGTATTCAATCCGCATTGCCAAGGCTATCGGCTGTTTCGGAGGTAAGGTAATCGCCATCGAGCCTAATCCGCCGACCTTGGAAAGGCTGAGGTTTAACGTGAACGCGAATAATCTAGATAATATCTCTATACATGCAGTGGCCATAGGCGATTATCGTGGATCTGCCACTTTAACGGCGTATAATAAAGAAAATCTGGGAACCGTAAACACTGTGAGAGACGATGAAGCTGGCGAAACCCCAGTGGTTCCACTGGAAGATATTCTTGATAAAGAAGGTGTCAGTCAAATCGATGCGCTAAAAATCGATATAGAGGGTTATGAATATCGAGCGCTGCAGCCTTTTTTCACTCGTTGCTCAAAAAAAATGTGGCCCAAAAGGATTTCGATCGAACACTTAGAGATCGAGCACTTGGGAGATAAGTCGGATATCGAGACTTTACTCGTCGAGATCGGTTATAACTTCATGGGCAAGACTCGCTCAAATGCATTTTACAGTCTCGGCGATTGACAAACTTTCACGCCGCTCGTGCGATCACTATCGCTGTCCATCTGAAAGGCATACGTGCCTTTGTTCGCCCTCTTTGTCAGGCGTGTTTCGTTAGTATCGCGTACATGTTGTCGCTCAAAGGAAACTTGTCTAAAATTTTTTGTCGGGAAACCGTGTAGCCTGCTTCTTGCGCCAGTCTTCGTAGGGTGCGCGGCGTGAAATAGTTGACGTGGTCTGGGTACCGAAAACCACACCATTTTTTCCCCCTGATGATTCGATTCCAACAGGCAAAATTTGGAACTTTGAGGATAATCACACCGGTTGACTTGAGAATGGGATGGAGCCGTTTGAGCAAGGACAGCGGACGGCATTCGTGCTCCAGAAAGGAAGACATGACGACGACGTGAATGCTGTCGGGCTTAAACTCCGAGGATCCATCAATGGCATTTGCAGATATCACTTTGCCACCAAGCTCGTCCACTCGGTCTGCCGAAAGTGAGGCGAGGTGTTCAGATACTTCTATCCCGCAGGGAATGACCTTCTGCCCCCTCGTTGCAGATCGATCGTAAATATCCACCATGAGATTCCCCCATCCACAACCGATATCCAAAAGTTGGAGTGGCTCCGGTTGCTTCCAACCCTTGGTCACGGCCATCATGAGCGAGGCGATCTTATTTCGCTTGGGGAAGGCTATCGATCTCGCCTTTTTGATGAATGAAGACAACCGTGATATGATTGGCTCCTCTAAAATACGTCGTTCTATTTCCGCAGTTGACGTCTCTTCCCATGCGAATTCACTTTCCAGTTGTGAATAATCGGGGAATCCGCCAGAAAGATCAACCCGGTTTCCTGACACCGTACAAGCGACCACGCCTCCTGGTGGAAACCCGTTTCATCAACGCCGGTCGGTCGATTTAGAATAGGGCAAATACATTTCATTGATACAAACTCCTTTTCCGTCGCATGCACCATGTAGTGCCCGACAGTGAGAACACAGCTATTTAGGTGAAGAGGTGAACTCGAGTTATCCGTATATCCGACTTAAATGCGAAACAGGCCAAGCAACCGAATTCTTCTCTCCCGTTGGCGTTTCCCAATGTTTGGGCAATACGCCCAACGGGTTCGTGTTTATGGGTGGGGGAACTGGATTGCAACGAAATTGCACTGAATCGGTAGACAAGGAATGTGCTTGCCAAAGCGTGCGATGCATTGTTCGCGATGGTCAAAACGCCTCGAAAAACAGGCGAAAAAGTTCAAAAATAGGGTTGCAATGAGGGTTGGGAGCGCATACGTTGCGCGGCCCCAATTTCAGGGGAGTCTTGGTTTTGCAGACTAATTCACTTCAGATCTCTGCGAAGTCACCTGTATTACAGTCATGGTTAAAATTCGTTTAAGGCGTTTCGGAAAGAAGAACACACCGGTTTACCGCGTTGTGGTGGCAGACGGTCGTTCGCCACGTGATGGCAGGATCATCGAGGAGATCGGCACGTACGATCCGATGCTCAAGAACAACAATTTCACCCTGAAGCTCGACCGGGTTGATTACTGGCTCGGCGTCGGTGCCCAAGCGTCGGACACGGTGACTTCGTTCATCAAGAAAGCCCGCAAGGCAGGGGATGAGGCCTCCGCGGAAGAGCCTCTGGCTGATGCCGTTGACGCTCCGGTTGAAACCGAGAACGCAGCCGAGCCGGAAGCTGCGGCAGCGCAGGAACCCGCTGCCGAAGAGGTTGCTGAGCCGGAAGCCGTCGTGGCGGAGGAACCCGCCGCTGAGGAGGCAACGGAACCGGAAGCTCCCGCAGCGACCGAGGCATCCGCCTCCGGGGAAGAACCCGAGCCGGAAGCGCCCGCTGCCGAAGAGGCCGACGCGCCCAAGGTGGGCAACTAAACAGCATGCAGGCTTTTTTGGAACAGGTCGTCAAGGGATTGGTCGATAATCCGGACGCGGTGAACATCACCGAGGTCGAGCAGGAACGGACAACGGTTTACGAGCTGCGCCTTCACCCGACGGATGT
>Ga0302118_10001007_pt1 | contig 13753 bp, 15 predicted proteins | sample AG5_331_MG_FD_203126 | JGI IMG/M metagenome (GOLD analysis project Ga0302118, IMG submission 203126) | Marine microbial communities from Western Arctic Ocean, Canada - AG5_33.1 | ecosystem: Environmental > Aquatic > Marine > Oceanic | place: Canada: Western Arctic Ocean | collected 2017-10-01 | reverse complement strand
GAATGCCGGCCGATGACAGCGATGATTGCAGCGGCTCAAGATAATGGGGCGCCACGTTCTCATCAGTCACAATGAAGGCTCGGGGTTTTTGGAGTGCGGGACCGAGCAGGTCGCCCGCTCTCTCTAGTAGGCCCAGTCCGATGTGAATGGGATAGCTGCGGTCTTCAAGGTCGACGGTTAATGTCGCGTACTGGGTCATGTCATGTCACTGTCGCGCGGCATTTTTGCCGAAGGTATATGGTCGGCTAGGGCGTCGATTACTCGTTCGCAGGTGACGTTCGCGCTGTCCAATCCAGTGTCTACAACGATGTCAGCTTCGGCATACACGGGATATCGTTGATCGATGAGCGCCGACAATATTTCCCGTGGATCGCTATCGTTGAGTAAAGGGCGATGGCTCCGACCAGAAGTGCGTGACACCAAGGTTTCGAGGTCTGCGCGGAGCCAAACCGACAGCGCCTTATCTGCGATGAGCGCGCTGGTTTGTTCATCGATGAAGGCTCCACCGCCTGTAGCGATGATTGATGGTGGCCCGTCCAATAGTCGGGCAATGACCCGACGTTCTCCGTCCCGAAAGGCTTCTTCGCCGTATTGCTCGAAAATATCAACAATGGAGCACCCTGCAGCGGCCTCCACTTCCATGTCGGCATCAATAAATGGGATATCGAGGCGCAGCGCTAGGCGTCGGCCGACGCAGCTTTTTCCAGCACCCATGAGGCCGACCAAAACAATGATCGTGTCTTGGCCTAAATTTCGACTTGGTGAATGGGCGGCGCTGGTCATGGTAAGTTTTGCTATAGACGTGGGTCAGAGATCAAACAAGTTATGGCGGACAGCCTAAGCTCAGTCGCGCGGGATTTGCGCGTATAGGCTTGCTTAGCTTGTCCTTCTCTAGACATTATCACACCTCTCACGTAGTGTCCCGAAGATCGGAAAGGATGCGTTTAGACGTCGCTACAGCCAAGATACAGTGTCATCCTGATGAGGTCACAGTTCACTGCAACTGCCGCGGGTTCGGCGGGTCTGCTCATAATCTAATTTGGTTCAGAGCCTTATCATGAAGCTTATTACTAAAATTCTGGTCGTCCTGGTTCTTTTTCTCATTGTTGGGGGCGGGCTCGCACTTGCGACCTGGGATATGCCGGCACCGACCGCTCCACGTGAGAAAATAATCTCTAATGATCGATTCCGCTAAACTGATGGCTCTTAGTGGTTGCAAAGGCAAAGAAGCCTCTTTTTATATAGCCATTTTTTGGGCCCTGGCGTTCGGCACAACTCAGGCGCAAGACGCATCGTCGCTTATAGGCCAGGGCGGTTCTGTCCGTGCGGCCGAGGCCTTGCCGCCACCTGTATCGTTGATGCCCAATTCGTCAGCTTCGACCATGGATAGATTCGGCACAATCGCCGTAAGGCAATTGGATTCTTTAAGTTCGGATTCAATAGGCTTGCTTGACGAGTTTACAGGTGGCTTGCCTATTGATCTCTGGTCTGGGACCTCGAAAGAGCTGGTTGACCTGCTTTTACCGAAGCTGCCTAGGCGTTTAAAATCAGTCGCAGCCCGAGACCTAACCAAGCGATTGCTTCTCTCGGTCGCTCGTCCGCCAGAGGCGACGCTGGCCGAAGACGTTTTCGTTGATATGACAGCGATCGTGCCAAGTGCGATTGGCTTCACTTCCAATGCGGATAGGCAGCCTGACCTTTTAAAAGTGGACGGAGAACAAACAGGGTCCGTGGAACTGGCTCTTTTAGAGCGGCGACTGACCCAATTAGCTGCTATGGGTGACTGGTCTTCTGTAGGCGCGCTTATAATCCAAGTGGCGCCCGCATTTTTGACAGATGACATCCGCATTCTGGCTTCTGATCTAGCGCTTGTAGAGGGTCGTGTAGAGCAGGTTTGTCTTGATGTCACCGAGAACCTGAGAGTTTCAACAAAGCCGTATTGGCAAAAGGTCTTTGCGTTTTGTCAGCTGCGTGACGGCAATGCGGCTAGCGCCTTTTTGACATTGGATCTCCTTAGGGAGACCGGCATCGATGATGCCGTGTTCTTCTGGGTCGCCGAGCTGATGGCCGGCAACCGACCGATCACACCAAATGGACTTAAGAGTTTGTCGCCGTTGCAGCTTTCCATGTTGCGCCATGCCGGACGACCGTTCCCGCCCCAATTGGTGCGCGATGGCGACCCTACACTGCTTCGTGTTCTCGCAACGTCAGAGCCTTTGTACGTTGTTTCAGCTGATGAAGCGGAAGACGTTATCGCGGATCGCTTACGGCAGGCTCTTGACCTGCGTCTTGAGTCAGCAGAGAGGGCGGTCCAACTGGGAGCGCTTGATGTTGACGTGCTTCGCGCATTGTATCGAGTAGAAGCGGAAATCGAAGTTGCTGATGAGCGCGATGAGGGTGTGTCCTTAATCGCGGTGTCTGCTGCGCAAGATCAAGATGAGCTTGAGCCGCTCTTGGATTTAAGCTCAATCCCTGTAGCGACAGCAATTGACCGCGCTCGTCTTTTTGTGCTTGCCGAAAGGCAGTCTATCCCCACGGCGAAAGCCATGGTTGTTTCACGGGCAATTGATTTTGCACGCAATGATAGTGGGCGTAACGGGCCTGACGTTGGTGCAATGGGGCAAGTCTTTGCGCCGCTTATCTTGGAATTATTGCCTACAGGAGATTTGGTCTGGTTTGCCGGAAATGCGGCGCGGGCTCTTATCTCTGCCGGAGAGGTTAATGTGGGCGCAGAGTGGCTCGAGTTGTCTAAGGCCTATGCAAGAACCAGCATCGAGGCGTCAGATGTTGCTGCCGCGATGTGGCCGATAGAGCGTCAGTTGCGGCCGTCCATGATGAATCGATTCACGCCCCTTCGTTTTAAACGGTGGGAAGAATCTCGCCCGCCTGGCTTGGTAGCTAATAACAAAACGTTGGTGCTAAGCACGCTAACCGCATTGGGTGAGCCCGTCGCTGCCGCTGATTGGATGGGGCTAATGGACCGGCGTGTGCGAAGTTCCGTGGATATGCCGGCACCCCAAATCTGGAATGTCCTGACTCTTGCCGCGCAAGATGGTCGGATGGGTGAGGTTATCATGTTGTCGTTGATTATGCTCGATGAAGCTGGCCCTTCTGGCTCGTCCCCTGTTATTTTGTCGCACGTTATTTCTTCACTTATGACAGTTGGGCTTGAAGATGAGGCGCGCCTGTTCGCAGTTGAAGCTGCGCTCATACAAGGTTTGTAAACCCCGTTAGACCGACTTTAGGTGGGCCGTGAGCCGCTACATTGAGTCCTTCCTTGACATGATGTCCGCAGAGCGCGGCGCGTCCCTCCATACGTTGGATGCTTATTCACGGGATATCATTGGGTTCTCCGAGAGTATAGATGGCGATGTTGCGCGGGCCACGTCGGAACAATTGCGTGATTACTTCGAAGGTATTCTTGCGCAGGGCCTAAGGCCTAGAACAGCTGCGCGCCGGCTGTCGTGTTTACGACAATTTTTTCAGTTTCTGTTTGCGGAAGGAGTCCGTGACGATGATCCGACGTCGGTTCTGGACAGTCCGAGGCAGGGGTCGCGTCTGCCTAAGTACCTAGGGGAGGGTGAGGTCGACCTGCTACTTGAGGCGGCTAGATCTAAAAACACGCCCGCAGCTCTGCGGCTGACAGCAATTCTTGAATTGCTCTATGCTAGTGGCCTTAGAATTTCCGAGCTTGTGTCCCTCCCGCTGGCTGCGGTAGTGCGGGAGCGGCCAGTGATTATCGTTCGGGGCAAGGGCAACAAAGAACGCATGGTCCCGATTGGCGCGCCGGCCAGGGCGGCGATTGCGTCGTATTTAAAAGTCAGGCAGAGTTTTGTTCCGGCCAATGCAAAAAGCTCCTGCTGGCTGTTTCCATCGCGCGGGATAGTGGGGCATGTCAGCCGGGACGCTGTCGCTAAATCTCTCAAGGGCCTCGCCATCGCAGCGGGTATAGCGCCGGCACGTGTGTCGCCTCATGTGCTACGGCACTCGTTTGCTTCTCACCTTCTCGCCCACGGCGCAGACCTTCGGAGTTTGCAGCAGATGCTTGGGCATGCTGACATTTCTACCACGCAGATTTACACCCACGTTTTAGATGAGCGTTTACGCCGATTGGTTGAAACCAACCACCCCCTAGCTGGCTTGAAGATGCCCGACTAGAAAACAGGGCCGCCCTGGGCTATCTGAGCGCCATGCGGTAGGAAGAGTTTAGCGAAACTTTCATAGGTCTACGACCTTGTCATCACTATCACAGATTTTATTAAGGGAGGCTTTTGCCAATGCGCAGGAAAGCGGCTAGGTTTTTTGTCACTATGTTAGGTCCGCATAAAAAAGGGTGAAGGCAGCGATGTCAGGTACCATTGATAATTGTCCGGTTCTTGTTCTGAACGCCGACTTTCGGCCGCTCAGCTACTTCCCTTTGTCTCTGTGGTCCTGGCAAGATGCAATCAAGGCCGTGTTTCTTGAACGCGTCAATGTTGTTTCCGAATACGATACGGTTGTTCACTCACCCAGTTTTGAATTTAATCTGCCAAGTGTGATTTCGTTAAAAAAATTCGCACCGACAGACCGGTCGCCAGCTTTTACGCGGTTCAACGTTTTTTTACGCGATCACTTTACTTGTCAGTATTGTGGCATCAATCAGTCGGCTAATGACCTGACGTTTGATCACGTTGTGCCCCGCTCTCGCGGTGGCAGGACCACTTGGGAAAATGTGACGACGGCCTGTTCATCTTGCAACCTGCGGAAAGCGAATAAAACACCACGTGGGTCTGGGATGGCTATAAAGCAAGTTCCGGTGAAGCCCCGTGCCTATCAGTTACAAGAGTCAGGACGTGCCTTCCCACCAAATTATTTACACGAAAGCTGGCGGGATTTTCTTTACTGGGATTCTGAGCTCGACCCCTGGTAAACGGTAATGTCGTGTCTAGAATCGCGTCGAGAGCCAAATGGCTAATCGTGATCCAGTTTTAATGGCGCCTGTGAGGAGGGGGTAAGCTGGTGCGTTTTCTGCCCCCTCGGCTAACCCAACCTCCCGGTGATGTTGCTCATCGGCCCTGAACTCCTCAATGGTATCGCGAAGCTCAGTTTCATCATCGCCTAAGGCCGCAGCTTGCACCGCATAGTGTTCATCGATGACTTCTTCGATGGCAACGGTGCATGCCATCGCGGCATCTCGCCCGAGCAACGCCGTGCTTGCTCCTAGAGCAAAGCCTGCTATGTGCCACAGCGGCTGGAGCGCCGTCGGTCTGATATGTCGATCAGCCAATTCTTGATTGAACCGGTCCAGGTGCCCAAGTTCTTGATCGAGCATTTCTCTCAGAACTGGCTCTGCATCGGTACCAGACAGAACGGCTAATTGTCCTTCGTAGATGCGCTTGGCGCCGTATTCACCTGCTTGGTCGACTCGGACCATTTGCGCCACAAGGTCTCTGGCATTCGGGTCGCCAGGGAGGCTGTCTCCAGCTGTTTTTTTAGGTTGCTTTGTGTTTGTCATTACTCGCACCAGAACGTTTCGTTACGTGCCGCGCAGAGGCTCGCAGCTGCGAATATTAGACCGGAAAACATATTGTAGACAGTCATGGGCAGTCCAAGCAGTGTGAACTGAATGTCGTTGCAGGCGGGTAGACCCGGCTGCAGCAATGCGGACCGAATATCATCTATCGAAAACGACTGCCCACCGGTCGGCGCACATATCGATTGCCACCACTCTTTCTCTACGCCGATGTGGAAAAACGCAATACTTGCTGTCATAAGAAATAAGAGGCCACAGATGAAGCACGCAAGCTGGCGCGCTTTTGGGTCAACGATTGGCATGAATGTAAGGGCGGAAAGGCACACGACACCAATATACGGAAGCCTTTGATAGAGGCACAGCTCGCAAGGGTACAGGCCAAACCCGTACTGTGCGGTCCATGCTGTTGCAAGCGCCGCTAGAGCGGTGCTTGCGGCCATGAGCATGATAATTAAACTGGGATGAAGTTTTGCAAACACAATAAAAACCTAGCCGATAAAACGGAGCGCTGCAAAGCCTCCGACCAGGAGAAGGAACGCAATCATTGTGACCAGACTAAGGCGCCTCTCAATGAATAATTTGACTGGAGGCCCAAATTTCCAAAGCAAGGCGGCCACCAAGAAGAACCTTAGTCCACGCGCCAGGATTGCAGCGGCAATAAAGATGATAGGGTCAAGGGCTACTGCACCGCTTGCGATTGTGATCACTTTAAACGGGAAGGGCGTTAGGCCAGCGCCAAAAACGATCCAAGCACCCCATTCTGAATAGAGGGACTGGAACTCAGAGAATTGTTCTGCATAGCCGTAAAACGACAAGAGCGTTTGCCCTACAGTCTCAAATAAGAACATTCCGATGGCGTAGCCGGCGATACCACCAAGTACGCTCGCCACTGTGGCGACGGCCGCAATTTTCCAAGCCTTTTCACGTGAGGCGAGGACCATCGGCAATATGAGAGCATCGGGCGGGATGGGAAATATAGAGCTTTCAAGAAACGCGATAACGCCCAAAAACGCCAAAGCATTTTTTCGGCCTGCCAGGGACAGGGTCCAATCATATAATCTGCGAATCAATGGAAGCGCCCCATGAAAGGTGTTTATCAGGTCGGACAGGTGCCAGCAACGTCATGTTCTCTGCGTGCTTTGCCTGCTTGCGGGCCTGCCGGTGCGCCGCTATAAGGGGCGCGCTGTCACGTGCGGGTGTGGCGGAACTGGTAGACGCGCTGGATTCAAAATCCAGTTCCCTTACGGGAGTGTGGGTTCGATTCCCTCCACCCGCACCACTGACAGCGCCTTGGGCGTTCCTCTATAATGGCCTCTGTTCAGATGCGGTAGGCTGATTGGTCCCTTAATATGCGGAATTTTTGTTTCTTCTTATTGTTACTCGGAGGGATGTGCATAACGGCGCAAAGCGCTCATGCCGCCTGCGTAAAAATCGCGCTTCTCGATGTGGCTGGCTCGGTTATCAAGCCAAATGGATTAGTTCCCGGAATAAAGATTGGTGATACGGCGGTCTTTATTCATGAACTCCCTCCTCACGATAGTCAGCGTGAAATAGGCTCTGTTAATTGCACGCCTGAAATCAAACAGGCCATTGAAAAAGTTTACAATTTGTCCTGCCGGTCAGACCAAGCGATGATGCAGGCTGCGGAGAGTAATACGCAAAGAATAGGGGTAGTTCATCAAAGGTGTGCTGACTTAAAGAGCGCTATCGAGGCAAGTGATTGACGTTCCATGTATCCCAGATACACCACTCTAGTTTTCTATAGATTTCTAGATAACCGTCTGCACGCAGTTGTTTAAAGACGCCCTGACGTATCGTATGAGCCCGAGCTCGAAGGCAGAAGGAGTGAAATTATTGGCCGAAAGCAGAACCTATGCGACCTCTGATGGCTTAACCCTGCACTACGTCGATTATAATACGGGCCCTAGCACAGGGGTGCCCGTTGTCTGCTTGCCAGGATTGACTAGGAATGCTCGTGACTTTTCTGCTCTCGCCCTGCATTTAAGCGAAAGCCGCCGCGTTTTATGTCTTGAGTTCAGAGGGCGTGGAAGTTCGCAGTGGGATGCGGACGTCTCCCACTATCAGGCGCACCAGTATGTAGCTGATACATTGCTTTTTCTGCAGAAAGAAAACTTAGATCGCGTGATTATCATCGGCACATCCCTTGGCGGCATTGTTGGAACGGGCATCGCGGAGGTCGACCCGGGCTTGCTTGCGGGTATTGTTTTAAATGACATCGGTCCCGTTATTGACCCTGCGGGTTTGAAGCGCATTGGCAGTGATCTTGGACGTGGCACTGAATGGCCTTCGTGGAAAGAGGCTGCGGCTAAGCTCAAAGAAGTGAATGGGGTTGTGTATCCGACGTTTACTGATAAGGACTGGCTGGACTATGCTCGGAAGACCTGTCGCGAGACCGCTGAGGGTTTGGTGACACAAGATTATGACCCCGCAATCTCTCAGGCATTCGCATCTGATAGCGCGGCGAATGTTGAGTTATGGGAAGTTTTTGATGCACTGGCTGATGTGCCGGCACTATTGCTTCGAGGTGCTCTCTCTGACTTGTTGTCTTCAGAAACAGCGCAGAAAATGGAAGCGCGTCTTCCTAAGCTCGACCTAGCCATAATTGCTGATCGAGGTCATGTGCCAACGTTAGAGGAGGCCAAGGCTCTTTCTGCCATTAGAGCTTTTGTCGCCAAGGTAGATACCCTTAACTATCCCTCAATCTGAACCATGCGGACAAAGCTCCGCATGGCCGCAGCAGAATCTGGTCTAGGCACCGTGCACTAATTAGTCGCCGCAATGCCTTAAAGTTGTCGGATTTGATGAGGTATTCTTGTGATAAAGGTCCAGGAACCCTTTGATGCTTAGGCTCCTCTAGGCAAACTGCAAGAGTTTTTAAGTATTGGGTTAAAATTGCGTCGGATAACGTACCAAGGTTCTACCCATGGTGGATAATGGTCTATAGGCCGTTAGCGCATAGACCTTTCTAATCTCATGAAACAGCTGGGTTGCGACGAATCAGAATCGCTAACACCGTCATACGGCAGATATTTGGCGGAAACTGTTGGGACAGCATCTTGAGTGCGGCGACTGCCTCAGGGCCTGGCGCGGCCATGTCTTGAAGCGGGAGGGTTTTGTGGAAAGACTTAGCGTAAGCCTCACTGTCTGACAGCATATGCTGCGCTGAGGCTTCAAAAGCGCCACCTCTCAGTAAGGGTTCCAGGGCGGGTTCAAGGAACTTGAGAAAAATAGGCCAGCCACCGAAGTGGCGATACAGCGATGGAATGACCCCGGTGTCACCGCCGTGAATCTGTCGTGCTAATTTATTCAACGCACCTCGTGTGCCCGCTGGCGCGTTAAGTGGATCTGTCATGGGCAGAAGACCGCGCAATCCTTCCGGTTTGAGGAGGGAGCGTTTATTTAGAGCAGGAATGCGTCGTACACCGGGTTCTTGTGGTGTGCCGGCAAGCGCTAGATCAATAACCTTTAAACCGATTAAGTTCATGGGGTTAGCGCGACCATAGGTATCGAGCACGCGGTCGATTTCAGCTAAGTCAGTTAAAGAGAGGCTAGCGGCTTTGATGGGTTGGCTTAAGTCCGCGTGATGACCAGGCATTACTGCGGCTGTTAGCGCTCGTGCTGCCTTTGGGATTTCGCCGTTGATATATAACGGCCGAACTGTGCCCCAAGCCCATAATAGGCACCCTGGTATGGTCGCCATATTGCGGAAGACCAGGTTTACGATGGGCGCGCCAATAACAGCGCGAATGTCATCATACAATGCTGAGATCTCGCCAACCGCGTCGCTTTCTTTTACTTCTGGGAGAGCTGTTTTGGCCAATGGTTGCGCAATCGCTTACGCCAGAATCAGGCTTGATGGCCTGAGCATCGCATAGCCGGGAATCGGTCGGGAATACAAATAGCCCTTAACAATGCGGCGGCCCTCATCGTTTAGAAAGGCCGCATGTGTCACAATTTCAGCACAATCTCCGTGCTTGGAGCGCACAGGTTCGTGTTTCTGAATGGGAGCCACCGTCCTGCGCCCAAATACTATCCCTGAAAATAGCGCCATTATTGTCTTCAATAAGTATGGGCGCGTTACTCCCTTCGGCTCCAACCTGGTGAAACCGGTTAGGCGCTTGAATGTGCTGTTAGCCTTGGTGATAAGGCCAGCTTTGTTTTTGACCATGCAGGAGCCTCTGGTGACGTTTAGTATTGCCTCAAAAAGTGCTTTGCAATCTGGCATACCCTGTTAGAGCTCCATGTCCTCAATAAAGTGAACGGTAATGTACTCTGACCAAGTGTTGGAGGGTAGGGGTAAGGTTGGGCTTCGAAGGGTGGAATTACCCGGGTGGTCTGGGCATGATGGGTTAACGGACGGTCTTGTCCGTATGGAGAATATGATACGCATAAAGGGACGTAAAATGGACGTGAAAGCTGCCGTGGCCTACCAGGCTGGAAAACCACTGGAAATTGAAACCGTACAGTTGGAAGGGCCGCGGGCTGGTGAGGTCCTGGTTGAGATGAAGGCCACCGGGATTTGTCATACCGACGCATTCACGCTGTCCGGGCACGACCCAGAAGGAATATTCCCAGCAATTTTGGGTCACGAAGGCGCTGGCGTCGTTTTAGAGGTCGGTATCGGTGTAACCTCGGTCGTGCCGGGCGATCACGTTATCCCGCTGTATACACCCGAGTGCCGGGAATGCGATTTTTGCCTAAACCCTAAGACCAACCTTTGTCAGTCCGTGCGAGCGACCCAGGGACAAGGCCTAATGCCGGATGGTACGAGCCGTTTTTCTTTAAATGGTGAACCGATCTTTCATTACATGGGCTGTTCAACATTTTCTAATTACTCAGTTATGCCTGAAATCGCGGTTGCAAAAGTCCGCAAAGACGCACCCTTTGACAAGATTTGCTACATAGGGTGCGGGGTTACCACGGGCGTTGGTGCCGTGGCCTTCGATGCAAAAGTAGAACCCGGTTCTAATGTAGTGGTGTTTGGTCTGGGTGGGATCGGACTTAACGTCATCCAGGGCGCTCGAATGGTTGGCGCAGATAAGATTATTGGAATCGATATTAACGAGGGCAAGGTTGACCTTGCCAAGCGTTTTGGCATGACGGATTTCATTAATCCAAAAAAAGTCGAGAACGTCGTTGAAGCGATTACTGACCTGACAAATGGCGGTGCTGATTATTCTTTCGAATGCATCGGGAACGTTGAAACCATGCGGCAGGCGCTGGAGTGTTGTCACAAAGGGTGGGGCGAAAGCATCATTATCGGCGTCGCCGGGGCGGGGCAGGAAATTTCAACGCGACCCTTCCAGTTGGTGACCGGGCGGGTTTGGAGAGGCTCAGCTTTTGGCGGTGCCCGTGGCCGCACCGATGTTCCAAAGATCGTGGATTGGTATATGGATGGAAAGATCAATATTGATGACCTCATCACCCACACCATGCCGCTTAATAAAATTAACAACGCATTTGATTTGATGCACGAAGGGAAATCCATCAGAAGTGTAGTGCTTTACGACTAAGGAACAAAACCAAGCGTTTGATTCTGTTTCGAGCTTTCGATGATTCCCCGCACTTAGGATTCCATACTATGACTTTGGAAAGGATTTCCGAATACCATAGTTTCGACGGTACCGTCGGGACCTATCGACACCAGTCGACAGAAACGCAGTGCGCGATGCAATTCTCTGTCTTTGTGCCACCCCAGGCGAAAGCCGGCCCAGTTCCTGTGCTGACCTATTTGGCGGGGCTAACCTGCACGGAAGACACTTTTATGACCAAAGGTGGCGCGCAGCGTGTCGCAGCAGAGCTCGGCCTGATGCTGGTTGCTCCTGATACGTCGCCGCGTGGGGAGGGTGTTCCCGACGACCCAGAAGGTAGTTGGGATTTTGGTCTCGGGGCCGGGTTCTATTTGGACGCGACTGAAGCGCCTTTCGACAAGAACTATCGCATGTACTCGTATGTCACGCAGGAGCTGCGGACGCTGATCTCGAACACCTTTCCGGCTCGACCAGAAAAGCAGGGTGTATTTGGTCATTCGATGGGCGGCCACGGTGCGCTTACCATTGGCTTGAAAAACCGGGATGTCTACGCCAGCGTCTCGGCTTTCGCACCCATCTGTTCGCCCATGAACTGTCCCTGGGGCGAGAAAGCATTACCTGCCTATCTGGGTTTGAATCAGGCAGAGTGGGCTGACTACGACGCGACCGCCCTTGTTCTTGGGTTATCTAAAGACGCTGCGGATGCCCATTCGGGGCTTCTCGTTGACCAAGGGGTGAACGATCAGTTCCTAGAATCGCAGCTTCACCCCCATTTGCTCGAAAATGCCTGCTCCGAGGCCGGGTTGTCCCTGACTCTTCGCAGTCATGCTGGTTATGATCACGGCTACTATTTCATCTCGACCTTCATGGAAGATCATCTCCGCCATCACGCTGCTGTTCTCTCTTAAGCGGAGCAGCAGGACGTCAGGGCGGCCACTGAAAAAGGAAATATCGCTCATGGGTCGCGTTTTCTATGGTTGGATTGTTTTAGCCGGCCTTTGCATCACCTACGCGGCCTCCAACGGGATATTGTTAAATTCCCTGCCGTTGTTCTATCCGAGCTTAATCGAAGAATTCGCCTGGAATGCGGCTGAGGTTACAGCGCCCGCTACCCTCTCGTTCCTCGCTACTGCTATTCTTTCTTTATTTGTCGGTTACCTTGTCGACCGCTTTGCGCCGCGGCCGATGATGATTGTAGGCTCTATTCTTTTTGTGGGTGTGTTGCTTGCCTACCGTTATATCACGACGCTAGATCAAATGCGGATGATCTACGTTGGGTTTTCGGTGGCGTTGGCATTGAATGGTATTCTTCCGAGTATGGTTATCACCAGCCGCTGGTTTAAGCGCTATCGGGGTGTGGCTGTTGGTATTCTATTGATGGCGTCAAGCTTTGGTGGTGCGATCATGCCACTCATCGTTGGCCCAATCATCGAGGATGAGGGTTGGCGGACAGCACTGATCACAATGGCTAGCTTGGGCTTAGTGATGATGGTGCTGCCTTGTGTGTTTATGTTGCGCAATGACCCGAGTGAAAAAAATACGGTGCTGGATGGTGACGTTGCAGCCGCCGAAGAAGCGGCCGCTGAAGTGGAAGCCAAAGGCCTTGTTTCGGGCATATCCTTGGCGGAGGTGATGAAAACACCAATGTTTTATCTTCTGGCGTTTTCCACCGGTGTGATGTGGTTCTGCATCTCTGGCGTCATACAGCATCAGTCGATTTATCTTGGCAGCGACCTCTCTTTACCGGGTGCTCGTTTGGCTCAAGTTTTTAGTTTATTTTTTGCTTCGTCTGTGGTCGGAAAAGTTCTCTTCGGGTGGCTGAGTGACCGTTATTCCAAGGTCAATATCATGCTGCTCGCGACTGTGAATTTAACAGTCGGGCTTGTTGTCTTCCGTATGGTTGATGGCGACAGTTTCTTTTCAATACTGTTGTATGCTGTGGTCTATGGTGTCGGCTTCTCCGGCGCCTTCACCATGATTCAGTTGATGATTGCTGAGTTGTTCGCAGGCCCAACGTACGGAAAGATCCTAGGGGTCTTCGTGTTCATTGACACGCTAGCAGGGGCGATTGGTATCGGTGCTCTTGGTCGCATCCGGGTTGCAACTGAAAGCTATATTCCGGCCATCAATCTCATGATTGGCCTATGCCTTGCGGCATTCGCGTGTGTTTATATTATTAAGCGCCAAATTGAGGCGCCACAGCCGGTAGCGGCAGGGTAGGGGTGTAAGGGAATGCGAGTTTTCTACGGTTGGTATGTTTTGGGCGGCCTGTTTGTCATGTATGCCGTGTCGAACGGAATATCAAATTTCACGCTGCCATTGTTCTACCCTTCCTTGATGGATGAGTTTGGCTGGGATCAGGCCGAGGTGACACGTCCCGCTGGTATCAAGTTTCTGTTTGCTTCGATTTACAATTTAGCAATCGGGTTCTTATTGGACCGCTATAATCCTCGGCCGATTATGGCGACGGGCGCTCTCTTGATGGTCTTCGGTCTAGTCTCGTTTCTCTTAATGGACAATCTCTGGCACTTCACCTTAATTTATCTGTTGCTGGCCTTCGGTCTATCCATGTGTGGGCTGATCCCGTCTATGCTGACTACCAGTCGCTGGTTCACCAAATACCGCGGACGAGCCGTTGGCATTCTTCTGATGGCCTCCAGCTTCGGCGGCGCTGTTCTTCCCCTGATCG
>Ga0302118_10001004_pt1 | contig 13763 bp, 15 predicted proteins | sample AG5_331_MG_FD_203126 | JGI IMG/M metagenome (GOLD analysis project Ga0302118, IMG submission 203126) | Marine microbial communities from Western Arctic Ocean, Canada - AG5_33.1 | ecosystem: Environmental > Aquatic > Marine > Oceanic | place: Canada: Western Arctic Ocean | collected 2017-10-01 | reverse complement strand
AGAATTAGAGGCCGCTTAATACTGCAACTAATCTTAATTTACCAATCATCTCATCACTGGATCTAGCACCTAAGATGACTTGACAATCTGGATCTAGTATAGAAAGAAAACCTTCTGAAACTTGTTCTAAATGTGATAAAGTCATGTCTGGGCCGCCTTCTACTTGAATCAAACATCCTTTGGCACCTTTCACCTCGATGTCATATAAGGGTGATTTTTTGGCCATAGAAACTACTTTATCTGGTTCATTGGTTGTACCTGTCCCCACAACTAAAGTAGTATTTCCTGGTTTTCCGACTATTGCTTTTAGATCCATTAAATCTAGATTTATTTTTCCCACTCTGGCCAATGTGGTTACTAAACCTTGTATTAATTCACCTATCCATTCAGAACCGGATTCCCAGTCTGAGTTTCTATCTCTAGCTTGCCAGGCAAGTCTCTCCATGCTAACTTGTATACATACATCCGAATAAGCAATTAAATCTGGTAAAACATCTTCTGCGATGGCCGAACGAAAGGGTTGTTCCGCAAATGGCAAGCCCGCGATACTAATAACAACACTTTCTGATTCGTGTGCCATAGCGGCTATCTCTGAGGAAACACCAGAACCAGTTCCACCCCCCAAACCAGCAAGAATAATAACTAACTCCGAGGTTTCAAGTAATGGTTTAAAGTCATTAATTCCATCTTTTAAACGGTGTATAGCCATCCTCCTTAGAGTTGCAGATCCTTTATCTTGGTCGCCCATAGATAATTGTAAACAATGGGCAGAATTTACTCCAGAAAAAGAGTCGGCATCAACATCAATTAATAATAAATCTGCAGAATCACTGGGACACATAGAATGTGCTTGAATGGCCCACTTGCAACCTATTCCCCCAGCGCCAATTAACAATATGGTGCCTCGGTCCACGTACGCCGCAGTATGAGGAGATGAAATATATTATGCTAATCATATTTCAAATAACGTTGATAACGGCGTCTTTCATCACGCGCCCATATATTATCTGGCTCCAATTTAAGGACCTGTTCATAGTACACAATGGCACTTTCAAAATCTGATAGATATCTGCCTTGCATATGCCCCATGACATTTAATGCAGGGATGCAATTTGGATTTACATCAATGAGACGTTTAAGTATGGATTCTGCTTCATTTATTTCCATCAGTTCCATATGGTCTTCGGCCATACCCAACTCATCTATCTGAGTCTCATCAAGACTGTATATATTTCTCCAAGAAGGGCCGGCCATAGATAGGCCTGGAGGGCGTACCGTTTTAGGTTTCTGAAAGAGGAGGTACTAGGTGAAATTCAACGGGCAAAGAAAGGACAATACTGGAACCTTAATAGTCTCCTTTTAGTTGGACCGATACGTCACAGAGGCAAAAGTATGGACAGAGTAAATTTGTTCTCTAAGAGACTTATAGTTCTGAGTCTTGTTTTGATGTTCTTAGCCGGAACTAGTCAGGCACTTCATAGTGGCGTTGGCGGTAATGCTAATAATGAAGGAGATGTAACTATTGCAGGGTGTACTTGTCATTCATCGGAACCTGACAATTCTGTTACTTTACTATTGGATGGCATACCATATCATTATTCATATGGAACTTCATATGAATTGAAAATACAACTAATTGGGGGCCCAGATATCCTCCTAGGCGGGCAAACAGGAGGTTTTTCGATGAGAGTTAGTAATGGGGACTTGGCTGCCGGAGATGAATATGAAAATTTAGTTCAAAATTGGGAAGAAGATGTGACTGCTCTAACTCATACTTCTGCGGGATCGGAAACTCCTGACAGAACTTGGCACATTATTTGGAACGCCCCTGAACAGGGAGAAGAAGAATCCATAGTTACATTTTGGTTAGTTGGTAATTCAGTCAATGGTGATCAGATACCATCTCCCTTAGATCGTTGGAATAGACTTAGCATAACCCTTGAAGAAGGAGATGATAATGGTAAAACAAGAACTATCTTCTCAGGCAATGGAGATATTGATCCACCTGCTCCTGTAGAAGATGGAGTGGATCTACACCACATGGGCGCTAAGTTGAGAGCGCATTGGTTAGGATTACTTGGTTTTGGCGCAGTAATACTAGTTATTTTATTCTGTGGATTATTCTTACGATATGGATTTTCACGGCATTATGTAGGGCGTAGTAATTTGCTCAAATTGAGAATTAAGCATCTTAGAAGAGGTGATCAACTTTGAAAGATGATGTAGTTATGAAATTATTACGTAATGTAAGTAGTGGCAAGATTACTGTGGAAGAGGCTAGAGAAGCTTTAGAGGGAGTAGAAATATCAGAAGAGAGTTATACAAAGGCCGTAGATCATGGTGTCTTTAACAATCCAAAGCCCGGAACGATAGTAAGAGCAAGTATATCTCCTTCGGGTGATTCTTGGCTAATTATTTTAGTTGCCCTCTGGGGGATTATCTGGACTCTGTTTTGGGCAGGATCTCTATCATACGGATTGTACAATCATTGGAAACAACAAATACTAGCATTCGATTTGGCTATGACTTTGCTTACAATAATAATAATGGGCATTGTATACTTAAAATACGTCATGCCAGATGTAGTTGTTGTAAAACATAGGAGAAATAAATACATAACTAAAAATAATCCTGAGGCATGGAAGAAATATGAGGCATGATAATGGCTAGAAGATTTAAATTACGTTCTTTGCCAAATGAACATGAGGACTTTAGAGAATCGGTTAAGATGATAGATCGTAGAGAATTTATGCGACTTTCATTCAATACGGCTGCTGGATTGATTACAATGGCAAGTATAGGTAGTGTGGGATTTGCTTCCTTACTAATGGGGCAAGCTTCAGCAGATGGAGGAGATACTGCTGTCAGATTCTGGGTCCCATCTGGTACTGAAGACACGGCATGGTTTGGAAATAGGCATCTAGAGCCAATGAGTTACAGTGCATTCCAAGCAGCAGCAGCGAATACTAATACTGGGATGATTGGGGCTCAGGGGGTTTGGTCGGGATTACCTGTTAATGTCATTTATGTACCTCATGAAGAAAATAAAAATCTTGCATTAATTCCGGATAAGCCAAGATTTCAATATACGGATGGATATGACCTTGGAGGAAAGTATGTCGGCTCCGGGAGAGAAGTAGAAGATGACCCAACATATGGAGTCCTCTCGATTCATGATAATATGATCATAATATTCTCAAGATGTACACATCTTTGTTGCATACCAGGATGGCAGTTAGTAACAAATAACTATACTAACGATAATTGGGCTTCAGGAGGGACAGATGAAGGAGGTAACAAGTTATTCTGTATTTGCCATTCGAGTAGATTTGACCCTACTGCAATAGAAAAGAATAGTATGGGACGAGGTGTGCCATTTGATTATATAGGAGTTAAGAGAGCAGGTGGTCCTGCACCGAATGGAATGCCCCTAATTCCCTTTACTTTGAATGGAGATTTAATAGAAGCATTACCAGACTTCAAAGATTGGTATGCATATTGCGGATAGGTGTTAAAATGATTCAATTTTGGTTTTTATGGTTATTCATAGCAATAGTAGTTGTGATAGTAGCTTTTACTCTACGTAAAGAAAGAGATGATATGCCACGCAAAGATATACTGAGGGCAGTAGAAAGTAATGCCAGTAACATGGGGCTTGCGGAGAAAGTTTTTCTATGGGCTTTTTCGTGGCTAGATACTAGATTCAGAATTCAAGATTATTGGGGCATGAGTAGGGATGCATTTCACAGCGTACACCGACAAATGCCATTAACGCATGCTGAAAAGTACAAATTGAGAATTATTTGGTATTGGTATCCATTGTATTGTTTAGGAGGGATTTCTTTTCTCGCGTTCATAATATTGGTAATTACAGGTACGATTCTAGGACTATATTATGTCCCCGGAGGAGAGGGAGATCCAACTCCTGCATATAGTAGCATGGAATTTATTATGACTACGTTGCCATTTGGATATATAATTCGATCGATACATCATTGGGCTACGCATTTCATGGTCGCTGCAGTTTTCTTACATATGTGTAGAGTTTACTTCACGGGGGCTTATAGAAACCCAAGAGAATTAAATTGGCTAATAGGAGTTGCATTGATGTTCTTCACGATTTTCTTTGGCTATTCTGGATATTTGCTGCCATGGGATAGTTTAGCGTTTGGTGCTGCCACAATAGGGATAAATATGGCGACATCAACGCCATTGATAGGAGAATGGATGGCTAATCTTTTGTTTGCAGGTTCATCACTATCTGGGCAAACAGTAACAAGAATGTATTTTCTTCATGTATTCATACTCCCCGTATTAGTCACAGGACTAATTCTAGTTCATTTATTCATAGTATGGGTGCAGGGGATTGCTGAACCGCATTAAAGGAGGTGTATGAATGGGATTGATAGATAGGTTTGGAAGAATAGCTGATACATATATTAGCGAAAGAGACCAATTAATTGAAGCGGATGAAGAAAGACGGAGAGTTTTCGTTGGGCATTCTTTTTGGCCGACAGAAGTCCTGCGTGATTCAATAATATTAGCCAGTATGCTAATGGTAATATGTTTCTATTCATGGATAGTTCCGCCTCCATTACATAGTGCTGCAGATCCTTTTGCTCAAGCTGGATTCGTATTCCCTGATTGGTATGTGTTATTCTCTTATGGATATCTAAGATGGGGCGAATATCTGCCTCAATACACCATTCCTGCGGGACCAATTGGAGATTTTTTTGGACAGCCATTCATTTACTGGAATGCGGCATGGTGGGGCGCAGCAATAACTGGCATTCCAGTTTCACTGCTTGCAATACCTCCTTTCATAGTTGGAAAGAGAGAGAAAAGAGGCGTAGAAGATCCATGGTTCGCTAGTGCTGGTGCGGCGTACCTAGCCCACATATGGTTCATATCAGTTTTTTCAATAAATATATTCCTAGGATTATATGCAAAAGATTTGACAAACTATTGTTTTGCAGATTCACATAATATTTTCTTTTGTGGGCGGCAAGCCCCCTGGACTGCCACAGTATTCAATTCGATACCCTGGGTATTAACGGCAGTGTTCTTATTCGTAGTGCTATATTTTTCAATTAGGAAATTCTTACTTGGCACCATGGGGGCAAGAGTAACTCCGAGATTAGGGAAACAAGTTACAATTGGTACTCTGATAATTACGATACTAATTGCTTCAGTAACTTGGCCAGCATATGATGGAGGTTTTTGGAATTATGGAGGATTGGGTGCAATGGATGATGTTTCTCAATTAGATGAAATGAGAGAACAGCCAGAAGATACTTTAGTCCACTATGGAAAGGGAAACGTATGGGCAGATTGGGAAGATGAATGTTTAACTCATGAAGAAACTTTTGATCTTACAATATGGAATAGCATTGAAGAAGTAGATTATGAAGAATGGTGTGTCATTACGGCTTCTAACTGGGCAAATTGGCAAATATATCAACCAACGAAAAAGATAATTATAGATTTTGCAGGAGTTAATGGTCATGCTGATCCAGATATAAGTAGAAATACTGCCATCTCAGAAATAACCTACTTAGGAAATAATGATGGAGGTCAGGTAACTGTCTCAGAATCCAAGGCATTCAGTGTGGAAGACTTTGGAGTTGATTTAATTCCTACAGATATAGGATGTAATTTTAGAACTACAACTTATGGAGCAGGAGAACATAGTCAACAACTATCGCTAAAAAACTCACTAGGTGAAGAAGTTTGGAGCATGGCATCCAGTACATGTGACTCAGAAAGCCTTTATTTGAATGCGGGTGAAACATATGTAGTTCATTATACTACTACATCAAATGGCGTCAATGATACAATTTCAATGATTACGGGTTATTCGGTTGTTTCTTATCAACCCCTTTTACTAGATGAAAATGGGGCTGCTTTTGTTAGATCGGGAAGCACAGAGACTCTTGAAGAGATACAAGAGATGGCGATTAGTAATCCAACATATCATAAGAATCCTAAGAGTCTTGATGCAAAATTGATATATTCCCTATTCATACCTTGTTTGGGTGTTGGCGCCATAGTATTCATGCTAATGAGGAGCATGGCCCGTGGTTACGAATGGGAGATGAATAAATGCTATGGGTGTGACTTGTGTGATGATGCCTGCCCTGTGAGATTATTCAATGCTGGAGATAAATTGAATATAATATATAACACATGGAATAATGAAGATGATGGAGTACCATTGTATTCATGTTTAACATGTAGTGCTTGCACAAATGCTTGCCCTCAATTAGTAGATTATGATTCATATGTAGATATAAGAAGGAATTTGATCGTAGGTGGCCCTCCTGCAGCCGAAATACCACATACTGTCCTACAAGCAGTCCTAGCTGCAGAGGCTGATGAGGATGAAGCCTTCATCCCAACTGATGAATACCCAATCGATTCTAATGTTGGTTACTACCCCGGATGTGTAGATTACATAGACCAAGAAATGGTTTTTAGTCATGTGAATGAGGGAACAATGAATCTTGGAGAAACAACAACGGCTGCTTTCACGCTCTTTGAGGAATTAGGACAAGAAGTTACTTATTTGGGTAGAGATTTCCTAAAGTGTTGTGGGCACGACCAAAAATGGCAAGGATTAGATGAAGTATTTGAGAAACTAAAGGCCTATAATCAGAAGAAAATAGGTGAAAGTGGCATAGATACGCTAGTCACATCTTGTGCAGAATGTTTCAGAACATTTGCATTGGATTATGAATTAGAAGACATGAAAGTAATGCATACAACAGAATATCTTACAGAAAATGGTTTTGATATGCAATTAAAAACTGAAGAAGATATTACAGTAACATATCATGACCCCTGCAGAATAGGTAGACAGATGAACATATATGATGAACCAAGGAATCTGGTTGAATCAATAGAAGGTGTTAGCTTAGTAGAAATGGAACATAACAAAGAGGATGGTTTATGTTGCGGAGTTTCCAGTATGATGTCTTGTAATGAAAATAGTAGAGGATTGAGGCTTCAACGATTTGATGAAGTTAAGGCCACCGGTGCAGATATAATGTTAACAACATGTCCAAAGTGTGTAAGTCACTTTGAATGTTTGAAATTTGAAGGCGACCCTAGGCATGACTTTGAGATATTAGATGTAGTTAGTTTCTTAGCAAGACAAGTAAATGCAAAAAAAAATAGTTAACTAAATGCTATAAAGGCAGATAAAGAAGATAATATGGCGTTTAATAAAATTCCATATAAAGTAAATTTAGCCACTTCTGGCCTCTGATATCCTAAAGCAATTAGCCATAAAAATAAACCTATTAAGCCTCCACATGCAAAAGATATCCATGCCACTTCTAGATTTAAAAAAATAACCATAAAAAGCCAAATAGAGGCCCCTTGAGATAACCCCAGTACCGACATTGAATCCTTCCACCATGGTGCATTATCCTCCCTCATATGGTGGCGTACATAATTAAAGCAATGAAACTGACGATTGATAAACGGTAACCTTGTGAACTGATACACAGAGGGAAGGGCAGTGACAGACCATAGTGACCTTGCTGCAAGAAGAAATTCTGAACAGAGAAGAATTAGGATGCTTCTGAATGCTATGCGTTCTGAAGAAAGGGCAAAAATAAGAGGAGGGGTAGAAACTGTTGCATGGGTCAAAGAAGAAATGTGTATTGGTTGCGACCAATGTACAATAGTTTGCGATGATGATGCAATAGAAGTTTATCCAGTGCCACTTAAGAGTCCGATAATGAATGTAGATAATAATAAAAAAGCCAGAGTTCTGAGAGATCCTTGTACAGGGTGTAAATTATGCGTCCTTGCATGCCCCACAGATGCAATAATAATGATAGATAGGTGATATTTTGACTGAAAAAGATCCATTGAGATTCGGAGCAGAGTTTGGACCAAAGGGCATAGCAAACCCCAGTGGAGTTTCTCTATCTACATTTAAAACTCTAGTATGGGTTTCGAATATAGGTGGATTAGTATTATTTGCAATAGGGTTGGAACTAATGGTGGTGCAGCAGTCATTCGGCATAGGACTTGGTTGCCTTATTGCAGGAGTGATTATAGCATTATTTCCATCGAACTATGAAATAAGAGGCATGGAAGAATTAACTAATACACAAACAGAAGATGATAATAGTTAGATGGTAATAAAATGACTAAATATGGCGTTAGACATATCTTAACTCCTATTGGTGATTTCTATATTGTTTCATCTAATTTGGGTATTGTTAGAATATCTTGGAAATATAAAAGAGAAAGCAATATTGTTGGAAAAAGACATCTAGATGTGGCAGAGAAATGGATTAAAATGTATTTTGAAGGTAAAGGGGCGACTCGGCCTGATTTGGATTATCAAAGGCTAACAAAGTTTAGTTGTGATGTGATTAAAACATTGATTGAAAAGATTGGTTTTGGAGAAGTTATTTCATATGGTAATTTAGCAAAAATGACGAATGGAGGGAAAGCGAGTCGGGCAGTTGGCTCCGTGATGGCGAGAAATCCTTGGCCAATAATGGTGCCGTGCCATAGAGTCATAAAATCGGATGGTGATGTGGGCGAGTATTCTATCCACGGATATGAAGTTAATTCCAAGGAGAGAGTAGGGAGTAAGAAATGGTTATTGAAGCATGAGGAAAATGAAATAATAAATAATAAAATAGTGAGGTAAAATTAATACTGCCACGGGCCAACATCATCAAATAAGTCCATTAAATCTATATTTGAGTGCCCATTGTCTCTCTCAGTCATATGTAAAGAATGAAATAATCTTAGCCCTATCATCATATCTGGTTGATCCATCAGTTGATTTTCTAATAAACCGTATTCTTTGGCCCACTCAGTTGCATGAGGAGTTAATTCATCCAAAAATGAATTTACTAGATTTGGTGCTGTAGCAGTCCCTGCTGGCAATTTTGGCCTATTGATTATTTCTTCTGGTAAATTGGTTAATTGTGCAGCTTTACGTAATGCCATTTTTTCATTAGAATCTGATATCCGCCAGTTAATGGGTATTTTATGTGACTCTTGTCTATGTGATTCCCCTAAAAATGGGACTCTCATTTCTAGGCCGAAAGCCATGCTATGCCTATCTGCTAGCCTCAGTTGAAAGTTTGATAGTTGGCCTCTATCCATCTCAAATTGGAGAGTAGAAGTTAAATCCTCAAAATTCCCTCCCAACAATATTTTATCATCAATCCATTGTTGGCCTGGACCAGTATCAATACTGGGCAATAACTCTCGATTAGTTAAAGATAAACGTTTATCGATTAATTCTGAATAGCCAATTATATCCTTGTATCTTGAATATCCTGCATGTAACTCATCGGCCCCTTGGCCGCAAAGACCTACTCTGACCTTCTGCGACATTTCGCGAAATAATGGCTCCCAAAATAAAACTGAAATATCTAAATCTTCCCCATGCCATGAAAAATTTGATAGATTTTTCCAAAATATATCATCATCTAAAATACTAGAATGTAATTTCAAATCCTGATGTTGTGCCACCAATTCTGCGGCCAAAAAGTCAGGATTGTCTTCACTTCCTGCTACGGACCAGCATTCTGGAACTGCAGTTCCAGAAGTAAGGGCGGCATCATGAGATAAAGCGGCTATTAAGCTAGAATCTAGGCCCCCCGAAAGAAGTACACCAATGGGGACATCGGACATGAATCTATCATCAATACTAGAACTTAGACTATCAAGAAGAATTTGAGATTGGGTAGTTGGATTCCATTCACTTTCAGGGGCAACGATATCATTAGAGAATTTGCTAATTCCCGTCAATACTGCCCGACCCTGAGAATCTAAAGACCATGTTTCAACAGAACCCGGAGAAACTTGAGAAACTCCTTCGAATAGAGTCGTTCTATCGACCGTATATTCATATGCTAGGCGTGTATATATTGCATTTATGTCTGGTTTTCTAATAAATAGAGGATGTTGATAAAAAGCCTTAATTTCAGAAGCAAAAAGTAAAGTTCCATCAGATAAAATAGTTCTAAAAAGAGGTTTTACACCCATTGAATCTCGGCTCAAAATTAATTCTTTTTTATTTGGATCCCATAAGGCGAATCCCCACACTCCATTCAATTTAGAAATCCAATGGATATGAGCATTAGCCGGATTATTAGGTGAGAAATAGTTCGAAGTGCAGCGTATAGTTCCTTGTGTTTTGCCAGATACTGGTGCAGTAACATAGTTAACTGAAGGGTTTGCAGAATTATGCAATGCTAAAATTACTTCTCCATCTCCCTTTGTCCTCCAAGGATAATTACGCATTTCAGAATTGATTTTCTTATAGTTATAAATTTCTCCATTTTGTATTAAAATCGCGCCATGATCTGATTCTAATGGTTGCCTAGATCCATTCAAATCAATTATAGAAAGTCGGGCGTGTCCGAGGGCAATGGAACCATTGGAAAGTTCTTCGGAAAAAACACCAGTGCCGTCTGGACCGCGATGTGACAAACAAGATGCCATAGATAATGCGGTTGATGAATCTGCATTGCCAAGCAACCCCGATATCCCACACATAGCACTACCAATATACAAATGCACATTAAATAAGTGGTTCAAATAAACATAAAATCAGAAAAATCTGATAAGTATCAGTAAAGAACCTATTGATGCTAATGCCCAAATTAATAAGTACACATTTTGAGATAATTGAGGATCTTCATTCTCAGGCGTCATAGTCAACGTTTGACCGAAAGTAGATTGCATTGTAAAGATGACGGGGGGAAACTTAGAAGAAAGGCAATAATATTATCAGAGCCGACAAAGGGAAAAGAATCATAGTGGCGTTGTCATCTATATATTTGACTTGGGGCAATTCACCAAGAACTGTCAAAGGGGCAAGAATTATTGAGACCAGGATAGGTGTATTTATCCAAAAATGGCATCCAATCCAAATTACATATGAACATAATAATCCAGCCATTATTGCCATCTTGATATCTTTTTTCTGTCTTTTGATCTCCCCCATAAGAGGGTCTACAAATGTGAGCCCAAATATCAGAGGAATGCCATATAACCCTGAATCTAAACCTATATTATCGCCCTCAGGCAATATTAGAAATACTAAAGAAACTGAAAAAGCCCCCCATGCCAATGCCGATATTTGTTTAGATTCATATTCTCTTTGGCCTATTACGACAATTCCTGATTTCAATCTTATTATTTCAATTAATAATATAGATAGACATATTAGGCTAACTAATTGTTTAGGATTAATATCAAAATAAGATGCAATTTCTAAGCCTTTTGTATAGTAAATTAGAGGTATCATAAACATAGAAATATGAGTTAAACGGCGGAAAGCATGCCCATTTATTCCTCCTACTGAATGTTGAACATGGTCGATAGTAAGATTTTTTCCTAGTTTTTCATCCATATAATCTACCTCAATTTACAATAACTTATCAAATCATGTCCGCCGCTTCTTCAAGTGTTATACTTCCGGTGTTTAATTTGTGAAGTAGGTCATTTAGTAAGGGGGATGAAAGTAGCCGAGAGTCCCATATAGAAAGTAAACGTTCCCTTTGCTTCAAAATATCTCTTTTACTTGATTTCTCATGCTCTTCTATCGATGTTATTAGTTCAGATATACCAGTACCGTTCAATCCTGAAACTAGATGTACGTCTATTCGTGAATTCTCGGATAATTCTAAAGCAGAAACCAGGGAGTTAAAAGCCATATCTGATTTAGGTAAATCTGACTTATTAATTGCTACAAAATCTGCTAATTCCAAAATACCTGCTTTCTCTGCTTGAATTATGTCACCCCTATCTGGGCCTTCTACCAATAGTATCCTGTCCGCAAATGCAACAATTCTAATTTGGGACTGCCCGGATCCAACTGTTTCTATTATTATTCTAGACCAACCAGCAGCGGATAAAATATCTACCATAGGGCCGATAAAGAATGATAACCCTCCGGGATGATTTCGTGAAGCTAGAGAGCGGATGAATACAGAGTCAGAAGTTCCCTCCGTTTGCATTCTCATTCTGTCTGCGAGTAATGCGCCCCCTGAATGAGGTGATGATGGGTCAACTGCTAGAACGGCCACTTTTTGCCCATTTTTTACCCACTCAGAAATCATAGATCCAATCAGAGTTGATTTCCCAACTCCCGGTGGCCCGGTCACTCCTAATGTCCATGCATTAGAGGGCGGTAAAGGAGGTTTGAAACCAGATTCTATCCTAGTGAGTAGCTTTGCTAAACTTCTTCTATCTCCAGATAATGCTGAATCTAATAGTTTAGAATCTGAAGTCAATCCCAACGCCATCCGATACCTTCACCTACTCCAGTTGGTTCTCCATTTGACTTACGTGAAGATACAGTAGTTAAGAATTCAATAATAGTATGTGAATATGTGCCCGGGCCGAATATTGCTCTGACTCCTGATTTATATAATTCCTCATGGTCTTTTTGAGGTATTATTCCTCCTGCGAACACTACTACATCATCCAAACCTGCCAGCCTTAGTTTCTCACATATATTAGGTATCAATACTTCATGAGCACCAGAAAGGGAAGATAATCCTAAAGCCATCGCATCTTCATCAATCACTATCCTAGTAATCTCATCAGGAGTTTTGCGTATACCTGTATATATTACTTCATGGCCACCGTCTCTCAGGATTCTAGTGATTACTTTGGCACCTCTATCATGACCATCCAGGCCTGGTTTTGCAATGACTACTCGCATACCCATTACCGTTAGCGAACCTATATCATATTTTCAAACAACCGCAAGAGAGCATATTTTCAATATAAGCAGTCGGAATGCTCAAGGGCGGCCTTACTCAATCAGAGTTCAGACATGGTTGACCTAGATGAACGAACCAAAGAACTTCGGCGAAGAAAAGCTCGTTCAGAAGCAGGCGGAGGCCGTGATAGAGTATCTGCCCAGCATGCCAAGGGGAAAATGACGGCCCGGGAAAGAATTGAACATTTACTGGATTTGGATACATTTATGGAGATAGATTCTCTTGTTGAACATAGGTGTCAGGATTTTGATATGGAGAGAAATATCATTCCTGGAGATGGAGTCATATGCGGACATGGAACTATTGATGGTAAATTAGTATACTGTTTCGCCCAAGATTTCACTGTTTATGGGGGATCACTCGGAGAAATGCATGGATTAAAAATTTGTAAAATTCTTGATATGGCAGTGAAAACGGGCGCACCTGTTATCGGCTTGAATGACAGTGGAGGGGCTAGAATACAAGAAGGCGTAGCTAGTTTGGGGTCGTATGCAGAGATATTTTTCAGAAATGTGCGTGCAAGTGGAGTAATACCGCAAATATCGGTAATCATGGGCCCGTGTGCAGGAGGAGCAGTATATTCTCCAGCGATAACTGACTTCATAATAATGGTAGATAAAACTTCACACATGTTCATTACAGGCCCTGAAGTGATAAAGACGGTCACAAATGAAGAAGTAACTTTTGAAGACTTAGGAGGGGCCAGTACACATGCTTCTAAATCAGGAGTAACGCATTTTACTGCAGAAGATGATAAAGAAGCCTTGGAGATAGTTAAGGAATTGGTGAGATTTTTACCTGCTAATAACTTAGAAAAAGCTCCTCCGAAGGCATCTAGTGACCCTCATAATAGAATATGTGATTTATTGGATACATTAATTCCAGAGGATTCAAGTCAACCTTATGACATCATTGAAGTGATAGAGGAAGTTCTTGATGATGGCGCATTTCTTGAAGTTCAATCTGATTTTGCGGCTAATATAGTAA
>Ga0302118_10001002_pt1 | contig 13774 bp, 7 predicted proteins | sample AG5_331_MG_FD_203126 | JGI IMG/M metagenome (GOLD analysis project Ga0302118, IMG submission 203126) | Marine microbial communities from Western Arctic Ocean, Canada - AG5_33.1 | ecosystem: Environmental > Aquatic > Marine > Oceanic | place: Canada: Western Arctic Ocean | collected 2017-10-01 | reverse complement strand
GCGACTGGCCAAGGTGAGGTCGCAAACCACATGGAGGCTATGGCCGCCACCCACTGCCCACCCCGGAACTACGGCGATAACTACTTTGGGCATGAAACGAATGAGTCGCTGGACTTCTAAAATATGTAATCGTCCAGTTTGTACCTGATCGACGCTTTCTGCGGTTTCCCCTTCGGCGTATTGGTACCCATCGCGACCACGAATGCGTTGGTCCCCACCGGAACAAAAAGCCCAGCCACCGTCTCGGGGCGACGGGCCGTTTCCAGTCAATAAAATTGTTCCTACGTCAGCGGTCATGCGGGCATGGTCTAGTGCTTGATAAAGCTCATCGACAGTACGAGGCCGAAAAGCGTTGCGCACTTCAGGCCGAGCGAAAGCTACACGCACTGTGCCCTTACCAATAGCCCGATGGTAGGTAATGTCGCCAAAATCGAAGCCCGGCACTTCCTGCCAAAGTTCAGGGTCAAAGGTTGCAGAAATCTTGTTCTCAGTCACCCAGCCAGCATAGAGCCCAACCGGGCGCTGTTCAGACAACACCCGGCACTTACGTCTCGGGGTACCGCCATCAGGGCTGTTTGGCGGTTACCCTGCCGTCCATGAAACGGCATCTCCCCGCAGCGCTTTTAGTAATGGCTGCTCTCTCACTGCCTACGGTGGCTTTTGCGGTCACTGACTCCATTCGTGATGCCCGAGATCGTCGGGAAGAGGCCGCAGATCAAGAGGCTTCAGCGGCCGAAGAGCTTGACCTCATTGAAGCCGAAGACCTCGAAGTGGCCGAAGCCCTGGATGCTCTTGATGACTACGTTTCTTTACAGATGGCCAAAATAGCTAGCGCTCGTCAGTCCATCGAAGCGGCCGAAGCCGAAGCCACCCTGCGTTGGGTCGAGGCCGGGTCCGTCGACAAAGAGATCGTGGCCCTGCGACTACAAATACAAGAACTTGCTGTTGATGCTTATGTGCAAAGCATCCGCCCCGGCACGCTTCTGGAGGCCGAAGACCTCACTGCCGGTATACGTAAATCAGCTATTCTTAAAGCAGTTACCGGCGACCGCGGTGACCTTATTGAACAGTTTCGCTCTTTGGAGTCAGACCGAGAAGACATTGCTCGCTTCGCCGACACTGCCATCGTGGATGCCGAACGCCAACAACGCGAGCTTGAAGCTTCGCTAACTATTTTAGACCAACGCATCGTGGCCCAAGAAGCAGCCCAAGACGAGCTTCGTCAACGCATCCTGGACTATGAAGAAGAAATACGTCAGTTTGAACGTGAGCAATACCGCATGGCCATACTCATCGACACGTTGATTGCCGAAGAACTCCGTGCTTCTGCTCCTGATTTCACCTCGGAGTCGGCATCTGGTTTCATCATGCCCATGGAGGGGCGCATTGGTTCCGGGTTTGGTTCTCGGGTGCACCCAATTTTCGGCACCGTCCGGCAGCACAACGGGGTGGATATCGGCTGCGTCACCGATCAGCCTATTTGGGCCGCCAAAGCAGGCACCGTGCTTTTTGCTGGCTGGCGGAACGGCTTCGGCAATGTGGTCCTTATCGAGCATCAGGGGTCGGTAGTGACGGTCTATGCTCACCAAAACCAAGTTCTGGTATCTACTGGGCATACCGTCAGCACCGGTGAACTCATTGGTAAATGCGGCTCTACTGGTTGGTCTACGGGCCCTCACCTGCATTTCGAAGTTCGGGTAGGCGGCGAAGCCCGTGACCCTCTTCTCGTTCTGCCCTAACGCCCGCCTCCCGCTTGCCATAGCTACTTCCCCAGAGATGAAACACGGGGCCAGGCCCTAGGTTTCACCTTGGACAGCAAAAAGGAGCGTGGCCCGAAAGCCCCGCTCCTTTTTTGTAAAGATTGGTTTAGCTAGCCAACAAAGGCTGAGGCAAAGACCAGTGAAACAATGGTCATGACCTTAATCAAGATGTTCATGGCTGGGCCAGAAGTATCTTTGAAGGGGTCGCCTACGGTGTCACCCACCACGGCTGCTTTGTGGTTGTCGGAACCCTTGCCACCAAGTGCACCGGCTTCGATGTACTTTTTGGCGTTGTCCCAAGCACCACCAGCGTTCGCCATAAAGATGGCCAAGCAGAAACCGGTAACCAAGGCACCGGCTAAGAAGCCGCCCAAAGCATTTACGCTTATGAAGCCGATTACCAAAGGAACCGCGATGGCCAAGGCCCCGGGAACCACCATCTCTTTAAGAGAGGCTTTGGTAGAGATCTCGACACAGCGAGCCGAATCAGGAATAACCCCTGGCAAGCCTTCACGCAAGCCCGGGATTTCCCGGAATTGACGGCGGACTTCTTCGATCATTTCTTGTGCCGCACGACCAACCGCGTCGATGGTCAAAGCAGCAAACAAGAAGGGCAGCATGGCTCCAAGGAACAGGCCAATGAAGACACTAACTTCGCCAATGTTCAGCGAGAGCGTTCCGCCGGCCTGAATGACCGCAAACTCGAAGCTCTTGAAAAGAGCCAAAGCGGTGAGTGCTGCGGAACCAACGGCGAAGCCCTTAGCAATGGCGGCCGTGGTGTTACCCAAGGAGTCCAAAGCGTCAGTTACTTCACGCACGCTGGGGTCCAGTTCTGCCATTTCGGCGATACCGCCAGCGTTGTCAGCGATTGGGCCGTAAGCATCAACCGAAACAACCACACCAGTGGTGGCCAACATGCCGATGGCCGCTACGGCGATGCCGTAAATGCCGCCGTCGAGGTTACCGATGGAATCAAACGCCATCTCGCCACCCCAGTAAGCCACGCCTACCCCGAGGACCAAAAGGCCCACCGAAGCAGCTACCGAGATCATGCCGGCAGAGATACCACCCAAAATGGTGGTAGCGGGGCCGGTTTTGGTTTGGTCGGCAATCTTTTTAACCGGGCCGTAATGGTCTGAGGTGTAGTACTCGGCTGTTTTGCCCAGTGCCCAACCAATGACCAAACCGCCAATGACCGAAATAGCCAGGCCATAAGGGTTTTTAAAGACAGAGTCTGAGCCGAACATCCAACCAGCCAACACAACGGTGGCCACTATAGTTAAGCCCATGGCCACGTTGGTGCCCATGTGCAGCGCATGAGAAAGCGCTTTGGAGTCGGTGGAGTCGCCGCCCTTGACAAAGAAGGAACCGATGATGGAAGCCACCATGCCCACTAGGGCAATGGCCATTGGGAAACCCAACAGCGAAATGGTTACTGCATCGGTGGCGTTTTCTGCCGCCAAACCAGTAGCAAAGGCCACCAAAGAAATGGGAGCCAAAATGGAACCGGCGTAGCTTTCGAAAAGGTCAGCGCCCATTCCGGCTACGTCGCCAACGTTGTCGCCAACGTTGTCGGCAATGGTGGCTGGGTTGCGTGGGTCATCTTCGGGGATGCCTGCTTCAACCTTGCCTACCAAGTCAGCGCCTACGTCGGCCGCTTTGGTATAGATGCCGCCACCTACTCGGCTAAACAGGGCAATAGAACTGGCGCCCAAGCCGTAAGCGGTAACAACTTCGAATGCTTTATCAACTTCGAACATGAGTACGAAGATGATGTACACGGCCATAAGACCGGCCAAAGCCAGCCCAGCTACCGAGAAGCCCATCACGGCACCGCCGCGGAAGGCCACAGCCAAAGCTGGGCCAGGGCCGTCTTTAGCGGCTTGTGTAGTACGGGCGTTAGCCATGGTGGCCACCGTCATACCGACATAACCAGCGGTAGCCGAAAGAACGGCACCGATGACGTAGGTAATAGCGGCGGTGGGCACAATCAAGACGCCGATCAAAATGGCCATAACGACCACGAAACCCGAAACCCACATGTATTCCTGTTTAAGGAATGCCCGAGCTCCTTTCTGGATTTCGGTCATCAAAAAGACCATACGTTCGTCGCCGGGATCGGCTGCTTTAACTTTTGTGAAAAAATAACCAGCAAGGACAAGGCCGAGTAAGGCTGATAATCCTGCGAGGTAAGGGATGGCGTCCAAGGACTGCTCTCCTAGGTATTGGGGGTAAAGGCCGCACTCACCACATCGGCAAGGCGGGACCAGTCAGACAAAGCCCGACCGGAACCGAGACAACGCTAGCAAAGACCGGCCGATGGTTCATACCTTTACGCAAAACCAGTCCGTGACATCTGACCAGAAAGATTGTTGGCGTTTTGTCGCCAAGTGAGTAAGCATGGGCTTATGGACCCCGCAGAAACCCGCCAGCGACTCCTCGCTCAGCGCCGTGCCTTGAACTCGGCCCAGGTTGCGGAGGCCAGCGCTTTGGTGGCGGCCCGCATCTTGGCCTTGGCCGAGTATCGGCAAGCAACGGTGGTTGGCACGTATTATGGCATCCGGGGCGAGATTGATTTATCAGCGCTGGCCGGTCAAGAAGGACCAGAGTTGGCTTTTCCGGTTACCACGCCCGGGGAGCCGCTACGTTTTATCATTCCCAACGGGCCTTTGGTCGATGGCACCTTCGGCACCAAAGAGCCGGTAACCGGTCAAGAAGTCGACCCGTTAGACATGGATCTGGTCTTGTTGCCATTGGTGGGAGCAGACCAGCAAGGCAACCGCATCGGGCACGGGGCCGGCTTTTATGACCGAACGTTCGCCAACCGCCAAGCCGGAAAACCACCATTTTTAGTGGGGGTAGCGCATAGCTTCCAAGTAGTGGACGCCCTCACTTCTCAACCTTGGGACGTCCCCTTAGATCTCATCATCACCGATACTGGCCTTGCCGGCCCGGGTATGAACCACCTTGAGCCGCCCATAGGGAAAGATTAGACCGTGAAAATAATTGTGGTAGGAGCAGGAGAGGTCGGCACGTATGTTGCCGAACGCCTCAACAAACAACACGACGTGGCTTTGGTTGAAAACAACCTGGAGCGGTTTCGAGAAATCGACACCGACAGCAGCCTCGATGTGCTGACGGTTTATGGCAGCGGCACCGACCCTGACGCTCTGAGTGCGGCGGGGCTCAGCGACACCGACCTGTTGGTGGCGGTTACCAAAAACGATGAAGCAAATATTCTGGCCGCTTTGCTGGCTCGCCAAGCCGGGGTTGAACGCACCGTGGTTCGCATTGAATCTCGGCGGCTACGCAACAAAGAGGTGGGCAAACTCTTGGGTAGTCAAGGGTCGTTTCACATGATTGATCCCGATGAAGAAATCGCTCATGACGTGCAGCGCCTTATGAAATACCCGGGGGCGCTTGACAAGATTGACATGGCCGGGGGAGAGGTCGTGGTAATCAGCGCTCGTTTGGAAGCCGACGCCCCTTTCGTTGGCGTCTCTCTTCATGACCTTGGTAAAGAACTCGAACCCGATTGGGATTTCATCGTGGGCACTATTACGCGTTGCCGTGACGATGTCGAAACCACCATTATCCCTCGCCAAGATGAAACGCTGCAAGAAGGCGACCTGATTCGGGTGATTTGCAAAGAACGGGCCTTGGACGATGTCATCCATCGTTTGGGAATCGCCTTTGACTCACCCGATCGCGCCTTGTTGCTCGGTGGGGGTCGTACCGCTTCTATGTTGGCGGAGGCGTTGGGTAAAGAAGGCATCAGCGTGGCCATTATTGAAAAAAACCTGCAACGAGCAACCGAGCTTAGTGAGTCGCTGCCTGGCGCAACAATTTTTCATGGCGACATCACCGATGTAGATGTGCTCGAAGAAGCCGAGGTGGGGGAACAAGACGTGGTGGTTGCGCTCACCGGTGAAGACGATGCAAATGTTCTGGCCAGTTTGTACGCCCAAGATGCTGGCACCCGCTCAGCCTCGAGGGGCAAGGGTAAAAGCGGGCCCCAGACCATTGCTGTGGTACATCGGCTCAAACTCATGGCCTTGCTCGCCGCCCATGACGTGGGAGCCACCTTGAGCCCCCGTACTGCTACCGCGAACAGTGTGCTGCGTTTCGTTCGCGGTGATGTGGCCCAGGTGGCTACCTTTCTGCAAGGCGAAGCAGAAATTCTTGAGTTTGCCATTCATGATGACAGCCGCTGCGAAGGTAAAACTATTGCCGAAATCGGGGTGCCGGATAAGGCTTTGGTAGCGGCCATTGTGCGTGACGGCAAAGCACAGATTGCTCGCGGTCGAAGTGTTCTGCGAGACCGTGATCATGTGATTGTTATTGCCCTTCCCGAGTCGGCGGACCGGGTGAGCGAACTCTTCGGGTGAGTTCCCTCAAATTTGCCGAGGGGTTGGCTTCTGGCTTTTCTGGTCATAAAACTCGCCGTACGTGGTCGTCATGGCGTTCGGCCAGCGCTTTGGGGTTTGCTCTTGGGCTTTTGGCGGTAGGCGGCAACGCTTTATTGGCCGCCGCCACTAATCGTCTTGTTGCTGCTCCGCACGGAGGGACCTTTTTTCTGGCCGGGGTTTTTCTCTTGCTCTGTGGGTGGGTTTTATTGACTTTTGTCCAGCGACCAGAGCGGCATCGGGGCGCCCATATTTTGGGCGGGCTTACCGTCGCCATGGTGACAGTAATCTTTACTGCTGGTTATCTCATGGTTCTCACAGAGGCTGTGCCTTCATTTTCTTTGGGCCTTTATGAATCTGCCAATGCCATTACTACGACTGCGCTGAGCGGGGTAAACGTTGAGGCTCTGAGTGCAGGGTCGCAGATTTTTCGGGCTGGCCTGCAGTGGACGGGTGGGCTCGCTACTTTGCTTCTGGGGGTGGCAATTATTCCGACTTTGGGTGCGGGGCGTGACCTCGCTGACCGGGTTGGGCAAAGCGGGATGTTGCCGTTGGCCCCCAGCGGTGGGCAAGCGGCCAGAAATATTCTTTTTATCTATTTGCCTCTTTCTCTGGTTCTTTGGCTGGCTTTCGCGCTAACCGGCATGGGTGTTTTTGATGGGCTTTTGTTGGCTCTTTCGGTTGTTTCTACGGGCGGTTTAGCTGTTCCTGGGGAGCCCTTTAGTAACAGCGTGGTTCAGTGGATTGCCGTTGCCGGTATGTCGCTTAGTGGGGTCAGCCTGGTTGTTTTGTGGCGGCTTGCTCAACGCAAAACGAAGGGCCTTTGGCGCTCTATGGAGCTCCGATTTTATCTTCTGGGCACCCTCGGGCTTGCCTTGCTTTTGATTTATTCCGCAGGGGATTTTGGCCTAGACAGTGTTCGCCATGCCGCTTTTATTGCTTCCTCTGCCATTTCTACCACTGGTTTTGCTGTCCAACCGTTTGGCCCTTGGGTGCCGTTGGTGCCGGTAGCTATTTTGTGTGCCACGGCCATTGGCGGTATGTCTGGGTCAATCTCTGGGGGCTTTCATCTGCAGCCTTTGGTGGCTTTGGTTCGGCTTTCTCGTCGTGAGTTGCTTCGACAACTTCACCCTCGCATAGTGTTACCTCTTCGGTTGGGGGGCGTACCGGTGGATGAACGCACTATTGAACGAATGGTGGTTTTGCAGTTTTTGTTTATTGCCACGGTGATCGCTACGTCTTTGGCGGTTGCCCTTACTGGTTTCAGCGTTGTTGATGCTCTTGGGATGGCGGTGCATGCCACGGCTACCGGTGGCCCGGTGCGCAGCATTGAGGGTATTCCTCAAGATCCGGGGGACTGGGGCGTGCTTTCCCGATTGGTTTTGATACCAGCCATGGTGGCGGGTCGTATGGCTATTTTCCCTGTCTTGGTGACTGCTACCTCTGTGGTGGCCGTTGCCCAACAGCAGTTTCATTTTGCGGGCCGCCGAGTTCGTAAGAAATTAAGACGATCATGACCGCTTATCGTCTTGTCCCTTCGCCTCGCTGGTCATCGACTACTTGGCATATCACGGGGATTGCCTTGCAGTTTGTGGCCTTGGGCATGGTGTTCTGTTCGTTTTTAGAGCTAAATGACGGCGGGTCGATTGTTCCTTTGTTGGCTGCTGGTTTCTTTACTTTGGCGGTGGGCACGGTGGCTCGTTTGTCTACAGAAACAGGAAAGACGGGGCAGGCGGAGATTTTTGCGGCGGTGGGCGGCACGTGGTTGATTGTTTCGGTTTTCGGGGCTTTGCCTTACTTGTTAGCTGCTACTTTTGCTCGGCCGGGTATTGGTTTTCCGGTGGAGGTAGCCGATGCTCTTTTTGAGTCGATTTCGGGGTTTTCTTGTACGGGTTCGACCGTTTTTGGGGCGCATAATCCTATTGAGTCTCAAGGGGCGGGCATACTTTTTTATCGACAGTTGACGCAGTGGATGGGCGGGATGGGCATTGTCGTGTTGGTTGTTTCGATTTTGCCGTCGTTGCGGGCTTCTGGCCTGGGACTAATGAGTGCTGAAGCGCCGGGCACTGGTTCTGCTGATCGTTTGGCGCCTCGGGTTACTGATACTGCCCAGCGGTTCTGGAAGTTGTATTTTGTGTTTACGGCGGCGGTGGCTGTTGCTCTTTTGTTTGCTGGCATGAGTATTTTTGATGCGGCGGCCCATGCTTTGACCACTGCTTCCACGGGAGGGTTTTCGACTCGGGATACTTCGATCGGTTATTGGGATAGCGCCACGATTGAGGCGGTGTTGATTGCGGGCATGATTTTTGGTGGGGCGAACTTCACCCTCCATTGGCGGTCTTTTAACAAAAAGAGGCTTGTTCATTTTTCCGACCCGGAGTTTCGGGGTTACCTTTTTATGTTGACCGCTGCTTCGGCCGCCGTTATTTGGATACTTTTTGCGAACGGCTTGACTTTTGGCCGTTCGGTCCGGGCCGCTGTTTTCAATGTGGTTACTTTGGGCACCAGCACCGGGTTCGGTAACGCCACCAGCACCATGAGCGATGGGAACTTTGTTTTGTGGGCCGGGGGAGCGCAGGTTATTTTACTGATCCTGCTGGTCTTTGGCGGCTGTACGGGGTCTACTTCGGGCGGGGTGAAGGTGTTGCGCCTTCAGGTGGGGTTAGCGCATGCTCGGCGCTCGTTGCGGAGTTTCCGTCATCCCCGGGCTGTCTTTCCGGTGTTTCTTGGGCGTCGCCCCATCCCGGATTCCTTGGTGGAGCGCATTGCCGGTTTTATGGTGATTTACGCCATGCTGGTGGTGGGCGGTACTTTTGTTTTGGCGGCTTTAGGTACCGATTTGTTGACGGCGGCCAGCGGGGTGATTAGTTCGTTGGGCAATATGGGGCCGGCGTTACAAAATGCGGGGCCGACTGCTTCGTTTGTGGATGGCTATTCAGCGCCTGCTCGTCTGGTTTTGGCGTTCATGATGCTGGTGGGGCGTTTAGAGATTTTCCCTATGGTTTTGATGCTGGTGGCGCCGTATCGCACCCTCCGTCACCGGTTGCCTCGTCTCTAGATACTGTCCGCTAGTGGCAAAGCAAAGCAACTAGGAGTTTCTTCAGCATTTCTGGGTCTTGGCTACCGCAGAGTTCTCGGGCGCTGTGCATGGCGAGTTGTGCCGCACCGAGGTCTACGGTGCGCAGGCCGGTGGCGGCGGCGGTTAGTGGCCCGATGGTTGACCCGCAAGCCAGGTCGCTGCGACTCACAAAGGTTTGTAGGGGGACGCCAGCTTTTTCTGCTGCTTGGTGTACTTGGGCGGCGCCGGGGGCATCGGTGGCGTAGCGCTGGTTGGCGTTGTGTTTTAGTACGGGCCCTTGGTTTAGAAATACCTGGTGGTCGGGGTCGTGGCGGTCGGGGTAGTTGGGGTGAGTGGCGTGGGCGCCATCGGCGGAGATCACTAATGTTTCTGGAGCGACCAAAGTCTCGGTGGAGCAACGGGCGGCGAGGAAGGCGTTTAGTAGGGGTCCGCTGGCTCCGGTGGCGGTGGTGCTTCCTACTTCTTCGTGGTCATAGAGGGCCAGCACCATGGCGTTGTCCCCGGGGTTTTGTTGGGCGGCCAGCAGAGCGCCCAAGCCGGCGTGGCAAGAGAGTTGGTTGTCGAGGCGGGGGGCGCTGATGAACTCTTGGTCAAGGCCGGCCAGGGTGGCGGGGGTGAGGTCGTGAAGCATCAGATCAAAAGAAACGATGTGCTCGGGTTTTACTTCGGCTTGCTGGGCCAGTGCATCCAGCAGGCCCGGCCCGTCGCCTAAGCCCAGCAACGGCCGGAGGTGTTGTTGGCGGTTGAGGATTAAACCTTTTTCGTTGACCCCTTGGTCGAGGTGGATAGCCAACTGGGGTATTCGCGCTACGGGCCGGTCTAACAAGACCAATACTTCGCCTAGGGAGTTTCCTTCTTGGATCATCAACCGACCGGAACAGCCCAAGTCGCGGTCGAGCCAAGTGTTGTTGAGCGTTCCGCCGTAGACCTCTATGCCGAGGGTGCGCCAGCCAGACGCTGTTTGGTCGGGGGTTGGTTTTAAACGTAGGTTGGGGCTGTCGGTGTGGGCACCAACTATTTTGACGGCTCGGGTTCCGGTGCCAGCCGCGGCCAACAACGCCCCATCACGACGGAGGAATACCGAAGCAGAATTTTCGGCTTCTTGTGGCTTAGATATTTCTTCAAATCCGGCGGCCAGAAGTCTTTGAGCCGCTGTGTCCACCACATGGAAAGGGCTAGGCGAGGCATCAATAAAGGCGCAAAGGTCTTGGGCGGTATTCTCGTGTGAAGCAGTCATGGCCCTATATTGGTACATCAGGCGAGAAAACTGGTGCCGAAACGCTGTGAAACGCTAATTTCTTTTGCTTTAGCGGCGCACAATGAGGGGCTTCGGCCAATTTTACGTAAAATTAGGCTCTGCTCCGGATCGATGATGCTCCACAGGTAGCAACCATTCATCAATCAACAGGAGACGGTTTTAAACCTCTGGTATGCGTATAGATCTTCCCCCTGCTCAGGGGCTCTATGACCCACAGTTTGAACACGACGCTTGTGGCGTCAACTTTGTCTGCCATCTGAGAGGCCAAGCCAGCCATGAGATCGTTCAGTTGGGCATCGGCGCGCTTTGTAAAATGCAGCATCGGGGAGCTTTAGGGGCGGAAACCAACACCGGCGACGGTGCCGGACTCTTAATGCAGGTCCCCGACCGGCTTTACCGTGACGACGTTTCTTTTCCTCTTCCCCCCGTTGGCCAGTACGCCACGGGGATTGCGTTTCTTCCCGGCAGCCCAGAACTCGCAGAGGCAGTAGTAGCCCAGTTTGAATCGCTGGTGCAGGCCGAAGGCCTAGAAATTCTGGGTTGGCGCGAAGTACCTATTAACGACCACATGATCGGCCCGGCGGCCAAAGCCAGTCAGCCGATATTTCGCCAAGTATTTTTGGCTGCCCCAACGGGCCCTGACGGAGAACGCCTCGCCGGGCTTGAACTTGATCGGCGCACTTACTTATTGCGCAAACGCTCGGAACACGAAATCAAAATCAGCACGGCCGGAGAGCCCACCGCCGGCATGGCCGGAGCCTCACAGGCCTACACCGGCATTTACTTTCCCTCCCTGAGCGCCCGCACCATGGTTTACAAAGGCATGTTGACTACCCCCCAGTTAGCGGAGTTCTTCCTCGACCTCACCGATGAACGCACCGAAAGCGCCTTAGCTTTAGTGCACTCACGTTTTTCCACCAATACTTTCCCTTCATGGCCGCTGGCCCACCCATACCGTTTGGTGGCCCACAATGGCGAAATCAACACCGTGCAAGGCAACCGCAACTGGATGCGAGCCCGCCAAGCCGTACTAGCTACCGACCTGCTCCCCGGCGACTTGGAACGCATTTTCCCCATCTGCACCCCGGGGGCCAGCGACACTGCCGGCTTCGACGAGGCGCTCGAACTCTTAACTATGGGCGGTTATTCGCTGCCCGAAGCCATCATGGTCATGATCCCCGAGCCATGGGAACGCCACGCCAGCATGGGCGACGCTCAAAAAGCTTTCTACGAATTTCATGCCACCTTGATGGAACCCTGGGACGGCCCGGCCTCTATTGCCTTCACCGACGGCACGATCATGGGCGCAGTATTAGACCGCAACGGTTTGCGCCCCAGTCGCTATTGGGTCACCCAAGACGACCTGGTCATCATGGCCAGCGAGGTCGGGGTAGTCGACGTGCCATCCAACCAAATTGTCGAAAAGGGCCGCCTCGAGCCCGGAAAAATGTTTCTCATCGACATGAAGCAAGGCCGAATAATCCGTGACGAAGAAATAAAAAACGACATCACCGCCGCCCGACCTTATGGCCAATGGCTTGAAGAAAACATGATTCGCCTTGACGACCTGCCCGAAGCATCTCGTGAAATCACCGACCCTGCTTCTTTAGAACAACGCCAACTGGCTTTCGGCTACACCCACGAACAACTCAAGTTGCTCGTTGCCCCCATGGCCCGAGACAGTAAAGAAGCCATCGGCTCCATGGGCACCGACACGCCAATGGCGGTGCTTTCCAATAAATCCCGATTGCTTTACGACTACTTCCAGCAACTATTTGCCCAAGTCACCAACCCGCCGCTTGACGCCATGCGCGAAGAACTGGTTACCGCCGTTTGCACCACCTTGGGGCCCCGCGGCAACCTCTTAGACCCCACACCGCAGAGTTGCCAACAAGTACAACTTGACCGACCGGTCATCACCGAAGCACAACTAGCCAAGATTCTCCGCAACGAAGAACGGCCCGAAACACTAAAAACCATCAGCATCAACACTCTGTACCCCGTAACGGATCAAGCGGCCGGGCTAGAACAAGCACTCGACGATCTTCGCCAAGCCGCCGTGGCGGCCGTCGATAGCGGGGCAGGCATCCTGGTTATAAGCGACCGAGGCGCCAACCAAACGCAAGCAGCGATTCCATCACTGCTGGCCGTGGGAGCGGTACACCATCATTTGATCGCCACCCACCGACGCAGCCAAGTGGGGCTGGTGGTAGAAAGCGGCGACGCTCGAGAAACTCACCACATGGCGCTCCTCTTGGGCTACGGCGCCACAGCCATCTGCCCCTACATGGCCTTTGAAAGCATCGACCAGATGATAGAAGGCGGCCACCACGGGCTCTCTTCCGAGATGAGTCAAGAGCAAGCCCGAAAAAACTATCTCTCGGCCTGCGACAAGGGGCTCCTCAAGATTATGTCCAAAATGGGCATCGCTACCGTGGCCTCCTACACCGGAGCACAAATATTCGAAAGCATCGGGCTAGGCCAAGAGGTCATCGACGAATGCTTCACCGGCACCACCAGCCGCTTAGGCGGTGTTGGTTTTGACGTCTTGGCCCAAGAAATAGCGACCCGTCACGATTTGGCCTTTCCAGTAAACCCTCATCTGCGAGCCCACCGCAGCCTTGAAGCAGGCGGCGAATACCAGTGGCGCCAAGAAGGCGAACACCACCTCTTTAACCCCGAAACGGTTTACCGCCTACAACATGCCACCAGAGAAGGACGCTACGACCTGTTCAAGGAATACACCGCCTTGATCAACGACCAATCAACCGAACTCGCTACTCTGCGAGGGCTCTTTACGTTCCGAAGCGACCAACGCCCTGCTGTGCCCCTCAACGAAGTTGAATCGGTCAGCGAAATCGTAAAACGCTTCTCTACCGGCGCCATGTCTTACGGGTCAATCTCTTCAGAAGCCCACGAAACTTTGGCTGTAGCCATGAACCGGTTAGGGGCAAAGTCCAACACCGGGGAAGGCGGCGAAGACCCCGAACGGTACACCCCAGATGCCTCAGGCGACTTACGGCGCTCAGCCATCAAACAAGTAGCCTCCGGGCGCTTCGGGGTGACCTCCGAGTATCTGGTCAACAGCGACGACATCCAAATAAAAATGGCCCAAGGCGCCAAACCAGGAGAGGGAGGGCAACTACCCGGCCACAAGGTCTACCCATGGATCGCCAAAACACGCCACTCCACCCCCGGGGTAGCGCTTATATCGCCGCCACCGCACCATGACATTTACTCCATCGAAGACCTTGCCCAACTCATTTACGAC
>Ga0302118_10000999_pt1 | contig 13789 bp, 15 predicted proteins | sample AG5_331_MG_FD_203126 | JGI IMG/M metagenome (GOLD analysis project Ga0302118, IMG submission 203126) | Marine microbial communities from Western Arctic Ocean, Canada - AG5_33.1 | ecosystem: Environmental > Aquatic > Marine > Oceanic | place: Canada: Western Arctic Ocean | collected 2017-10-01 | reverse complement strand
ATTCCTGCCCCCCACGAGTCACGCTACATGGCCACCTACAGCTCTGCAGAACTCGCCGATGAACTGGGCGTAACTCGCGGTCGAGTTACTCAAATTCGCAAGCTAATGCTCGACGAAGCCGGGAAGTCCGTGGGCGTCCTGAAAGGTGCCAGCCTCGTATACACCGAGGATGAGGCCCAGCAGATGCGCGACTTCGAACGTCGTGACTACAATCGCTAAAATTCTAATTTTAGCCCTTGCTGAAAGCTATCCGACCGTTAAGCTTTCACCTAGACCCTATGCACGTCGCCGGGTCACCTATGCCCCCTCTTACGGAACCGACCCCTATGGACTTGTCAATCATCGCGAAACCCGAGACTACCGAGGAAGCCGCAGCGATTATCGCCGCGCTGGCACCCTTCGCCATCGTGCAGCAGGTAGACACCCAAGCCCCCAAGAAGCGCACTCGCCGCTCCAAAGAAGAAATTGCTGCGGAGAAAGATGCTAAGGGAGGTGTTGCTCCCGTTGCAGTTGCTCCTGTTGCTCCAGTTGCTCCAGTTGCTCCCGTTGCAGTTGCTCCTGTTGCTCCTGTTGCTCCTGTTGCTCCTGTTGCTCCTGTTGCTCCGGTTGCAGTTGCCCAGCCCGTACCTACTGACCCCGCGAGCCTTATCGCTTCAGTTCAACACTTCATCGCGACACACCCCTCAGGCCCTGCAGTGGCGACACCTCACGCTCAAGCGGTGCTCGGTCAATTTGCCGTCGCGAATCTCTCTGACCTACCTCTTGAGCAGTACCCCATGTTCACTGCGATGCTAACTGGAGCAGGAGCCCCGATTAGTGCCTGAGTTGCATTCGCTATTTGGCCCATCCGGAGCTTCACGATGGATGACCTGCTCTGGCTCTATCCACCTGGGAAAAGACCTGCCGAACGAATCTTCTGTGTACGCAGAGGAAGGGACGGCAGGTCACTCCCTGGGGGAGTGGTGCCTCAGACACGGATTTAACTGTGACGCCTGCTTAGGCATGAAGTTTAACGGTTTCGTAGTCGACGAAGCGATGACGGAGCACGTTCAGGTATTCGTCGACTTCTGCCGGCTCAAAGCTTCTGAACATCCCGACGCCGTCATGCAATTAGAGGTGCGCATTCTCGCACCTTGGGATGAGCGTTTCGGAGGTACCGTAGATTGCCTGATTCGAATCCCCTCTCAAAACTTGCTCATCGTTATCGACCTGAAGTATGGGGCCGGCGTACCTGTTGAAGTGGCTGACAACAAACAGCTACTGAGCTACGGCCTACTGGCGTGGCAAGGTGAAGAGACTATCGAGAACTGGATCGTACAGCCCCGCTGTGAACACGAAGATGGACCACTCAGAGGCATAGCCTACCCCGCCTCGGCTATGGCAGAGTTTCGCACCGAGATTGAAAAGGCTATCGCCAACGTCGACGCTCTACAGAACACCCCTGCCTTGGAATTACCCCTGGCAACCGGTGACCACTGTCGCTGGTGCAAAGCTCTGGCGCATTGCCCGCAACAACGCAAGGAGGTGCTGGATGAAGCTCTGAAGGACTTTACTCCTGTAGAGGAGACGGCCATAGCCCCGATCGGCCTCATGGACTCAAACCACGTGGCCTTCATTCTGGACCGCAGAAAGCAGATCATAGCTTACTTAAAAGCTGTCGATGACCTCGCCCTGTCAGAGGCTCTGAGCGGTAGGCCTATCGCAGGCTACAAGCTGGTTCAAGCTCTCTCGAACTCTCGTCTATCCGTCGACGAGGCCACGATTGTAAAAGCGCTGAGAACTAAGAAGATCAAAAAGCGTGAGTGCTTCGAGACCCCCAAACTTAAAAGCGCTACGCAACTGAAGAAGCTCGCGGAAGTTCGCGCCGGAAAAGGTTGGATTGATCAGTTCATTACTCGTGACGTGCAGGCTCCTAAGATCGTGCCTGTATCTGACAAACGCCAAGAGTACGCCCTGCCTAATCCTGCCGACGACTTCACTGTACTGCCTGACATGAGTTTCCTGTCTTAACCTGAGAACCTGAAAGAAACTGATTATGACTGCTCTACCTACTCCTGCTGCCGCCTCAAGTCCCGGCCGAAGCCCTAAACTACAGACACCCGAGGCTCGCGTCTCTCACCCTCACTGCCACGTGCCGCGACCGAACACGATCGATCCGTCGAAGCCTGATAAGTATGAATGCTCGATGGTGTTCCCTCCCGGCACTGACCTGACGGCAATGCGTGCTGCGGCGGCTCAAGCGGTTCAGACCATGTGGAACGGGACGCCTCCTTTCCCCGCCGTGAAAGACCCCTTTTTAGATGCTCACGAAAAGCAGCCTACCCTCTTCCCTCCGGGTAGCGTTTTGATTCGAACATCTAAAACACTGAAGTCGGGGGCTCCGCCCGTCGTCGATCACCTTGTTCAACCTATCAACGAAGCATCCTTCTATGGTGGCTGCTACGCCAGGTTCATGACCAACGCTTACTGCTGGAAGGGTCCGACTGGTTGCGGCGTTAGCTTCGGTCTTATCTCCGCTCAGAAGACGCGGGACGGGGAGCCCTTCGGTCACACTGACGACCCTGCTGAGGACTTCACCCCGTTCAACCCCGAGACGCTGGGTGCCGCAGCTCCTGTCGCTTACCCCGCTACGGCTCCTGCGGCTCCTGTAGCTGGAGACCCTTACTCTCAGCCAGGTGTTGCGCCTCAACCCTACCCTGCTCCGGTCGCTCCGTCCGCCTGGCAACCGGGCGCGACTGTCGCTCCGGTTGCTCCTGTCGCACCGCCTGTGTACCAGCAGCCCGCCATTCCTCCAGTAGCACTGCCGCCGGGTACGCCCCCACCTCCCGCTGGTTTTGCTTAACCGCTACCGGTTTGTAACCGGTTGTTTCTGAGCTTCGGCTCAGTTTCCTGAGGCCAGTCTTTTGCCGAGACTGGACCTAACTCGTGGCCGTCAGCTCGACTTGAGCCCTTGCTGACGGCCACATCTCTAAGGAACTAGCGACATGCCCGTCGATGTCACTTTGGATTTCGAGACCCGAAGCGAGCGAGATATAAAGCGCTGCGGCTCCTTCGAGTATGCTCGGGACCCAAGTACGTCGATACTCTGCATGTCCTACAAGATAGACAAGCTTCGAACGAAGCTATGGTCTCCTGTTGACGCGTACCCGGCAGACCTCGCAGAGGCGGTCTATAACCGCTGCAACATGCACGCTCACAACTCGTTCTTCGAGTGCTGGGTCTGGTACTTTCAGTTGGTCCTGCAGCGAGGTTGGCCGCCTATCCGACCGGACCTCTGGTTCTGTTCCGCCGCCTCAGCCGCTGCTCTGTCCCTGCCCCGCAACCTTCACAAAGTTGGCGAGGTGCTGCGGCTCCCGATTCTGAAAGACCCCGCCGGCCAACGGCTTATCACGGACCTGTGCAGCCCTCGGAAACCTACGAAAAAAGACAAAAGCAAGTGGAACAATGACACCGCGAAACTGCAGAAGCTCTACGACTACTGCGTTGGAGACACGGAGACTGAAGCCTGCTTAGAGGAAACTATCCCGCCTCTCATCGAAAGAGAGCAAGCTACGTTCCTGCTGGACGCCGAAATAAACGCACGAGGCATACCCGTCGACATGGAGACCGTGAACGCAGCTCTGGCGATCGCCACGCAGGTTAAGGGCCAACTGAACCATGAGGTAACAGGTTTGACTGGTGGCGACATAACCGCGGGCACGCAGGTTCAACGAATTCAAAAGCGCATTCAGGACGCCCACCCTGCGCTCGACCTACCCAACCTGCAGGGGCCTACGATAGACGCGATACTGGAAGGTGGTACGTTGAAGGGCACCGAGGCTGAACGCCTGCTTGAGATAAGACAGCAGAGCAGCAAAGCGTCTCTCGGAAAGTATCAGGCTATCGCTGACTCAGTAGGCGACGACGGCAGGGTTCGCGGAACTTTCCTGTACTATGGAGCCAATACGGGCCGGTGGTCGGGCAAAGGGATGCAGCCTCATAACTTCCCCCGTGCGGGGGTCGACACTGACCAGATAGAGGCCCTGATCCAAATTATTCGCTCACGAGACATGGACCTGTTGCAGCTTTCCTTCGGCGACCCTCTGAAGACGCTGAGCATCGGCCTCAGGAACATGATTCAGGCGAAGAAAGGAAAGCGGTTTATCATCGTGGATTTCTCCGCTATCGAGGCCCGCGTACTGGCGTGGCTGACAGGCGAAGAATGGAAGATGCAGGCCTTCCGGGATTTCGATACTGGCGTCGGCGAAGACATCTACAATCTAGCAGCTAAGAACGTGTTCGACCTGTACGGCCTGAAGGTTAACCGCCAAGTCGGCAAGGTTATCGAGTTGGCCTTCGGATATCAGGGTGCCGTAGGTGCCTGGTCCGCTATGGCCAAGGGCTACAACGTGGACCTCGGCGAAAGCGAAGGCGAGGCTGTCGAAAAGGCTACGCGGAAGTGGGTGTATTCTCACTGGACGCGTAGCTGTACGGCTCTGGAGATGGACCCTAAAGACCCTCGCCGTGCTTCTAAGCTAACAGACTTCGAGAAGGAGCTGGTATCTAGCTGCTTCACTCACGACCAGTGGACTGTCCTCAAACGGATAGCCCTTGCGGAGACTATCAAGGACGCCTGGCGAGCCTCGCACCCTACCGTCGTCAAATACTGGAAGGACTGCGAAGCAGCCGCCATCGAAGCGACGACCAAAGGTGGCTGCGTGTGGGTCGGGAAGTCAGCGTTCTACAAAGAGGGCCGCTACCTGAAGTGCCGGCTACCCTGCGGCCGCTGCATCACCTACTGCGACCCTAAAGTCGAAGGGCAGAAAGTCGCCTACGACGACAACGGGATAGAGCGGTTCAAATGGAAACAGTCTTTCCGTTACATGCGCGCCCGGGGCAAACAGTGGTTTCGCGAATTCACCTATGGCGGCTCGATTTGCGAGAACATCACCCAAGGAGTTGCACGCGATCTGCTCGTAGACGCGATGTTCGCTGCCGAGGCTGCTGGCTACAAAATCGTCCTGCATGTTCACGACGAAATCGTCGCGGAAGTAGACGAGGGCTTCGGCTCGGCCGAGGAGCTGGAGCAGATCATGAGTGTTGTTCCTGAATGGGCTACAGGGTGTCCTGTAGCTGCCGCCGGTTTCGAAAGTGAGAGGTACCGCAAGTGACCTACGACGAAGCCCTGCACGTTGCCAAGGTTGTCTGCCTGTTCAACACTGAAAACGAGGTAGGTAAGGACCGATCGGCTATTCGAGAACGTGCTAAGAATCTTCACCCCATCTATTCGCGTGGCGTTGAGCTGGCGACCGCTGAATGGATTCTAACCGTCGCAAACCCCGTAGATACGAGTTGGCTAAAATGAGCTACGAATACTCCGAAGAAGAAATTGAGACACACTTTACGATACATGCGGAGCGCTTGGGGTGCTCGTGCCTCAAGCTGATTCTAAAAGGCAAAAGAGGATTTCCTGACCGCACGATAATTTGCCCCGGAGGTTTCACTTTCTTCATCGAATTCAAAAAACCCGGAGGGAAACTGTCACGCCAACAAGAAGAACGACTCGACAGTCTCACCGAACAAGGATCGGAATGCTATGTCTGCGACAACTTTGAAGACGCCGCACGAACGCTTAACGCGGCTCTTGAAGGGCACCGAGGTCCTCGTGAGGGAGGCCTTTGCCTGTGGGGAACTGGAAGGCTACGCCGCAAGGCTCGCTGAGCGCGACCTGGAAGCTGACGGCAACTGGACGATGGACCGCGACGAACGCGGAGAAATAGTCCTGCGCCACAAGGGTGAGGACTGCCCTCAAGAGTTTCTGTCGTCACTAATCATGCAGCTACTGGATGACCTCGAAAGCGACGTTATGCCTGAGGCTGCAGCGGCTCCCCCCGTCGATACTTCCTTTATTAGCTAAGCCCTATGCCCCAAAAGCTCACACCCCACGCGTATCAGAACGCGGATTTTGCTTAGAGAGTGAAAGGCACCGCAAGTGACAGACAAACCTAAAGTAGCCATCAGCTTCAGCGGCGGTCGTACATCTGCTGTGATGACTAAACTGCTCGTGAATGAGCTGCTGATACAAGACTCCCACGAGGTGTATATCCAGTTTGCGAACACTGGATGCGAGCATCCCGCCACATTGGAATTCGTTCGAGCGTGCCAGGAGCACTTCAACTGGCCCGTCCACTGGCTTGAAGCCAAGGTCAACCCCGAAAAAGGGAAAGGTATCAGACATACCGAGGTGGACTACGAAACAGCGAGCAGGGAAGGCGAACCCTTTCGGGCAGTTGTGGAGAAGTACGGCATTTTTAACCGTACTTCTCCTGCATGTACTGCCCGTTTGAAGACTGAAGTCTTTAACTCTTTTCTACAGTCAAAAGGCTTCGTTTTCGGAAAAAAGGTGGACCACAGAACCGCCATAGGCATTCGCTTCGATGAGGCTGAGCGAATGTCAAGCCGCAAGGACGAATTTCGCCTTTGGTACCCCCTGATAGACCACAAAATCACTAAACGGGATGTAGCCCTCGAAATCAAGAAATGGGGTTTTGACTTACAGATTCCTCATGACGCTTTTGGTAACTGCACCTGGTGCTGGAAAAAGACACTTCGTAAACACTTGACACTGGCCCAGCAGGACCCCTCTGTGTTCGACTTTCCTCGTGACATGGAGCGTGAGTTCGGCCATGTGAAAGGTGACACGGCCGCCGCAAAAGAGGGCAGGCGATACTGGTTCAAGGACTACATGACTGCTGACCAGATAGTGGAGCTGAGCAAAACAAAAGATTTTACCCCCTACGAAGATGACCTCTGGGACCATGCTAAAGAGGTTCCCTTCGACGCCGATTTAGACGCCGGGGGTGGTGCCTGCGATAGCGGTGCCTGCGACGTGTACGGAGAGCTGGACTAATGCCCCAAAAGCTCACACCCCACGCGTATCAGGATGATGCGTTTTGCTTCGGGATTAAACGCTGTCTGTACTCAGGCAACACGGGCGGAGGAACTGCGTTCTTCCACGACCCCGGGATGGGTAAGACGGTCGTCTCCCTGTTGCTCATACGTGCCCTGAAAAGCATGGGCCGTTTGAAGCAGACCATTCTGATAGCTCCTCTGAGACCTATCTACTCAGTGTGGCCAGCAGAGCTTCACAAGTGGCTGGACTTCCACGGGCTCACGTACCGCATCGTCCACGGCGACGAAGAGAAAAGGGTTCAGGCTCTGAAGTCCAACGCGGACATCCTGCTGATAAATGCCGAGGGCGTACAGTGGCTGGTGAAGTACCTGATAACTCAGGAACTCTGGAAGATTCCTCTTCCCCGCGTTCTATCTCAACTCAGCAAGATGGACACGGAGCTAAAGCCCCTGGTAACTGAAGTCAAAATCAAAGGCGACGTGTCTTTGATCTGCGAGAGACTCCCACCTGCCCGATGGAAAACTCTGGTCAAGAATCTGGGGATAAAAATTCCGCCCGAGTGGCACCACCTGCTGATTGACGAGTCAAGCCTGTTCAAGAATCCCGACTCCCAGAGGTTTCAATCGCTGCAGGCTATAGCGCTGCAGTTCCCCTACAGAACCCTGTTGACAGGTACTCCCAGCCCCAACGGTTTAACGGACCTATGGGCTCAGATATTCATTCTGGACGGCGGCCTGTCTCTCGGTCGAAACATCACGACCTTTAGGAAACGATACTTCAACAAGGGGTTTCGGGGCTCGTCGTGGAACATTAAAGACGGAGCCAAGGAACAAATCTATCAGGCAGTAGGCCATCTGGTACACAGGCTCGACGAAAACGATCATCTGGACCTGCCGCCTCTGGTCTACAACGACATCTGGGTGGACCTGAATTCCAAGGCGATGAAAGGCTACAAGCTGCTTGAGAAAGAGATGTTCATCGAGCTGCAAAAGGCCGACGTCGCAAAATCCTTCCGAGACATGGGGATTCAAGACGAACACTTCAACTCAACTCTCGGCATGGAACGCCCCGGTATCGTGCTCGGTACAGCCGCCGCCAAGTACGGTAACTGTCGTGGATTCGCCAACGGTGGGGTTTACGAAACTCCCGAGAACGAATTCGGTGAGAAGCAGGTACAGAACCGGGTGACTCACCACATACACGACGACAAGGTTAGAGCACTGTCGGAACTTATAGGGGAGCTGCAGGGGAAGCCCCTGATTGTCGCCTATCAGTTCAAACATGACCTCGCGCGGATACTCAAAAAATACCCCAAAGCTCCCGCTATCAATGGGGACACTGACGCTGCGGGTGCAATGCAGCTAATCAACCAATGGAACGCCGGGGCTATTGACCTGCTGCTCGTTCAGCCGCAGTCAATGAGCCACGGCGTGAACATGCAGGCGAACGGAAACGATATTTGCTGGTTCGGCCTGACAGACAACCTTGAGATTTATCTCCAACTGAATAAAAGGCTTCACCGGCAGGGCGTCACGTCAACCGTGCGAATTCATCGCCTGCTCTGCCGCGACACGATTGAAGAAGCAATCCTTGCTCGCCTTGGCGACAAGGACTCTACCCAGCAGGCCCTGTTGAGGGCACTACAAAATTACCGTCTCCACTCCGTTTAAGGAAACTCCCCATGCCTTTCGGTTCTGCACTGCCTGACCTCTATGCGGACGACCCCAGCCCACTACCCGTTGTAGACGACAACATCAGAGAACAAACCTCTGAAGATATCAACGACCCCGAGGCTATTCTTAAATGCGCCCTCAACGATGACCTACCGTGGCGGCAGGGGGCTTCGCCTGAGTTACTGGATCGGCTCGAAGTCCTGCAACTAGAAGCTGCTGACCTGCTACCTGCTTTGTTTGAAAAGTTGCAAATACTTACTTCAGACGAAGAGGAAAACGCCTCTAAGCACTACCGCTTAACGAAAAACTTAGAGGCCCGCATAAGTAATTCTGTAAACGAAAACGACATCCTTGTTAAGCGATGCCTGACTCTCGAAGAATCTGAAGCCCGGATACTGTCTGATCACGACAGAATGGAAACCGCTTTCAAGGAAGCGGCAGGGCAGCTTCAGACGTCACGCGAGGCCTACGGGAATCTGCAAGAGATACTTAGCGATACACGAAAAAGGATTGTGCAGTCTTCACTGGATCGCAAACAGTACCTGCGCTTCGTCATCCCAGCCCTTGTATTCAGCGTCCTTGCGATCATCACGCTACTTGTTACTCGCTAACCCTCATCGAATGGACTCGTGATGTTTGAGTTTTATCAGAGGATCGGCGCGGACCTTGTCCCCCTGCAGCGGTATGTGCAAGGTGACAAGGATTCCAAGCGGCCTCTCATGCGAAGCTGGACGAACACGATTTACGATATCAGAACTGTCCTGGACCTGTTCGAGACAGGCCACTCAGTAGGCTATCGCCCTAAGCCTACTGAGCTGATTATCGACGTCGAGGCAGCGACCTCTGGAGGGCACACTGTTGACGGTCGGGAATCCTTCACTCGCCTCTGTGATGACTTCGCTATTGACCTCTCTCGGGTACCTGCTGTTTCGTCTCCCTCAGGTGGTAGGCATTACTATTTCACGAAGCACGAGAACGCCCCCGTCAGGAAACATCTGGACGACTACCCCGGTATCGACTTCCTGTCATCTGGAACTCAAGTTGTGGCGGCCGGCTCGCGCCACTGGCAGGGCGGCGAATACACCCTGAACGCCGAAACTGACCTCTACGGGTTTACGCCTCCCGAAGCTGCTATAGAACTCATCTCCTGCCTCGCCCCCGCTCCTCGGATTCCTGGTAGCCCTGAAGGCGGAATCCTGAGCGCCGAGGAACTTCGCAGTATGCTGAGCTTCCTTGACGCTCGAAAATTCGACTCAAACGAGGCCTGGCTCCAGATTCTAATGAGCAGCCACCACGCTACTGGTGGCGCGGCCTATGAAGTCTTCGAAGAGTGGAGCTGGAGTGACCCCAAGTGGACCGATTGCCCTGACGTAGAGCCCCGTTGGACGTCACTCGGAGAACGTGATAACCCGGTCACTTTTCGAACGCTGTTTTTCGAAGTCCGCAAGGCCTGCGTAGCCAGCGGTAACATGGTCGGCCTGAACCTCGTAACCCTCCTGCAGGATACCCGCTGCCTGGAGGTTCCTCCTCAGACGGACGAAGACGGTAACCAGATAGCTCCCGTCGACCCTCTACACATCACCTGCGATCACAATGAGACAGCCAGAATTGATCAAGGAGTCGAGGGTATTTCCCGCTGCCCTAATCTCTACAAACGAGGCGGAAACCTCGTACGCATCTCGAAAGAAGAATCGCCCCCCGCGTGGCAAGAGCACACCGAAGACTCCTGGGCTATCTCAGACGCCAGCCAAAAGGCAGTCCGAGGGCTACTTGGCCAGTATTGCGCCTTCTTCAACTTGAAACCCACGAAGCTCGAAGACGGATCGACGGAATGGGTGCGAGAACGCACCAGATGCCCTGTGTGGCTCCTGGAGGGTTTCTGCTCTCGTCCATCATGGCCTGGCATCCACCCGCTCGACGCGATCATTCAGGCTCCCTGTATGCTGAAAGACGGGTCTGTTCTGCAGGAACCCGGCTTTAACGCGACTCATGGGCTCATGTATAAGCCGAATCAGACCTTCCTGCCTGTCGCTGAGGCTCCAACCCTGCAGGACGCTCAGAACGCCGTACGGGAGCTTCATGAGGTGGTCGCTGACTTCCCCTTCGTTACGGATAACCACCGTTCAGTGTGGCTGGCCGCACTTTTGACGCTGTTCGCCCGCCACTCGTATCGCGCTCCGACTCCGATGTTCTTCTTTGATGGCAATAAGTCCGGCGTCGGTAAGAGCCTGCTCATCGACGCGATCGGCTACATCACCCTCGGCCGCTGTGTCGCGAAGATGACTTATCCTCCGAACGATGAGGAGATGGATAAGCGGTTGACGCCGATCATCAGGAACTCCACTCCGATTCAGCTCCTGGATAACGTCCCGAACGACAAAGAGTTCGGTTTCCCTTCCCTCGACGCGGCTATCACGTCGGGGACCTGGAACGCTCGGATTCTCGGGAAGTCGGACACTACAGGTGACATGGCGGTAACCACTCTCTTCTGCGCCACAGGGAATAATCTAAAGCTCGGCACCTCTGCCGACGCGGCTCGCCGCCTGGCTTACTGTCGTATCGTTTACAAAGGCGAGGACCCTTCGACACGCACAGGCTTCAAGCACGCGGACCTGCCGCAGTGGCTGCTGGACAACAGGGCGCGCCTGGTAAAAGCCTGCCTGACAATTCTAAAAGCCTACCACGTGGCCGGCAGTCCCCCGGTTGCTATGCCGACATGGGGCTCTTTTGAGCGGTGGTCAGCAGCCGTACGGGCTCCACTGGTGTGGCTCGGTGAGCCGGACCCTATGGGCTCTCGCGTTGAGATGAACGCTCAGGCCGACGTTGCGAGGGATAAGTTCTCGATGGTCATTGAGGGTTGGAGAGAAGTCGCGGGGCTGGAGTGGATGACAGTCGCTCAGATGCTGGAACGCTACGGCGAATCCCGAACTGAATTCCCCTGTATGTCTGATTGCCTCGACCTGGTCATCGACGAGCGGAAATCCCGCTACCCGGCAGCTATCGGAAAAACACTAGGGACCTACTTGAATCACAATACTGACGGCTGGGAGATGCAAGTAGGTTCGGGTAGGAGACGCGGCCACTATCGCGTCGTTCAAGAAACTACCTCGGCAACCGACTGGATGACCCTTCCCCCTACAACAGATTGGATGAGCTGATGGAAGAGTACATAGGCTGGTACTGCGACGTATGCGGGAAATCAGATTACACAGAGACCGAACGCCCAATGGCTGGGCCTGAACACGTCCCCTACAGGGGGATCGACATAGGTAGCTGTAAGGGGTTGATGAAGCTATTCACACTAAGTGACGCTGTCGAAGAAGCTGCAAAGGATTCGCCGCAATGAACCTCGCCCGCTACTGCCACCTAATGAAGAACACAGAGTCAAAGTTAACAGCGAATGAAATTGCCGAGGGCTGGCACTTCTGTGTCGCATGGGACAGTCTGCTGGTGGCTCCTGATATGCCTGAAGCTGAAAGTTGTACCTGTTTCAAAAAGGATTCTGCAGATGATGAATGACGAGAAAAAAGTGAACGGGCACCCTATCGCCGACATCGGCCCGCCCAACGAAAAGCCGAAAGAGGAAAAGAAGCCCTTCGGTGCCGAGCCAAAACGCGAGCGTAAGCCCTCGGAACACTCTGTGGCCCCAAAAGAAAATATAGACGATTTCTGTGACGTAATTGACGCCCTCGCCCGCAAGGGCGACGACATGGAGAGGTACCTCCGTAAAGTCGCTGAGAAGCTCGACGAAGACCTGGAGAATGTTCCCGTAAGTACCGCGGACGACGCGCTATCCGAAAAAGCTGCACTTGAAGATGACGAAGAGTGGTCACGAGCAGCCGTCACGGACTTAAAGGACCAGATTACCAAGGTGCCGGCGGCTTACCTGCCAACGATGCTGCGGTTCCTTGTCGCTCAATCGGTCGTACGCCACGAGGGCGGAGCAGACATGGTTCAGTTCAACTGCAAATTGGCGATGGCGGCCTTAGGAATCTTCGGGCGTCAGGCGTCTGAACTGTTCGGCGAGCAACAGATCGCTTGCAACCAGGAGCGGCAGAAAATGGAACTATTCACTGCCGATATTGAGCTTGAGGAAGGCTGGGTCTGGTTTTGAAGCGGGCTATTCCTGACAGTTCGATTTTGTTCCTGATCAACGCCGGTTGGATCGAGCTTCGGGACGGCGAGGTATGGAAGCTGCACGCAACAAACCGAGTCTGGAATAAGCTATCACCTACGCAGCACCCTATCAGTGGCCGCTGGCGGTACAACGTGAGGCTGGGAAAGAAGCAGCGAACCATCTATCGAAACCGGCTGTTCTTCCTGATTCGCCGTCGACGCGTCCCGAAAGACAACTGCGATCTCGACCACAGGGACCACGATACCCAGAACGACGACCCCGATAATATCCGGGAACTCGGCAAGGCAGAGAACCGGAGAGATAACACCCACGTTGCCGAACGAGAATGCCACGATTTCTTTGACGACATAATCTGGATGCAAGGCGAATGAAAAAGACCTTCCGCATAGCTAATCACATCGCCCCCAAAGGCAGAGATAAAATCGTGACGATGCAGGAATTCGTAGCAGCCCCCACTGCTACGGATACTCGCCTCGTTCTTTCCCGAGTCTCAGCCGAGGATATGAAAACTCTCCCGGTCGGGGCTCTTGTCACTGTAACTATCGAGGTTAAAGATGCCGCGTGAAATTAAGACCCACCATGTCGACGAACTGAATCAGGCTATCAGCATAAAAGTCGGTACAGCCTGCGGCAGGGGTGGTGCCCCTCTCGCATACCGTGTCGAGGTGGAGAACGTCGAGGGCGACAGCTACGAAATAGTGAACTCAGTCTACCTGAAGTTCCACGAGGGACCTGTTGACGAGGGCTTCAACGGCATTACATCCGAAGCGCTGCTAGCTGTGCTGATTGACAGGCTCATGTGCCTGAAGGCCGGCCCTTATCCCGACGAATTCTACACTACAGCTATTAAGTACCTGATTCTGGCTCACGGGAACCTGGTGAAAAGCCACTGTGAAGCCTCGGGTACTGAAGAAGCCCGCCAACTCGATTCTAAGGAGCACGTAAATGGATGATGCTAAAGCGACTAAATACGTCACCCGCTACTTCAACAACCTTCAGAAGCCCTTACTCCTGGCCGCTCGCGCCATTTACAGAACGGAGGACGTCCCCAAGGGTTCTGAACGTGAACACCTTTTTATGGCCCTC
>Ga0302118_10000998_pt1 | contig 13791 bp, 12 predicted proteins | sample AG5_331_MG_FD_203126 | JGI IMG/M metagenome (GOLD analysis project Ga0302118, IMG submission 203126) | Marine microbial communities from Western Arctic Ocean, Canada - AG5_33.1 | ecosystem: Environmental > Aquatic > Marine > Oceanic | place: Canada: Western Arctic Ocean | collected 2017-10-01 | reverse complement strand
TCCATTCGCTTTCAATTTGGAGGCAAGAGAAGAAGGGTTGTGGGCAAATATCGCAAACAAGGTGATGGATCATCCTTGGAAAGTTCTGATACCTGTTCTCATTCTTTTGGTTGGCGCTGGCGCTCCTTTCCTATATGCTGAATTCTCTCTATCGTCATGGTCTGCATTGCCACCCGATGATGAGTCTCGTCTTGGTAAAGAAATCATTGGTGATGTCTGGCCAGAGCAATCATCAAATCAGTTATTTTTGGTAATTGAATTGGATGGGGCAGATGTTTTCGAAGAAGATAATTTACGAGCCCAATACCAATATATTAACTCTCAGATAAGTGATGATAGAGTCCTCAGTGCAAGTGGTATTGGATTACCTGATAGTTCCATGAATGAATCGCAAGTGGTCTCTTTCTGGCAGACTCCGGATGAATCTTTGGACGAAACTGAAATTGCTCTTCGTAACGTTATTAGAGATAATTTTGCAAGCGGTGATGTGACATTTATTATACTAAATTTAGCAGGTGAACAGACCAGTGTTGCATCAAGAAATGTTGTGGAAGAAATTCGTGATGAAAGATATATATTGACCGACCAATTATCTGGAGAGAACGACTATCTGGCTGTTGCTGGGTTTGCTGCATATAATGCTGATACTCTTAACTCAATAGCCGAGAACCTGCCAACTGCTCTAGCGTTTATTTTTATTGCCACCTCTGTATTAATCTTCATTCAAGTTCGTAGCGTGATAATACCAATCAAAGCAATAGTAATGAATATTCTTTCAATTTCTGCATCTTTTGGAATGCTTGTATGGGTCTTCCAATGGGGCTATGGCGATGTATTGCTGAATTTTACCGCCCAGCCAATTGATTCTGGCAATCCAGTGATAATGTTCTGTATAGTGTTTGGACTATCAATGGATTACGAAGTCTTGATGCTTTCAAGAATTCATGAAGAATGGGAAAGGACTGGTGACAACACGTTAGCAGTTGCCAATGGACTTCAGAAGACTGGTGGACTAATCACTGGGGCGGCTGCGATCATGGTTGTTGTTTTTGGCTCGTTCGGTCTATCCTCTGTTATTATCCTCAAGCAAATTGGGCTTGGACTTGCATTAGCAATCCTAATCGATGCGACATTGGTGCGCGCCTTAGTGGTTCCAGCAACAATGCGCCTGATGGGCAAATGGAATTGGTGGACACCATCATTCCTTAAGCCAAGAAAAAAGAACAAAGAAGTCAATGATACTGAATCTGAATGAATCTCATTCGCTTTCCATGATGTTTGGGTCAAAGACTTTTTCGTCTTTGCTTTGACCCGCAGATAAGAAAAACCACATCAATGGTAAAATGAATAATGAATTAATATTCTTGCCCGTGGATGCAGAAAAGACTGATTCGAATTTAATGAAAGACTGTGCATCCTTTGAACCAGGTTCAGGTGGACTTTCTATGACCGCACTATGGTTTTCAGCAGCGACTAATCCCAAATCATAGCCACTGTATTCCATTTCAACTGAAACTCCTAATGAATACAAACTCATATCAGATTTTGTACTAGAGTGAAGATATGACCTGTCGGTATCACTAGAATAGTAATTCTGATCACCATCACCTAAATCAGCAATAAATGCAATCGGCATTATCAATACAAAACATAGCAATGTAATCGCCCAAACCGATGCTCTTATTTGCATAGCAAAACGTACATGTAATGCTAATAAAATTTCACTCAAAACGAGTAATACTAAGAAAAGAAGTGTCATAGATTTACTATTTTCCAAATAATTAGTTTCTTCACTCGATGCTGTAGCTTCTTGGTTTGTAGTTTCCTCTGTACCATCTACTGAAGAGTTTCTAGTGTAGGTATAGAGTAGAAAGGCTGTTGCTTTCTCAATATCAACATCGATCAGCGTTTGATCCTTATCCATAGCAATAAGGGCATGGAATTCGGTCGGCGCTGGCCGGCCTTCTGTATACGCTCCATCAAACTCCACAACAAGCCATGCTGATTGAGTGATGTGCAAAGCAATAAATGCTGCAACAAATACTCTAATCCAACTACTCAAGTTGGAAGGTGGCCGTCGTAATGACATAATCCCCCTCCTACTTAGGTCGCAACATCAATAATTCGTTAGAATTATTCCTCATCTCGGTTGCGAACCGCTGCAATCAATCCTGCTAGAATTGTTACAGTCAAGAGCGCTGCTGGCGATGCGAATGGCAATAATCCGCCTTCCTCAACTAGTTCTTCAGCTGTTGGAGGTGTAGTGGATTGTCCTGGCCCTTCATTACCTAGCCCTAGGTCTGCTGGATCAATTCCAGCATCGATTAGTTCCTGTTCTAAATCAGCAGTGTCGTGAGTGCTTACATCAACAATCTCTGCTAGAGTGGTCTGTCCAGAAGCAGTTGTTGCTGTATCTGCTGCAGTTTGTCCGGTGATGTAATTGATGCTTACAGGAACTGTAGGGGGGTTGTCCATTCCTGCAGTGGTAGGTCCAAACATTGTTTGCCACTCATTTGCAGTTTCATCGTGAACATATAGCCCCATTCCTACAACTGTAGCATGATTATTACTCCATAGGAATACCCCTTTGCCGTCGTCATAAGGGAAGTCTTCATTTGGATCTAAGTCCTCCATAACCTGTTCCATATTTTGACCAAACGATTCCAAAACACTTTCAAAGTTAGAATTGCCAAATGCATCTGCAATATCCATCAATTTCTGACTTGGTTGAGGTTCGTCTTCAACGGAAAATTCTTCTGATGTTTCTGAGGAATATAGAGTTCCCATATCATCATAAATGTCTACTACAACTACATAATCTCCTTCTGAAGTAACTGCTAAATTGTCATCGAAATATGCACTGTAATCATTACCATCAATCGCGTGAGTGGCAGAATCTGTTGCAGTAGTAGAACCTACTTCCATTACTGAAATCTCAGCTGTGTATCCTGTACTACCATAAGTATCTTCAATATGAATTCCAGTTTCAACACTCAAACCTTCTCCATCATATGCATCGATACGATAAACATACATCCCAATATGTTTACAATCGTTACCGGTGTATTCTGTATTGCCATATGCATCTTCAAGTGTGATGTCCAAACAAATTTCTGATATAGAAGAAAGTCCTGCAGGCATAAAGGTAGTATAAGCGGAGTTATCGGAAGCAGTCACATCTTCGAGCAAACTAGTGACAATGTTTCCATTACCATCTGTAACGATTATTTCAGCTGTATAGAAAACAATTCCTTCATCATCGCTATCGTAACAATCACTAGTACCATCATTTACTTGATGTATCCAAGGTGTTGAACCATCTTGGCAATCAAACCAATTTACTTCTGAACCGACACAAGATGCTCCAATGTCCCATACTTGGCAATCGTCAGTCATGTCACTAGGTGTGCCCATGTCCAACCATTGTTCATCCGCACCGTCTGCACAGTCGCCATAATCATCATTTATCCAATCAAAATCAATGGTTGTGCCATCTCCACAAATGAAGTCTGGGCTACCCATTAAATTATCAAAATTAATCCCATATCCTAGATCATCATCGCCACTATCATAATTAATCCATGGGGAACCAATCACAACACCTTCATCAGAATTGTCTCCACAATCGTCCCAGCCATCGTTAACTTGCCAGTCGTCAACATAGTTTCCATTATCACAAAGATACGTGTATCCGTACGGGTCTAATGTGCCGTCTGTATTACCTTCGGCTAACCCCCATGGATTTAGTTCTCCTAATTCCATGTCAATTTCGTCCGCAATATCTTCGCCGAATGTTTCTACGGTCTCTGTCATTGAGGCTTGTATTACATGCCCCATCATCCAGGACATCAAAGGGTTAATTGGGCCACAACTGTTACAAAATCTAACATTGGTTGGACCACCATCTCCTAACTCAACTGAAAGTGAGTCTGACATTTCAAAGTACATGCCACTACCTGCTAATTCAGATTCTGAAATCTCAAATACGCCTGAATTTGAGAGGGTGTCTGAAAGACTGAAATCAAATTCACCTACACCCATGCCGAACTCTTCAGTTGGAATACCAGACAAATCAAAAGCATAATTCATTGAAGCGGAATAAGTTCCATCCATCTCTCCGCACTCATCGTTGACGTCAGCCCACAAATCTGTAGAGCCTGTTTCAATACAATTCCATTCTGTTTCATCTTCAGTTGAAACTGTGGTGTATAATTCACTAGCTTCATTTAATCTCCATTCTGTGTGGGATGAATCTAATCCAATATCTCCGCTTGCACTAATTTCAAAGTCGATATCAAGAGTTTCACCACCGCCTTCAATCAGAGCGATTACAGTAAATTCAGCACCCATTCCAGCATTAATTGCCAAGTCTAGATCTGCACCAACCAATTCGCCGGTAGGCCCACCAAAATATTCCACATATAGTGCATCGGTTGTAAATGTGTTATCGACATCATAACTTGCTTGTATATCAAATCCAGTAGAGTCTGGAGAGCCAAAGGTTGTCTCGTTCCATTGCGTATACAATGCTGAATCTGCTAACATTCCATGTCTGATAGTCAAATCTGTTGTTCTTGACCAAACATCACCACTGATTCCGTTGACGGTTTGTGCGGTATGGTCTTCCTCCGATAACACATACATATTTGATGCACCAGTTGTAATCTCTGCAACTATCAGGTCAAATCCTGCTGACGCTGCAGCATCCATTACATCGCTAAGAACATCGTTAAGATCTAGTTCAATAAAACCTTCAATGTCGCCATCTAGATTGGACCAATCATATTCGATTCCATATGAAACTACATTTGTCGGGGTTGCAGCCATGGCACCTTGCGGTACGATGGATAGGGCTAATATTGTCGCTAAAAGAACGACGGAAACTGTTCGCTGGGACTGCTTCATATAACCACTGAAGTTGCACCACCACATAAAAGTTAGCCAAACTCAATAAATTCAATTATAATCTCAAAAGAGAGTCTCTTTTCTCCCAGATGCCTAGCCAATGTTGAATATCACTCTCTATTCCAGCAGACGAAACACGACAACCACAAGCATTGGCATGCCCACCACCTGTTGGGTCAAGTGATGTCGCCAAACGAGATAAATCATAAATATCTTGCCCGTTTTCAAGAAAAGAGTTGGCATAGAAACTGGCCGATAGTGCTGGCCTGTCAGGAGTTTCTATTGCACCGTCTGAGTAACCGTGAATTATGCAACAAGCATCTGCATCATCGCCTGCCCATGCAGTTACTAAATATCCATTAGAACGGACTCCTTTTTCATCCATACGACAAATAGCCAATCTATCTACAATCGTAGTGTTATCTTCCACAATCTTCTGCGCCAAAACCCTGTCAGACTTGGCTCTGTCAACATGTTGTGAGATTTTTTCATCTTGTAATATCTCCTTCAATGATAATCCACTTGACAATAGATTTAGTGCATTTTGAAGGTGCTCGGGGTGTTGTAAGGAGAGTGAACGCGATAATTGTAGTACTTTGCCGTCGGCCAAAAAATCCTCCTTTGAAATCCCACCTGAATCTAATGCATCCACGATAGGCATTATTTCATTGAGATGATTCAAATCAAGCACTGGAGAAAGTAAATCATATGCCAATCTTGCTGCACTTGGGGTTGCCTCCCAATGGCAAACACCGCCTCTAGCAATGAATTTCTCCTCTTGTTTTGGAGAAGGGCGATTGGTTAAATGATGGTCTAGATACCATCCGCAATTTTCATGGAAAGGTAAATCGACAATTGCGGTGTTTTCATCTATGTATGAATCCATTGCCCCTGAACGAATCAAAGCTGCATGAGCAAAAACAACTTGCGCGTTTGGGTTGGCTGCTTTGAGTACTGCTGCTGCGCATAACCCATCTAAATCAGAGTCTGCAACAATACGCTTGAAATTCGGCAAACCTGCCAGTTCCAATACTCCCGCACCACTCGCCACAACCATGCGTAAGCACGGGTCAAGAATATGTTTTCCTTGTCTTAAGCCAAAAGTGACTTCAATAAAGCCTCTTTACCACTACACATGGAGACCTCATGCGGTGTTGTTCTTGTAAACCTAGGAACGGTATTACTACTCCAATACCCGCAAGGACATTGGGATTTCCCGAAAGGCCATGTTGAAGATTCTGATGCTGATCATTTTGAAACCACCAGAAGAGAATTATTAGAAGAAACTGGGATAAAAGATATCCATTTCGTAGATGGTTTTGTTGAAAGAAGTGAATACACCTATCGGCATAGAGGTAAAATGAATACCAAACAAGTATACTGGTATCTAGCAGAAACTGAAAGAATCACCGTCACATTATCGCATGAACATCGCGGCCATATGTGGCTTGATTGGGATCAAGCCGAGGAACAATTGACTCATGCAGAAACAACAAGAATATTGCAAAATGCACGCGTTCATATGCGCTCACTTGGCAAGGAATGAGTGTTAAATATCATCGTATTGAGAATCGTTTTGTCTCATTTTTTGCAACATATCTGCAACTCCAGATTCCGCTCCGCGCTTTCCTAATGGTTGCCATAATGTTTCTTCACTGACTAACATTTTTGAGATCCAACGGCTCATGATAAATAGCCAATCGGAAAACCGATTGATATAGATTAGAGAGATTTTCCTAACTGCATTTTCGCCCTCAGAATCCTTCAGCCTAACCATCTCTCTTTCCAATCTTCTTGTCACAGTTCTAGACAGATGTAATGCGGCAACTGGTCCATCTCCAGTTGGTAAAATAAAACTGGATAAAGGTTCTAAATCTAATAGCCAAGCATCCATTTCTTCAAGCAAAACATCAGATTGTTGTTGACCGATTAATACCATGTATTGGGGGATTTTTTCCGGGTCGCAAGCCAACTCTCCTCCAAGATCAAACAACTCATTTTGAATCCTCTTCAGTGCTGAAGATATTACTAACTGAACTCGTTCTATTGCTTTACTACCGCCACCATCTTCATGCGCTGGTAAACGATTAATTTCCATTGCTACAATTCCAAGAGTTGCGTTTAATTCATCACAGCAACCTACGACCTCAAATCTCTGGTCAGATTTACTTATGCGTGAACCATCAACTAATGACGAACTACCGTCATCGCCTCCACCGGTGTAGACTCTTGTGATACGAACCATGGTCTCTCGCCCTCAACCCGCCGAGGTCATGCCTCTATGAGTGGTTTGCGGGCGTTGAACCCCGCATCTACGGCATGATACCATTCGATATCTTCTTCACCTAATGCCCAAGAAAATAGCGAGAGGTTACCGTCGATAACCCCATACCATTCCAAACGGCCTGGTTCCAAACAAGCTACTCTTGTACCTGTGGATTCCAGATTTTTCGCTGTTTGCTGCCATTGAGAGACAAGTTTAGCCAAATATTCTGCAATCTCTGAGACATGTTCGTGATTTGGATTTAGTGTTTCTAGCAATACTTCAAGTTCTTCGCATAGATCGTGGGCTTCATCATTCATTACCTGTAAATCAATTAACAATTTTGATGCGAGTGGTAAAGATTCTCTGGCGCCTTCAATGGCGAGGATAACCGCATCACTTGGGAGATGTACGAGCATGGGGTCGGTGTCTGACAGAGAGGTTATCTCCATTGGGCGACCTAAAAACTTTGAAGCATCTACAATTTCAGTCACAGTAGTTCCTTGTTATGGCACTCCTTCAAGTCATCGGCTGATTTCAATGAGGAAATGATGGTTTTCAATATGATTGATTTGGTCAATAAAGGTCTACCGTAAATCGATTAGCCCAATTATAACCTGTTTTCTTCTTATCCGAATATCGAAACATTGTGCAAAGGCTCACTTTCCGAGGCTTGGAACAATGTTAACTGGCTTTAGTTTCAATTTACGAGCCATTTTGACCACTGATAATCCTGCAAGTAGGACCCACATAGTCATTTCAATTATGATCAAACCGATATATGCTGGGCCAATGCCTTCAAACAAATCAATCGCATCGTATGGAATGCCATAAAATCCTATGAAAAGCGCCTGAGAAAGTATGCTAGATGAAAACCAAATCAATACAGCATACCAAAGCATTCCCCCTATACGGTTTTGTTGTGCATTCCTAAACATCTCAATCCTCAATATAGAATTAGTCGTCAAGCCTCTTAAGTCCTCCGCCTAATTGTGCAAGGAAATACGCCTTGTTGGCCGATTTATACATAAAACGGAAGTAAAATACCGGAAAATGTAGTTTTCCAGAAAGAGTTTTATTATTCCTCTTCTCTTAATATTGGAAGGTTTTGTGCGGCGGTAGGATCAATAAATTTCAAGTATTGATGGATTGCTTCTATCCATTCCTTTGCTACTGCTTTCTCTCCTCCAACATCGACAAGAGAGTCTAACCATTTGTCTGCTTCTTCCACATCTTGCATAAATAGATAGATTCTGTGAAGTGCCAAATATGCCATCGGGTTAAGATGTTCTTCATCTGCATCCCAGCCTTTTTCAAAACAAGATATTGCCCCATGCGACCCCGATAATTGGCCACGCTGTAAGGCGACCATACCCGCTTGCGACCATGCCAGAGGTAGACGTCCGATCAACAATCCTCTAAAAACAAGCCAAGTCTGAATTCCTGCTAGAACGACTAGAGAAAAGAATCCAGCCCATTGCTCACTTAAGGACAAATCCGGCCATGTCTGAATAATCAATCCCGTCATACCGACACAGAACATGAATCCGGACATTGGAGCTATGAGAACTTCTCTGCGAGTAACCATCATGTGATGAACACCTGCAATTATTCCAAAGGCACCTAGGAAAGCAAGGGTCGCTAAATGCCCTGAAACTGCTACTGGATGTGGTGCAGATTGGCCAATAAAAAATGCAAACGTAATCAGTAATGTTAGTGTTCCAAAACGCCTACTGGGTGTTGGGAATGGTTGCCTTCTACTACCTAAGACAAGTATTATTCCAATTACTGCCTCGAAGGCAATCAGCAGCCAACGCATATCCGATTCGTTAGCGAATATCATCTTCTGCCCCAACTCAACCAAATGGCCTGTGTTTTTCACCCTATGCTTTGTGATATCCGCTACCACGATTTATCTCTGTGGCCCGATATAATTGTTCAAGCAATAGTACTGATGCCAATTCATGTGGGAATGTCATCTGAGATAGTGAGATTCTAGCAATTTTCTGTGAGTTTCCGCTCTTTGGCCATCCATCAAATGGCCCGATTGCCAGATGCGTATCCTGCCCTTGTAATCCCCACTCTTTGCATAATGTTGCCAATTGTTCAGAAGTATATTGGTCGCCTCCCTCATCTAATAAAATCAATAATCCTTGCTTTGATTGTAATTGTTCCAAATAATCATCAACGCTTAATTTTTCACTATGCACCTCGGTTTTTATTCCCCTTGGCAATATCCTCTCGCTGTAACTTTGGATTGAGGAAGACATGGATTTATCTTTTGATTTACCGTGGAAGTGAACTACAATCCTACCCATAGATATGCCAATGTGTTTGAGCACATGGCTTAATCGGATGATTTGGTTGAATTGTTGATATGAAGTTGATTGTTAGGGTTTTTACACAAGCCTCAAGTTTAGGAGAGGAGAGGGTAAGATATGGGATGGTGGCCGTTCGCAAAGAAATCAGCAAAGCGCGTCGTCAATGACCCGCTATTGAAAGATAATCGCACCTGGATTAGCGAATTGAGAGACCTTTGTGAAATGAATTTTGATGCGCCTGAAGAGGCTCGCCGGCAAATTCGCCATAGACAAGTTGAATGGCGTAATAGTTACAGTGAAGGTATCTTGACAAAAGCAAATTTGGAAGGGTTGGAAAGCCGTGCTTTTCACCTTCTAACGTGTGATGATTCTGAATGGGTGCGATGGTTGGATGACTTGGAATTCTGGAAGCCCGGGTGGAAACCTGTAACAAATGATACAAACGAGGCTTGAAGAAGGAGAGCCATAGCCCCAAACACATGGGTAAGCCGACTGTGCACTTGCTGTATACTTGTCCATTTAGTTGGAAAATACGGGGCTTAATCGATTATATTGGACTTGATGTCGATTATATTGGAATCAATGGGCTAAGAGCAAAAAAGGAACTAGCCTTTGTCGAAGATTGGAATAAAGTTCCAGTTTTAACCGACTCCGATGGCTCAATCCATTACGATTCAACTCCTATGATGTTCTACCTTGATGAGAAATATAACTCCTCTAAATTAACGACAATGGGTGATGTTGCGCGACGCGATGAATGGTTGCAATGGGTTGATACAAAAATGTCTAAGGCAACTATTCCAATATTGTATGGTGGGTTGTTTTCAGCCCTACAAACTACTGTTCGGGTTTCAAAACTAGAAAAGTTTGGCTTCTTTTCTAGACGCCTATATGCATGGGCTGGATTCCCCATAATGTGGGGATTTATCGCTCGTTCAAGAGTGAAGAAAGATGGACGCACTCCTAAGCAATTATGGCATGATCTTCTTAGTGAATTCACATCATCCCACAACGGAGAATTCTTTTCAGGAGATTCCCCCGACCTCGTCGATTTCGCTGCATTTGGCTATATGCGTTCTATCTCACCCTTCCCTCAATTTTCAAAATTGGAAGATCATGAAGCTGGAATGGCTTGGTATAATCGCATGATGGCGACTATTCAATGAGGTGGAAAATTGCCAATAATTAACCTACTCGGACTAGAGTTTGAGACGGTTGAAGCGGATAATATCTTTGTTGGCACTGATAAAGGCGGTTGGGTATATTCTGGCCAGAGGCCAAGGCATGAGGTGGAATGTCCTAAATTTTATATTCTCAAACAACCAATTTCAAGAAGACAAATTGCAACCATACTAAACGGTCCAGAACCTGATGAAAGACCTGATGACTTGATGGAGGGCATTGATGGAGGGGCATTGAAGGAAATTCTTTCACATGCAAATAGTAGCCTGCGAAAATTGGTCGATTCCACTTTAGATGGTGATTATGAATGGGAAGTTCGTTGCCCAAGTGAAGGGGAATGGCGAATTGCACATCAACAAATCATTTTGAATTACCCTGCCAAAAAGGTTGAGATACTTGCTGATTCACCAGCATCAAATTACCGTGGTGCGATGATGGATGGCGGGCCTAGAAAATCACCTGGAATCGGCCCTACTGCAAACCACAGGGCGGCGATTGAATCACACCCAACTAAGAATTTAATTGCACTTTCTTCAATCCCAATGGATAGAAGTTTGGGCGATGTTATTGCTAGATTAGTAATTACCCCTATTAGAAAAGAGCCGGGGTTAATGGTTCCCGATAATGCTGATTTCGCAAATAATCTTCGAGGAGAATTATTTTGGATGACAATTCTTGGAATCATTCCTTCGTTTGCAATCCCAATTTTAAGAGGGATGTCTGATTATGCAGTAAATGGTTGGCCAAATTTGTTATTTGGCGGACTATGTATTGGCTTTGTTAGTGGTGCATTTTGGAGACCCCGCAGACCGAGTATCGCCATTCAAGATGTGAAGTGATTATTCTTCTTCGTCAACATACGCTGTAATCAGTGACTCCCAGTATGAATCTTGGCGGATCGAGTCTGCCGCACAAATTGCAGCCATGTTTACTATATGGCGTACACCATCTTGTCTTGCAACCAGTTGAACTGGTTTATCCATTCCTTCCAAAATTGGTCCTGTCATCTCTGCATCTCCCAGTTCCTCGAGTAATTTGTAAGCGATATTTGCCGCCGCAAGATTAGGTAAAACAAGAACATTGGCTGGTCCATTAAAGGACATGAATTCGTATTCACCCTGTATTGCTCCATTGAGTGCAGTATCTCCTTGCATTGGTCCGTCTATGACCAAGGATGGGTCGAGTTCCCTGGCAAGTTCAATCGCCTCTTCGATCCTCTCGGAACGTTGTGCTCTACTGCTACCGAAATTAGAGAATGATAACATTGCAACCTTAGGGTCGACACCAAAGCGACGAGCAACTTTTGCGGTTTGAACTGCTATTTCCGCTAATGTTCTACTATCCGGATATACATTGACGGTAGCATCTGCAAGGAAAATCGTTCTACCTTTGACATTCATCATATAGCATCCAATAATGCAATGTGCGTCATCTGCTGAACCAATCAATTCGATAGTTGGCCTAAGTACGTCACCATAATTCCTTGAAACTCCTCCAACGAATCCATCAGCATGGCCACTCTTTACCATTTGACTTGCAAAATATGGGCGGCTCTTCAGCAACCTTGCAGCATCGAGGTAAGTCATGCCCTTCCGCTTTCTATGTTCAAACACAGCCTTTGCATATTCTCCCTTACGGCGTTTGTCACGGCGTGGGTCATATGATTCATAATCAAAATGTAGCCCTAATTCTTCAACCATTGAATCGATTCTCTTCTTTGGCCCGAGCAAAATTGGAATGCAAATCTTCTGTTCTGCTAATTGTGCAGCAGCCTTGATAACTTTCTCATTATCACCTTCTGGGAAAACAATTCTTTTACCTATTCCCCGAACTTGATTGATTACGTGGCGCATTACTGAATATGATAAACCAAAGCGACCTTCCAATTGTTCTTTGTATTTCTCAATATCAAAATCTTCAGCAGATACCCCGGTTATCCCTTCATCTACTGCCGCCTGCGCTACTGCACTAGCTTCCCAAATCAATACTCTTCTATCGAATGGTTTAGGAATAATGTATTCTGGACCATATTGCATAGTCGCTCCATCATAAGCGGCTGAAATATAATCCGGAACCGGTTCTTTTGCTAATGCGGCAAGTGAATAAGTTGCGGCCATTTTCATACCTTGTGTAATATCACGCGCTCTAACATCTAATGCTCCGCGGAAAATATATGGAAACCCTAATACATTATTCACTTGATTTGGATAATCTGATCTTCCTGTAGCAATAATTGCATCATCCCTTACTTCAAGGATCTCCTCTGGGTCTATTTCTGGAGTAGGGTTCGCAAGTGCAAAGATTACCGGTTTAGCAGCCATTGTTGCCACCATTTCTTTAGAAACTAATCCCCCTCTAGACAATCCTAGCATCATATCAGCTCCTTTCAATGCATCAGCTAAATCTCCACCCTTGATATCGTGTGCAAATGTTGCTTTGAATTCATTTAGTTCTCCGGCATCTAAACGCTTCTTTGTCACAATACCTTGGCTATCTACCATCAAGATATTTTTATTTTTCACACCTACTGCAACATAGTGGTTCGCACAAGCAATTGCACTTGCACCAGCACCGATAACAACAACTTTGATTTTTGATACTTCTTTTCCTTGTAATTCAACTGCATTCAACATTGCTGCTGCAGAAATAATTGCAGTTCCGTGTTGATCGTCATGCATAACTGGAATATCTGTTGCCTCTGCAATTCGCCGTTCGATTTCAAAGCATTCGGGTGCCTTAATATCTTCAAGATTAATACCACCGAACGTTTTTGCAATGTTACAAACTGTATTGATGAATTCTTCAGGGTCTTCTGTATCAACTTCAATATCAAAGACATCGATATCTGCGAATGTTTTCAATAACAATCCTTTTCCTTCCATGACTGGTTTACTGGCTAATGCACCAATATTTCCAAGTCCTAATACTGCGGTACCGTTTGAAATTACTGCAACTAAATTGCCTTTAGAAGTATATCTGTACGCATCTTCAGGGTTCTTTTCAATCTCTAAACAGGGATAGGCCACACCTGGTGAATAAGCCAAACTCAACTCATATGCAGTTGAATGAGGTTTAGTAGGTACGACCTTAATTTTTCCACGCGGTTCTAATTCGTGATAT
>Ga0302118_10000989_pt1 | contig 13836 bp, 11 predicted proteins | sample AG5_331_MG_FD_203126 | JGI IMG/M metagenome (GOLD analysis project Ga0302118, IMG submission 203126) | Marine microbial communities from Western Arctic Ocean, Canada - AG5_33.1 | ecosystem: Environmental > Aquatic > Marine > Oceanic | place: Canada: Western Arctic Ocean | collected 2017-10-01 | reverse complement strand
CAATTTACTTGTTGACCGTCAATCATATCTGGCCGTTTTCCAATTGGAAAAGCCGTTGTTGCCGTTACCGGAGTTACAATCAGATCAAAATTTTTGAAAAAATTCTGAAGCCGATGACGATATTTACAATGAGCTTCCCTTGCTTTTTCCACTGGTGTTGGAGCGTCCGGATTTTCCTCCGTTATTTGTTTTCCTGCTTTCAGTGATTTGCGCTCATAATCAGTTAATCGAAGTTCCGAAGTTTGTTCCAGCAAATGTCCACGCTCCCTAAATTCTTCTGCCAAAACAAGTGTATCAAATGACTGATTCCAACCTTCAAGCGGAAGTTCGGTTTCCCTAATTTCATGTCCAAGTGCGTACATTTTCTCCAGCGCTTCACCAAGTATTTTCGCTACTCCGGCATCAACTGGGCGGTTTTCAGGACAAGGCGACCATGCGATCCGTAACTTTCTTCTATTGAAAGACTGGCGAGTATATCTGTATCCTGTCAGTATCTCAAGAATTATACGTGCATCTTCAACGCATCGAGTAAGCGGGCCGGGAGCGATGAAATCCGACATTGCGCGAAAACCGTTTTCATTTGGACAAAGTCCGTATGTCGGTTTAATACCGAATAATCCGGTGAATGCGGCTGGAATTCGGATCGAACCCCCGCCGTCAGCACCAATTGCCGCAGTTGATAAACCCGCCCCGACAGAAGCGGCCGCACCACCGCTGGAACCTCCCGGAGTCCGGGAAACGTCCCATGGATTTCTAGCATCGCCACCCAGAAGATTCTCTGTGGTGGCGGATTGTCCAAATTCGGGTGTGTTCGTTTTTCCCGTAAAAACTGCACCGGCGTCTCTTAAGCGTTTTACTAACCCACAATCTTGCGCTGTACGGTTTTCCCTAAAAAAAACAGAACCGTAAGTTGTGACTGAACCGGCCAGTTCAAACGTGTCTTTAATCGAAATTGGGACTCCACATAATAACGGAATATCTTTCTTGGAATTCCGGAAACGTTTTTCCGCCGCTTTTGCTTGTAAGCGTGCCTGTTTATCCAAACGCTCAAGATAGGCGTTCAAAGATGGATTGAACGCCTCCGCCCGAACTATGGCTTCTTCCAATACTTCAACGGGCGAAAGATTTCCCCGGCGGTATGCTTCATTCAAGCTGACAACAGGCCAAAATAACGGACTGTCGTAGTCAGGCACACTGTCAAAACTTTCAGGCATGCGGACTGACTCCACCGCTGACAGAAAAAACTTCTCCGGTGATATAGCCTGCTTTTTCACTGACCAAAAAAGAAACCATGTCAGCCACATCCTGAGGCTGTCCGACTCGGCCCACCAATGAACGGTTTTCCACATATCCTTCAAAAAACTCATCCGGATAAATTCGGCGTAGAAAGTCGTTGTAGATCAGTCCGGGAGCCACAGCATTCACCCGAATTCCATGTTTTCCGTTTTCCGCAGCAGCCACCCGGGTCAAGGCCAGAATTCCTGCTTTTGCTGCAGAATATGCAGCTCCATGTTCGGTCGAAGTTTCCCAGGCTGCAATTGAGGAAATGTTAACAATCACCGGATCCTGAGCTTCTGGCCCGGAACTCTGTAAAATCATCTTTGGAAGCACGTGTCTCATGCAGTTAAAAGTACCGTTTAGGTCAACATCCAAACAGCGGGACCAGGTTTCCGGAGACATTTCCGCCACCGGTTCCAGTTTGTTCCAACCCGCATTGTTAATCAAAACATCTATCCGCCCATACTGCTTAATAACTTCCTCCACTACAATTCCCACCGCATCAAAATCGGTTACATCCAGCGGTTTCGATGAAAACTTGCGTCCGTGTTTTTCAGTAAGTTCTGCGGCCAGTTCTGCACAACGTCGTACGTGCGCATCTGTAATCACAACCTCAAATCCGTCTTCAGCCAATTGCCTGGAAATTGCCGCACCAATTCCCGCTCCGGCTGCGGCAGTAATCATTGCTACTTTTCGATCTGTCATAATCTTTTTACATCATTGTATATGAGTAATTATTGTGTAAATAATTTATTCTTCCCTTAAGGCCGGAATAACTTTTTGACCTAATTCTTCGAGGCGTCGGAAACGCCCACCTGACAGCAACGCAAAAGTGATGCGATCAATATCGAGTTTGGCGACTTCCTTTAGTTTTGTAATACAGTCCTTGAAATTTCCGGAAATTGTTACAGATTTGACTAAATCATCGCTGATAATTTTCTTGTGCTCGGCCCGCAGCGAAAGATGTTCCTCATAGTGATAGGCTTGTTCAGCAGTTGTAAATTCCTCCCTGAATCGCTCCCATGCAGGTGGAACTTTTTTCCAAACTGCAAAGGTAGCGGCTTGACTTGTAGCCCAGGCCCGCACGTCATTGAGAGCGTTTTCTTCATCATCGTCAATGCTCATTGTTACTATCAAATCGATGAGAATGTCACTGCGTTGTCGACCGGATTTTTCGAGACCCTGATAAATATAATCAAGTTGCCAGTTGCAAAAATCCGGGTCTGCTGCTCCCATCACTATTGCACCGTCACAGATTTCACCGGCTAGCCGCAACATTCCCGGTTGGGAAACTGCTAGATAAATCGGTACTTGCCGCCTTGCTGTTGCCAAGCGTACTTTTGTTCCGTAAAGATCTGCTTCTTCTCCGGAAAATAGTTGACGAAATTCATTGATGCCTTGACGTACTGCCCCTAGTTTGTCCGGCATTTTTCCAATCGAATGCAGTGCCACCCAGCCCGCACCGAGTCCAAGCATTGCTCGGTCGTTAGAAAGATCATCAAGCGCAGTGGTAGCATTGGCTGTCACTGTAGGATGACGTGTCTGCAAATTGGTAACTGCTGAGCCAATATGGACACTTTTTGTAGCCATAGCGGCAACATTCATTGCCGTATATACGTCTTTCATGCCCAATTGATGGTCAATGAACCAAAGTGCCTCAAAGCCGTTGGACTCAACCGCTGTTGCTATTTCAGCTACTTGATCAAAAGTTTCCCGGGGACTGACCCCGCGGGAAATACCAAAACGATTTACCATCAGTTTTTCCTTTGTAATGCAGAGAGGATTGCATTTGCATAAGTTTCTGGTTGATCGATACTCAGCAAATGACCTGCATTGGCCACTTCCTGATAAGTACCGTTGGATAATTTTGAGAGCATAATATCTGCAGCTTTTCGGGGGCAAAAAATATCTTTTTCCCCACTTATCACACTGACAAGACACTGTATTTCTGGTAACAACGGTGTGATCGGATTTTCACTCAAACTCAGCATTGCCCTTGCCGCGTTTAGATAACCGCCGCCATTTCCGACTGCCTTCAATCGATTTGCTACAACAGCCTCCAAATCCACTGCTGAATTATCAATTTGTAGTGCGGTGTCTTTCCAAAGTGCGGTAGCAAAAACTGAAAAATCCTCCTGAATCATGCTGATTCGTTCTCTAAAGAATCCAACTGCCTGCTTTCCAACGACAGTCGAAGTCCCTGCGACAACTGCCGCAGAAACCAATTCCGGACGTTTTGCCGCCGCCCATAGAACTAGAGTTCCTCCTAGGGAATAGCCGACGCACTTAGCAGGACCACTGATTTTTTCCAAAAAAGAAATCAAGTCCCTGCCAAGCTGTTCCAATGTCCCTTCTCCTGAGCCGAGTGTGCTATATCCATGACCCCGCAAATCGTATGCATAAGTCCGGAAGTTCTTCAGATTTTGCTGAATAACACTCCAGCTTTCTTTGTCTTCTGCAAGCCCATGTATTAAGACTAGAGGCGGTCCTTCACCATACACGTTGTAAGCAGTTTCAATGTCACCAAGCTGAATTTTCATGCGTCTCTGTTTTCCTGAACGGCTTCATTGATGATTTGCTCTCTAAGAACAGCTTTGCGAATTTTGCCTGCAGGTGTTGATGGAAATTCTTCCACAAACCGGAGTAATTCCGGACAATGATATCTAGGCAATCCTCTGTCTAACAAATAAACATTGATGCTTTCCAGAGTGAGATTTTTTTCATAGGCAATCGTTTTTCTTGCCGGAATGATTACAGCACAAAGGAGTTCACCCATTCGATCGTCTGGAAAACCGATTACCGCCACAGCAGAAATATCGGGATGGACTGAAAGCGCATCCTCAATCGGCACTGGAGAAATGTTGACTCCACCCCTGATAATCAAGTCTTTTAGTCTTCCGGTAATTCGAAGGTATCCCTCATGATCAAGTGTGGCAAGATCACCTGTTCGAAAAAAACCGTCTTCGGTCAATTGTGATTTATAGAGATCTTCCTGTCTGTAGTAACCTATAAAAATTCCGGGGCCACGCATCGCCAATTCCCCGATTTCCCCATTGTTCAGCAGTTTCCCCTCCGGATTAAGAATCCGCATTTCCAATCCGGGCAATCCGACTCCTGCAGTGATTAAAGTTTTTTCTGAGGGAGTTTCACGAATTGCAGTAGTCAATCCGCCTTCTGTCATTCCCCAAAGCAAAGTGACAAAAGTATTTGGAAATTTCTCTTTAGCTTTTACCATCAATGCTGGTGGAACTTGTGCCCCCCCGCAAAGAAACCAACGCATCGATGATAATTTTGGTTCCTCTTCCTTCCATTCAGCATCAACCAAATCTTTGAGAAACGGAGTAGCTGCTGCCGTAAAAACGCAATTATAATTCGCAATCATCTTCAAGGCTTCGTCAGGATTCCATCGATCCTGTAGCACTAGCGGTGCCCCGTTGAAAAGCGAAAGCCTCGCCCCGTGAATCGTGCCGACACTGTGTCCCAATGGGGATGCCATGAAAATTGAATCATGCGGCCCCAATGAAAAACGTTCCGTGAAAGTAAAGTTCAATGCAGCTAATGTGTCTGCACTGTGCATGACAGCTTTTGGTCGTCCGGTTGTACTGGAAGTGAACATAATGTGATCAAGTCCAGAAACATTAGGCGCGGACGGCAACGGTTTGTCCGGAGATTCTGCCCAATTTTGAGCATTTTCATCCAAGAGCAAAACATCTATTAGATGCTCGCAAAGTTCTGCAGCAGAGAGCGCAATTTCTCCTGTGGGAATTGAAAGGTGCCGTTCCGTTGTGATTATCGCACGAGTTCCAGTCAGTTCTGCAACATAACGGAGATTGTCAGCGTCAATACGAGTAGGTAAATTCGCCGGAATGCCGCCAAGCCGCAAAATGCCCAATAATGCCACCTGCCATTCCACCAAGTTCGGTAGAAAAATGATCACCACTTCTCCCCGGGAAACTCCTCGTTGCGATAGTTTTTCTACAAGTTTTTCAGAAGCATCCCAAAGATCATTATGAGTCATCCGCCGCCCGCAATTGTCTGCCACGGCCAAATCTTCTCCTCGTTCAGAAACGATATTTGCATAACGGTCCTGCAACCTTTCACTACTCCACCAACCTTGCCGACGGTACTCCTTCTCCCGTTCCAATAAATTGTTTGTAAAATCCATACAGTTTTGCCGGATAACGAAAAACGCCATGAACGGTCCCGCTCCCTCGAACACGTTCCTAATTGATCAACGGTTTTTTCAAGGCTCTTTGCAAGATCCGCAAGTGAATGAAAACATATATTACAAGATATTTTGAAAAAAGCAAGAGTGATGTCACTTTTTTTATTGCATGACGTCGTTTTTTTTATTATACTTTGAGTTCTACTTGAATGAATACCAACTTTTAGATGATTTAGAGGATACCATGCAGGTATTATCAAGAGAAGAGAGCTCATCGATTACCCCACAGACCACAAAGGGGCAACGAACTCGCAGTAACATTCTTAACTGCGCTCGCAAGGTTTTTGCAAAATCTGGCTATGTTACGTTAAGAATGTCTGATGTGGCAGAAGAATCCGGAGTTTCACATGGGGCGTTATACCGTTACTTCCAGAACAAGGAAGACCTCTTCATCCACTTGATTGGAGACATCCATGAGGACATGTATTTAGCCAGCCGAGCGCTGGAGCACGATTTCTCGGTTGAACCTTACCAAGCACTTTTGGCTGCAAATCGAGGTTACCTAGCACACTATCACGAGAATCGTGACGTCCTGAGAGCCCTTATTGAAGCTGGTACTGTCGATGAGCGATTTCGAGATGTTTGGTGGAAAATGCGGACTAGACATATAGACCGTTTCGTTTATGCTCTGAAAACATCACATGGAATTGATGAGGTGGATGGAGTACCTGCGCGCGTGGTCGTCGAGTCGATGGCTTCGCTGGTAGAACAGAGTGCTTACACTTGGTTTGCGCAGGAAGAGTTGAATGCAAAGTCCATTTCAGTTGAAGACGCTGCGCAAGTGGTGACAAGAATCTGGTATAGAACTTTTTTTAATAAAGAACCACAGCATAATTCTATCTCTGAAAAAAGTTGAAAGTACCATTAATGTCAGGAAAAAAGCAAACTATAGCAGTCATTGGAGGAAGCGGAGGTTTGGGATCCGCACTGGCATTTCGTTGGGGTCAAGCTGGGTATAATATTTTTATAGGCTCACGAAATGAGGAAAAAGCTAGTATAGCTGCCGCCAATCTCAACAAACTCTTGGGCAACAAAATTGCCTTTGGATTGAGTAATTTGGAGGCAGCAAATGCTTCAGAAATCATTGTGTTAACAGTACCGTTCTCCAACCACACAACGATTGTAGAGGAAATTTCAGAAGTTGCTCAAGGTAAAATTGTGGTGGACACGACTGTCCCGCTAGTACCTCCAAAGGTGAGTCGGGTTCAGCTTCCTGAAGCAGGATCTGTTGCTAAACAGACACAAGAGAAACTAGGTAAAAATGTGCGTGTGGTTTCGGCTTTTCAAACTATCTCCGCCGCTCATCTTGCAAAAGGGGAGAAAATGGAGGGTGAGGTACTGGTTTGCGGTAATAACGTGGAGGCGCGTGCCTCTGTCATCAACCTCGTTGAAGCGGCAGGACTTAAAGGTTGGCATGCAGGACCAATTGACAATTCTGTCGTCTGTGAATCGCTCACACCGGTCCTTATTTTTCTCAACAAACATTATGATATGGACGGTACGGGAATACGCATCGTCCATCATTAGAAAATGGATGTCTCTGATAAACAACTAGCTTCTTCTCTTACACTGACAGCTTTATCCGGAATTCCACTGTTAAGTCCAGGAGACAATCTGGTTTCGATCATTCTCCAAAGTTTGAAACAATCTAACCTGAGTTTGAAAAGTGGAGATATCCTTGTTATTGCACAAAAAGTTGTTTCCAAAGCAGAAGGGCGTTATGCTCGATTAGCAGATATTAATCCATCGGAACGTGCCTTTAAATTAGCAGAGATCACCGGTAAAGACCCGCGTTTGGTGGAACTGATTTTATCAGAATCGCGTGAAATTGTTCGCCATTCTAAAGGTACAATCCAGAGTTCCGGAGTCGTTGTGGCTGAAAATCATCATGGTGTAGTGCTGGCCAATGCAGGTATTGACTCTTCAAATGTGGGATCAGAAAGTGAGGATGAAAAAGTATTGCTGTTACCTGTAGACCCAGACAAATCAGCAGAAACTATTAACAAAGAACTACAACTTAAATACAAAGTAAGGCTGGCTGTCATAATCAACGATAGTTTGGGACGAGCCTGGCGAAACGGCACCACTGGTACAGCAATTGGCGTTTCTGGAATCCCCGCACTTTTAGATCTACGGGGTCGACCTGATCTTTTCAAAAAACCTTTACGTGTTAGCGAGGAAGCGATTGCTGATGAACTATCATCTGCTGCCTCACTTTTGCAAGGACAGGCAGATGAAGGCCGTCCAATAGTTTTGATTCGCGGTTATGATTTTTCCGCATTCAACGGAGATTCCGGAATTTCCGGATTGATTCGCCCGAAAGAAAAGGATTTATTTCGATGAAATTTTCCCATAACTCTCCAACCATTCTCGCCCTTTCCGGCGGCATCGGCGGAGCGAAACTTGCGCTAGGATTGACTCACGTCATGCCATCAGAAAAGTTGTTGATAGTCGGAAATATCGGCGATGATTTTGAACATTTTGGACTGCATATTTCTCCGGATTTGGATACTTTGATGTACACACTTTCCAGAACCGCCGACACAGAAAAAGGTTGGGGCTTGGCTAACGAATCATGGGCCTTTATGAAATCCCTGGAAACATTGGGAGGCGAAACATGGTTTCAGTTGGGAGACAAAGATTTAGCGACACATCTGGTACGTACTCATAGACTCCGTGAAGGAGAAACACTCACGGAAATCACTGTTGATTTTTGTAGAAGATTCGGAATTAAGTCCAGAATTGTTCCGGCAAGTAATGATGCCGTCCGTACGATTGTCATAACTCCAGGAGGTGAATTGCCATTTCAACATTATTTTGTGCAAAAACATTGTCAACCAATCGTGACGGGATTTCGTTTTCAGGGAGCAGACGAAGCAGAACCGAATCCAGAATTTATGGAATTACTAATGAATCCAGCATTGAAAGCAGTGGTGATTTGTCCGTCAAACCCCTTCCTCAGCATTGACCCTATTTTGGCAATTCGTGGAGTTAGGGAAGCGTTGCGAGACAGTTCTGCACCCGTGATTGCGGTTTCTCCCATTATCGTTGGTGATGCGGTCAAGGGTCCAACTGCGAAAATATTTCATCAACTAGGATATCCCGTCTCCGCAGTTTCCGTTGCAAATCACTATCGTGATTTTCTAGATGGATTTATCCTAGACATTCAAGACACAGCATTAGTTCCTGAAATCAGAAAAATGGGAATCTCCGTCGAATTAGCAAATACCTTGATGACCGACCTCACCGTTAAAACAGAACTTGCACGGTCAGTGTTGGATTTTTCAGGCAGCTGTGTTAAACGAAAAATGAGCATATAACAAACTTTCTATGTGGGCCATTATTCCTGTCAAAAATGTTTATGAAGCAAAGCACCGACTGGGCTCAATTCTAAATCAGAAAGAGCGACGTGAGTTATTTGTGGCAATGTTCGAGGATGTTTTAAAAACACTGATGGCTGTTCCTGAACTGGATCAAGTTACTGTAGCAACAGTCTGTCCAACAACCATTGAAATTGCTAGAAGAAATGGGGCATCAATTTTGTCGACAGATTTGGATACAGGACAAACAGCTGCGGTTGCACTGGCAGCAAAAACTTTGTCCGACAATGGAATAGACAGCATGTTGATGATTCCGGGGGATGTTCCACTAGTTTCTGTAGAGGAAATTCAAACCGTTCTTGAAGTGCATGAAAACGAACCCTCGATGACAATTGTCCCCGCACGGGACGAGCAAGGTTCAAACTGCATAGCTCTCTCTCCTCCGACTGCTATTCCTCTGCACTTTGGTAACAACAGTTACTTTCCTCACTTGGACAATGCACTAAAACATGGTCTTGCTTTGAATACTCTAAAACTACATGGAATCGGTTTAGACATTGATACACCGGAAGATTTGCTGGAACTTTGTCTGGAACCAGAACGAACTCGTGCGCAAGAATATTTGCGTAAACAAAATATTTTAGAACGACTCGAAACACCACATGTATAAAACTCCTTTGAAACAATTTCTTGAACGCCGCCCAACCATTGCGGAAGCTCTGTCTTTGGCTGAAATAGCAGATTCGATTACATTGATTCCTCTCGCAGCACAACTTCGCGACATCGGACACGGAAACATCATTTCTTATTCTCGTAAAATTTTCATTCCATTGACCAAACTTTGCCGGGATTTTTGCCACTATTGCACTTTCGCCAAAACTCCAGCGGGTGGGAAACAGGTGCTTAATTTTATGACTGCAGAAGAAGTTTTGCAACTCGTCAAGCAAGGGGAAGCCTCCGGATGCAAAGAAGCTCTCTTCACCTTGGGAGACAAACCAGAATTGCGTTATCGTGTTGCAAAAGAAGAATTGGCAAGCTTGGGACATAAAAGCACACTTTCCTACCTGGCCGAAATTGCGGAATTAGTAATTTCTAAAAGCAGCCTTTTGCCTCACATAAACGCCGGTACGATGTCTACGGAAGATTTGCGGAAATTGCGGAAAGTTTCTGTTTCACAAGGGTTGATGCTGGAAAGCTCGGCTCGACGGCTTTGTAACAAAACCGGACCGCATTACGGATCACCAGACAAACTTCCGGAAGTTCGCTTAAACACCATTCGGCTGGGTGGTATCGAGAAAATACCTTACACTTCCGGAATTCTCATAGGTATTGGAGAAACTCGTTTGGAGAGGATTGAGTCACTGTTAGCTTTAAGGGAATTACACGAAGAATACGGACATCTTCAGGAGATCATCATCCAGAATTTTCGTGCCAAATCCGGAACAAAAATGATGAATGCTCCAGAGCCAAATCTAGAGGAATTGGTTTGGACAATTGCCGTGGCACGGATTATTTTTGGACCTGAAATGAATTTGCAGGCTCCGCCTAATTTGAGTTTCGGGCATGAAAATGCTGAAAGCAATTTGAAAGCACTGATTGCAGCAGGAATTAATGACTGGGGCGGCATTTCTCCCGTAACTCCGGATCATGTCAATCCGGAAGCACCTTGGCCGGAATTGCAAGAATTGTCGCGGATTACGGGTGAATGTTCCACTGAAAATTCCGGAGGGAAAAAATTATTGACGGAACGACTGGCTATTTATCCAGAATATGCTGCGGCTGGTGAAATTTGGTTGGACGAAAATTTGCGACAGCCAGTTCTGCGTATGAGTGACAGCGAAGACTTTGCCCGAGGAGATTTATGGTCTCCGGGACAAGAAACAGTACCTCCGAAAATGGAATTTTCTTCGAACAGTTTCGCAATAATCACGATGAGTCAGGAACTGGAAAAACTTTTGTTGAAACCCTCAACAAAAACAGAGTGGTCCGAAACGGAAATAGAAAAACTTTTGCTTTCAAGGGGAAACGATTTCAATGCGGTTTGCCGAGCTGCCGATGATTTACGCAAACAAGTCAACGGTGATGTTGTTACTTACGTCATCAATCGCAATATCAATTACACGAATATCTGTACTTTTCGCTGTGGATTTTGTGCCTTTTCAAAAGGGAAGATGTCGGAGAATTTACGGGGCAAACCTTATGATTTGAAAATGGAAGAAATTGTCTTGCGTACCAAAGAAGCATGGAAACGCGGTGCTACTGAAGTCTGTCTGCAAGGAGGGATTCATCCTAATTACACTGGTCAAACTTACCTTGATATATGCGCTTCGATCAAAGCCACTGTTCCCGAAATGCACATTCACGCTTTTTCTCCTTTGGAAATTTGGCAGGGAGCACAAACGCTTAACTTGAGCGTTACGGAATTTTTGTATCGTTTGCGTGATGCAGGACTCGATAGCTTGCCTGGAACTGCCGCCGAAATCCTGGATGACGAAATCCGGTCGATAATTTGTCCGGACAAGTTGAATACCGAAGAATGGCTTTCGGTAATGCGTGATGCCCACGAAGTCGGCTTCCGCACGACGGCCACGATGATGTTCGGCCATCTCGAAAAACCAAAACATCTAGCCCGTCATTTTTTACGTTTGCTGGAAATCCAAAAAGAAACAGCTAGAACGTCTGGTGCGGGGGTTTTCACTGAATTTGTGCCTTTGCCATTTGTTCATATGGAAGCCCCCATTTATCTCAAAGGCAAAACGCGCAAAGGTCCGACCTTCCGGGAAACGGTTTTGGTTCATGCAGTAGCCCGTTTGGTTTTACATCCATATTTCAACAACATCCAAACTTCATGGGTTAAAATGGGGCCGGAAGGGGTAAAAACTTGTCTTAATGCAGGAGTCAATGATCTGGGTGGAACGCTGATGAACGAAAGCATCACCCGCGCGGCTGGAGCCGTTCACGGACAGGAAATGTCTCCGGAAAGAATGGTGGGAATCATCAAGAATATTGGTCGAATTCCTCAGCAAAGAACAACGCTTTACAAAACTCCTGATAAACAACACCTCAAAAAGCACACAGATTCATGCGAAATTTACGACCCTAAACAAAACATACATGCTCAAACAAGTAGCTGAAACTTGAACTTTTTTATAATAAAATGATCAATCTGTAAAAAAACCTAATACCATGTAATTGCTTACGCAGCAATAAATTTTGTATAAGCGACCACTCTTATATCATTAATAATTTCCCCCCCGGTTGCAGTAATCCGATACCTAAATTAGCAATCCATAAAAAAGAAAAAATTCAAAGGTTTTTTAGGTAGTTCTTTATTTCATGCTATTACGAATACATCAATCACGGTCTAAAAAAGCAGTGCGGTGTCCAGCCTTGTGCCAGATTACAGGGAAGAAACTCTCATCCAGATCCAAGCTGTTCTGCTTCTTGTATCGACTGTAAATCGGACTTCTATTTTCAGGATGATGCCGGCTCTCGCTGTTCATACAGTGGGCAACCACAGAGCGCCGCGGATTCTCAGTATGGTTACTCCCGGAGCCATGCCATGTCGCTCCATGATGAAACACCGCATCTCCCGCTTTCACTTTCAGTTGAACAACCTCATATTCGGAAATGCCTAAACTTTCTGCTGCTGAACGTAAGCCCTCATGGTAATCCTCCGGAGCGTGGAACCCGTGCAGTTCAGAGGAAACGGGCCACTTATGCGAACCCGTAACATATTCGATGGTACCGCCATCAGAATGAGTGTCATCGAGTGCCATCCAGCAAGTTACCATTGATGGAGGCACAATCCACTGCTGGTACGTGTTATCCTGATGAAAACCAAAAGGTTTTGCTCCAGCTACTTTCCAGATAACATTGTCCTGATTGATCCGCGTTCCCGGCCAATTCATCAGCAAGGCACAGGCTTTCCCAACTTTCTGACTCAACACTAGACGGGCGATCACACGATCCGCTTTCCAGCCGTTGCAGATTTGTCTGGTGAAACTCGGATCGCTCTTTCCGTGCTGCCAGTTCCACTCATCGGGCTGAATACCTGTTTCAAACTCACCACGAAACAGCGGATCAAATCTATCACGCACCTCTTCAACTAATGACATCGAAACAAAATTTTGCACCACAACAAACCCATCCTGCCTAAAACTGGTGTAATGATATTTTTCTAACATGAATTAAAAATGCAAATTAGGGGATTGCTAATAAATTACCGCAGATTCAAAACTGAAGAATTATTAAAACTAATTCGAAGCTGTAAGCTTTTGAATTCAGCTACATCCGTACCCGATCGCTCTTAGCATCGTAAAAAGCACGCAAGGAGGCTCTCGCAGCGTGCTTTTCTCCTGCGACTTCAATTTCAAAATTACTCGATTCCAGCCAATCCTTGGTGACGCCGTACTCGTTTGAAACATAACCCATTCCAAGACAAGTTCCGATTGTGTGACCGTACATTCCGGAAGTGAGATCACCGAGGATTTTACCTTCACACCAAATCGGTTCATTATGATAAAGAAGAGGTTCCGGATTTTCGAGGGCAAACTGTACCAGACGTTTTTTAGAGACTACGTTTTCCGTTTTTGAAATTTCGTCTTTTTGCCGTAGCAGCGCATCACGACCGATGAAACCACCGGGTTTGTCAAACTTAACCGCAAATCCAAGACCGGCTTCCAACGGCGTGTCTTCGTCTGTAATATCGTGTCCCCAGTGCCGAAAAGCTTTTTCCAAACGCAGGGAATTGAGGGCATGCATTCCCGCGAGACGCAAACCGTGCTCGTTTCCGGCAGCAAGAATTTTATCGTAAATGTCCTGAGCAAATTCAGTCGGCACGTAAATTTCCCAACCCAGTTCACCAACATAAGTCATCCGCAAAGCGAGGGCACTGCCGAAGCCGATTTCAATTTCCTGTGCACTGCCGAACGGAAATGCTTCGTTCGACAAATCCGCTGGAGTAAGTTTGGCCAGCAAATTACGGGATTCAGGACCCATTACACTCAGCAC
>Ga0302118_10000988_pt1 | contig 13845 bp, 9 predicted proteins | sample AG5_331_MG_FD_203126 | JGI IMG/M metagenome (GOLD analysis project Ga0302118, IMG submission 203126) | Marine microbial communities from Western Arctic Ocean, Canada - AG5_33.1 | ecosystem: Environmental > Aquatic > Marine > Oceanic | place: Canada: Western Arctic Ocean | collected 2017-10-01 | reverse complement strand
GCTCGGAACACGCCGCAGCACTGGCCCTATTCCTGGCTTCTGATGAATCGGCCAGTATGACCGGGCAGGACATAAACACCAGCGGCGGAATCATGTGGTAGTTCGGGGACGTTGCAGCGAGCTTGTGCCGCTATGTATGAAAACGCGCTCAGAAGAGCCGGTTCCGGTCGAAAGCACTCACGCCCTCACAGGTACGTGAGAATGTTGAAGTACCCATCTGCGTCGGTGAGAGGCATCACACGAGGTGGGATTTCGTACTGGTTCTCGAGAACGAATTGGCGGATTTCATTATGTCGGACGTGACATGGACCGGTGGTATTTACGAAATCAAAAAGATTGCGACCATGGCAGAGGCGTACCACATTCCTATCTCACCTCACGACGCGAGTGGTCCAATAAACGTGCTGACGGGAGCTCACCTAATGGTGTCGGTGCCGAACCACTACCGGGTCGAGACCTGGAGGGCCAGGCTGAACGCCTACGACGTGATGATCGACCACCCTCTCGACATCAGGGGCGATAAGATCTACCTATCAGACAGACCCGGGCTTGGCATCGAGATCGACAAGAATTACATGCGAGCGCATGTAATTGAAGGCTACGGTGGAGAGCTACGCTTTGAGACTCCGAACCACTCCTGATGACTAGAGTTAGAAGCTGGTTTCAATGAGAATAGCACCGTAAATACGGACCCATTTACAAAATTTGAGACAACTCATCAAACTGGAAAGATCACTATGAAAGCCGCCGTTTATCGCAGCAAACAATTATTCGAGGTGACCGACATCCCAAAGCCAGAACCAGCTGCTGGTCAGGTTTTGATAAAGGTAAATCGATCAGCAGTATGCGGCACTGATGTGCATGCATTCATGTACGACCTAGCGCCAGGTGGTGCGGTCCTTGGGCATGAGTTCGCGGGAGTTATCTCGGCTACGGGCGTCGGTGTGACACGTTGGAAAGAAGGTGATCGCGTGGTTGGTGGTGGTGGCGAATGGCCTGTGGGTAAGGAACCGCCCACAAAAAGTCATCCCAGATACAACTACCGCACGATGGGTTTTTCTACCGATACACGCACCAGAGGGTACGCGGAATACACGGTGTTAGACGACTGGGCACCACTCCCGATACCCGACGGTGTTCCCGATGAGGCTGCTGCACTGACTGAACCGTGTTCAGTGGCTGTCCACGCTGTACGTAGATCATCTCTGCGACTGGGAGACACGGTAGGTGTATTCGGAGCCGGCCCAATAGGCCTCCTGGTCACACAAGCAGCACGCGCTGCCGGTGCACGGGTGATCGTCTCTGAACCTGCACCAGGGCGTTCAGATGCAGCAATGGCGGTTGGCGCAATGTCAGTAATCGACCCGTTTGAGCAAGATCCTGTCGAGCGAATGGTAGAACTTACCAACGGTCGCGGTCCCGACGTGGTGTTTGATTGTGCCGGATTGAAGAACACGCTACAACAGGCCTTTGATGCCGTTCGCAGAGACGGTGAGGTAGTGCTGGTTGCAGTGCCCTGGGAGCCACTGCCGCTTCTCCCGGCCGAGTGGATGGCAAGAGAGATTGACTTCAGATCAAGTTGGGGAGGATTGCCGGAGGACTGGAAAATTTCCCTGGACCTACTAGCTAACGGGAAGATCTCGGCCTCATCATTAATGTCTGATACAAGCATCATCACACTAGACGAAATACAGGAACATTTCGAAGCTCTGATGAGTCCAACTACTCAACTACAAACAGTCATCAGAATGTAAAACCACAAAGACAGAAATTTCCAGATCTCAAACTTATTCCATCGTTCGACTGGCTCTGTGGATACTCATCTTTGGGATCATATTTCAGGATTAAGGATTCTTCCATTTCGATGACAGCCGACTACGTTCGTATCTGTCCAATTCACTGGAACTATCAATTTAATACGTGGCTAGGCAAAAAAACTGTTACGAAAACATCACTTGCGTATACTCTCTATTCGTCTGTTGTCAGCCGAATATCCTGATTTGGGTTGTGTGATTTAGGTTGTGATTTGAAAATAATCAAACAAATTTTGACCGCCAGTTTTTTGTTGATATTACTTGCTGGGTGTAATTCTTCGGATACGGCCGATATTCCAGAAACTGAAATGGTTTCTGTTCCAACAGTAGAATCTAAGACAAGTTCACCCGGGGTTTCAACTGCCGCGTCTGAGTCAAACTCAACTGCTGATTCCTCAACGTCGTCAAAACGAGAGGCATCGATTGTTGCGACGCCTATACCAACACCTAAACCCAGCTTAATCGAACGCGTTATAGATAAGGTGTTTGGTGTCTCACCGAAAGTCGAACCGACCCCACCGGTACCTGACCAGACTCCGGAATCCAAACCGGGTGAGTCTAGATCATCTGACTTTTCAATTCTCACTGTGGATTCTTCCGGATCTGGGCTGGATCACCTTGCCGCTGCCGAACGTTACCGTGTTCTGTCCCCTCCAGAGTCAGCTGCAATAACCGTTGACCATGACGCTGCAACCGGATACGCCCTTGTGTCGGCAGGCGAGGGGGCCGTTCCCTCCAATGCCGCTGTACTGGTTGCAAATATGGAGCTTGGCAATGCTGCTGTCGTACAGGCCGATTCGACAGGTGCTTTTGCTACCAGTATTGAAGCCCGTGCAGGCACGCACTTATTGGTCAAGCAAGATTCTACAAAAGCAGGCTATTCAGCGATCAGAAGCGGTATTGAAGAGGTCTTTAACTCCGAACAAATAGGATCTCCGGGCATCGTCCTACGAGTGCCGGTTGTGCCATCTGCTGCAGATTTGGGTGGATATTCAGTCGCTGGCGGGGCCAGAGTGACTGATGACGGGCCACCATGGCTTTTTGAAGGAAACCTGTCCGATATTGCTTTTCAACCGGACGGTACATTCGATATAACCGGGCAGATAAAAGTACTCACGAATCTTCAGTTGTTAAACGAAGTGTCTATTGGCTTTTCAGGCCAGATGCTGGGCGATGAAAGTGGATATCAGATCGGGCCAGCGGGCGATTTTTTATCCAACATCATGACACCAACCGGACTGCCAATCGAAAGGACGCGGCAAGAGGGAACGCTTGATATCTTCTCGCAAAATTGCAGTACAGGGAACCTGGAATGGCGGAAGGCGAGCGATGGGCTCGTCGCAGATGTTTCCTGTGAGGTGCAGGTGGAATCGGACGCGCCGACGGGAACCTATGTCACGTGGCTTAGGCTTGATACGCCCGACTCTGTTAGAGAGATTATCCAGCCCTCGGATAAACTGCTGAAACTCGGGAATCCGCTGGGACAGGGAAACAGCATTGCACTGGCCATGGTCACTGTGGGACCAGCCGAACCGTTGCGTCTCACGACTACCCTTTTGGCCGACCTGCTTCAGGAAGGCACCCGCGGGGGTGTGCTGGCCCGAGAGGATGCCGACCGGCTGGCAATCGGCTCAAGGATCATCACACACCATAACCCGATTGTCCCCCGCCTGGACCCGTATGGTGATCCCTGGCGACACCGCCTGGACCCTTACCTGCCGCTGATGGGGATAACCGACCGTGCTCTTCCGGCCGTTCCATTGAGTGCGTTTGATTTTTCGAACAGCGAACTCATGATCACCGTAGAAAGACCCGACGGTAAAACCGATGTCCTTGGGCCTGGGCCGTTCACGGCCTACGGTGTAAAAACACCCACGACGCCCGACGGGAACCAGATCGCCGGCGGTGGTGGGCACATAGGCGAGATACCACAGTTATTGGGCCAAGCAGATATGTTCGAGTACGAGTTTCCACTCGACGGGGACTATGTGGTGCATCTCGCTGGACATATAGCCGACGAAAACGGTCAAATCCTTGAAGTGACTGGTACATTCGACCTGGTTGTGGCAAACAGTCTCGATATTGAAACGTTACTTTTGCCGGGTACCCCTTTCGAAGTTGGCGACAGCCTGCCGGTGGGATTGCAGGTCTATCCGGGTGTTCCAGCCGATGTTACGTTCACGGTTACTCACATCGGGGCGGACAACGTCGTGACCAAAAAGGAATACACCGGCGTCGCTAACTCCGGTGGCTGGTGGGATGGTGGCGGTCAGTCCTTTTCATTCACGACTGAAGGTGAATACCTGGTGGAGGCAGAAGCACGTTACCCGGATACAGAGGAGCGTCTGTGGGCAGGACGTATGAAATACGGTGGAGTTGTTGCAACTCCTGATGGCCCGATCATAGCTCACGGTCTCAGGGGGCACGACACTTTGGACTATATCCCGCCACCTTGGGGTTTCGGAATAGATTTTTCAGCCGATGGGCATCTACAGTTTCCGTATTTCACAGGCGACATTTTATGGGGGATGGAAGGCCCTGAAAATCGCGGAGATTTAACCGGTCTTGATCATTTTCATTCGTCTGGACCTGGCGATGCGGTTAATGTAGGTCTCAGTATGCAGATCGTGGACGAGGATCATCCACTTGTAAAACGCGCCCTCAAACTGGCAGAGGGGAGCATGCCTGAAGAGAAATACAAGGATTTGCTGAAGGCAGGGCAGGTTCCGCTTATAACGATGCCTGAAGAAGACGATCCGCTCAACTGTGGGGAGCGCTGCGGGGCAGGCCCTGGCGGAAGCAAGGGTCTTCGCCTGGAAGAGCTGAGCCTTCTTGCGTATACATACGGCTCGGCGCAGCGCCCTGGAGTGCGGGTACGGGAGCTGATTCAGGGCGAAGGTGCGTCATCGGCTTACTGGCGCTTTGGCGACGCTTACCACATGCAGTCCGGCAACGGCCGTGAGGGCGACTTGCCCGGTGATTTCAAGTTCCTGTATGGCGGTACTGTAATACGCGATATCGAGGCTCAGGATGGGGTATTTGCGATTTACGGTTCAGGCTGGGTCCTTACCGATGATGATGACCCGATGGGCTCGCGCTTCATGCCGCCATTTCAGGGTAATGCTGGAGGCCCGACCGGCGGCTCCCTCTTCACGTTGCACGGGCGAGAGGTTGATATGTTTCTTGTACCTCTCGGAGTACGCCCTGGGGCTGTTTTAGAAGTTGGCAACACATTTCGTATGGCAGGTCCGATTATGCCCACGCTGCCGAGTAGAGTGGACTATACGGTCACGGCACCTGACGGCAGTACTCGATCGTTTGACGGTCGGGGAAACGCAGTCGGCTATTTCTACGATCCGCAAGATGACTTCGAGGTTGATATACCAGGCCTTTGGACTGTTGATTTGACGGTGACACACGACGGTATGACCAGCGCGGGATCGGTGCAGAAACCTTACCCTCAGGGTGGTCCACTTACTCCTGATGGGAGAACTTTCACATTTATCGTAAAAGACAGTGACACGCTGCCACTAAACCTGTCCACTGATCTGACCATGCTTCACCCGGCTAACTGGTACAGCGGCGGCAACTCTAGAGCAAGCTTTACGGCATTGCTGCCACAGGACTGGACTGGAACAACGGCTCACGTAACCGTCACTATGCCTGGCATCGTGCTGGTTGATACTGAAATTCCTGTCGAAAACGGCTCGATCATATGGCGGCTCGACAGCCGACAAATGAATCAACTGGCTGGCAATTTCGATTCGGGGGATCTTGCCGACACAGTTACCGTTAGCTATCACCTTAAAGAGCAGTCAGGACGGACTGCTGCCGGCACGATAGTCACGCATGGAAACCGGGTTCCGCGCTTCCTTAGTACCGGATCCGATACACCCAGCAGCCTTAAAGGTTTGGCAACTGACCAGACCGACTGCCTTGCTAATGAAACCCAACTCTTCAATAGTAATTTTGAAAATGGTACGCCAGGTTGGGAGTTCAGTGACCAGCAGGCTTGGTCGGTCATACAGACGGACGACTCAAACACTCCGGCGTTACGGGGTGAGGGACACGTTCACGCGTTCGCAGGGGAGAACTGGGGGGAAGTAGTGTGGCGCATGTTGGTGAAGATCATTAGGGGTAATGTGCATCTTAATTTCCACTCGAAAGACGGCAACCGTTACCTAGTTTCCTTCAACGAAAACGGTACCCGCGTTATGCGTGGTGGAGTCGAGTTTGGTCGAAGCGGTATATCGCATGCATCTGGTGAATGGCACGCAGTAGAAATAGGACTTCAAAGGGGCGTTTTATACATTGCCGTAGATGGCGATCTAGAAATCGAGAAAATGGAACCAGATCCACTCCCTCCAGGAGGCATCTGGTTAGAAGTGCTTGATGAAAGCGAGGTACTGTTCGACGAAATGCGTGTATGTAAGCCCGGTGATTAAGTATTTCCACCATAGTGCAGAGTCTGATCGCGTCTGTAGCTATAACAGGAGGTCAAAACGATAAATCCCTGCCGATTTTCACGGACGATCCTGTTACTGGTGCTTCTGATTTTCCCGCTCGTTGCCTGCAGCAGTAATCCTTCTTCAACAGAGCCTGCTCAACCCGTTGACACAGTAACCGTTATTGCAGCCGCCACGGTTGCTGCAGGACCGACATCGCTTCCCGCAACCAAGCCGGTACATGCGAGCTCGACTCCTGAGCCAACATCCAGCCCGCTTGTTGCCGGTCCTCTTGCGGCCTCATTTGTGGCCGTTTCTCCCGACGGTAACGTTGTTGCAGCAATCAATCCAGATAGTGGCTCGGTAACCCTAGTTGATGCCGTTAACCTGGCGGTCAAGGCAGAAGTTCCTGTTGGTGACGACCCGAGGACTCTGTGCTTCACACCTGACTCTAAAAAAATAGTGGTCAGCAATTGGGGGTCGGCCTCCATATCCGTAATCAGTATCGACCGTGGTATAGATGCTGAGCATCATCGTGTGGGATTGATGCCATATGGGGTAGTGACAGATGGAGAGAGCGCGTTCATCACTGAATTCGCCGCGGGTAATGTGAGTATCTTTAATCTTAAAACAGGCCGACAAGTTAATCGGATTCCGGTTAACCCGTTCCCCGCGGGCCTTGCAATCTCATCTGATCGCAAACAATTACTCGTCACCCATTTATTCAGCGGTGATGTAACTAGCATTGATGTGAAAACTTCAAAGGTGAGTCACATTGTTTTAACTGGCTCAGATATCAGTTCAAATCAGTTTGTCGCCATAGGGCCTTCAGGAAATAAAGCCTATCTGCCACAAACTCGCTCTAATGTTGATAACACTGCCTTACTTTTTGACTCAACCGTGTTTCCAGTTGTGAATATTTTAGATTTACCAGATCTCAAATTGCTGATTGGTGACCGTATTACGATTGATACAGCTGATGAACCGGTCAATATGCCGTTTTCAGTGGCAATTTCACCGGATGAAAATATCGTATTTATTGCCAATGCTGGTAGTGATGATGTATCAGTTATAGACCAACATACTGATCGTGGTTTGGCACACATAAGTGTTGGGTCCAACCCGCGTGGGGTAGCCATCACGCCTGATGGTTCCCGAGTCTTCGTTAACAATGTACTGGACGGGACTTTATCGGTTATTGACACGGATGATCTGGTTGTCACCCATACTGTTGATCTGACGGATATGCCACTCCCTGAAACTATATTACGAGGGAAGAAAATATTTAATTCTGCCAGTGAACCGCTTCTCACAACGGACAACTGGATTTCATGTGCCACATGCCATTTCGATGGCATGATGGATGGTCGTACCTGGCTGGGTTTTCCTGATGGGCCAAGAAACACCCCTTCCCTTCTTGGAGTGAGTCGTACATTGCCAATTCACTGGTCTGGAGATCTTGACGAATTACAGGATGTGGAGATGACGATACGTGAAATACAGTTTGGAAACGGTCTGATAAATGGAGAAGCACATGACACACTTGGGGTGGCACACACTGGAACGTCATCTCAATTGGATGCACTGGCCTCTTACTTAGCTGTTTTGCAGTTTCCAATTTCGCCTCAAACTGTGGATGCAACTGATCTGAAATTGGGCAGACAGACGTTCACGTCTCTGGAATGTGGCCGTTGCCATGTACCTCCGATATTTACAGATCGCGAGTTACATGAGGTTGGTACTGGGGATGAGCTGTTAGAAAAGAACAGTCATGGACGCGGAACTAACTTTGATACACCTAGCTTGATCGGGGTTTGGATGACTGCCCCGTATTTTCATGATGGTAGCGCACAAACACTGGAAGACGTTTTCAGGATCGGGACCGTACACAACGTTTTTGAGCAACTCAGTGCTGAGGAGTTGGGCTCATTAATCGGTTATATGAAGGCTCTGCCGATGGATGATTGAATTGATATAAAACGGTACGTTCATTAGGTGCCTCGGCACCAATAACTCCCACCTAATGATTTTTCATAGCGCGTGGCGACTATCGGCGACCCTTTGGATGCGACCTCAAATGGGTATTTATTTAGTCGTATTGAGCCAGCTTGCTCGAGCGGAACTTCAAACGTCCTGTTGTACCCATGTCCCGGTGTGTTGCATACGCAACAATCTGAAATGCGAGACGAAAGCACTGATGATATTCCTCGTCGACCCAAGACTCCGCGTGCGCGGCCAGGTTCAGGTCACAGTAATTGGTCTGGGTATAGACAGCTTCTGACCGCTCAAATTAGCTACTCAGTGAATTGTCTGCGTCTACCTAATCGTTTAGAGCCGACGATAGTGGGTGCGCTGTTCTTCGGTCGTTGTACTCTTAGGCACTTCGAGAAAAACTGAACTAGGAGCCCGTACGTGTCCGACCGACCGAACATCTTGTACATCATGTCCGACGACCATGGACGAGCCGCGATCTCATCTTATGGCAGCGTCATCAACAAGACGCCAAATATCGACCGGATCGCCGCTCAAGGGGTGCGGCTCACGAACACGATGTGCACAAATGCCATCTGCACACCGAGCCGAGCAACTATCCTCACGAGTCAGTACAGCCACCGAAACGGCGTCAAAACCCTCGCAGACGAACTGGATAGCTCCCGTCCGATGCAGGTTCAAAAAATTCTGAAATCTGCCGGCTACCAAACCGCGATGATTGGCAAATGGCATCTGGGTAACAGCGAAGAAAGCAATCCCCAAGGATTTGACTACTGGAACATCCTTCCCGGTCAGGGGGTTTACTACGATCCGACAATGATCGAGATGGGCGAAGAGAAGGTCATCCCCGGTTATGTCACCGACATCATCACCGATCTGGCCGTCGACTGGTTGGATGGCGCCAGGCGCGACGAGCCGTTCTGTCTGATGGTTCATCATAAGGCCCCGCATTCGCCATGGGACCCCGCCGAGCGGCATCTCGACGTTGGCGTGGAGGGTGAGTTTGCTGAGCCCGACACCCTGCACGACGACTATTCGAATCGTGCACTCGCCGCCAAGATCGCTGGCATACGTCTTGAGTGGCTGCCTGATCGGTACGTGAAGGGAACGCCACCGCAAGGCGCTACCGCCGAACAAATGCGTAGCTGGGCGTACCAAAGGTACGTAGCCGACTACACGCGGACGGTTCAATCTCTCGACGACGGAATCGGCACACTACTGGACTACCTCGATCAAAACGGTCTCGCTGAAAACACGTTGGTGATCTATACGTCAGACCAGGGCATGTTCATTGGTGAGCACGGGTACAACGACAAGCGGCTGATGTACGAAGAATCACTGAAAATGCCGTTCGTTGCCCGATTCCCGAACGAAATTCCAGCAGGTTCACTGTCCGACGATATCTTGTTGAACGTCGATTTTGCTCCGACCCTGCTCGACTACGCGGGAATAGATGCTCCAGCGCAGATGCAAGGATCGAGCGGAAGGGGACTGTTAAAGGGAGAGACGCCAGAAGATTGGCAATCCAGCATGTACTACCGCTACTGGATGCACATGCCACCTCGGCACAAGATAGTCGCCCACTACGGGGTGCGAAACGATCGATACAAGTTGATTTACTACTACGGCGAGGCACTCGGATCGTCTGGCACGCAGGACATAAGCATCCCGCCGGAGTGGGAACTGTACGATGTTGAACTCGATTCATACGAGTTAGTAAGCGTCTATTCAAATCCCGAATATTCGGAAGTTGTGACCAAATTGAAGGCTGAGATCGAACGCACAGGGGCCACTGTGGCCCGCGATGAACGGCACAAGTTGATCTACTTCGGTGATGCGCTTGCAGAAATGGGTGCACGTGGTGCCAGCTTCGCAAAAGAATGGGAACTGTTCGACCTAAAGGAAGATCCGACCGAGATGAACAATATCTACGCTGACCCGGCTTACGCAGATGTTGTGATCGAGATGAAAGCAGAACTCGATCTGATGCAGGCAAAAAGCGGAGACGTTGGTCTCCACTAATCTTCAGATCTCTTCCAAGTCATCGCCCCTAAGATGAGTTGAAATCCTGTTGTGATGCCAACTAGCATCCGGAATACAGGAATAGACTCCGCACGCCGTTCTGCGGCCGAACACCCCACTAGAACGGAATCATCGTTGGATCGACCCTCGACCGAAGCTAAGAGTCGATGGCCCATGTCCCGAGGCTGGGCAATCGTTTGGGCCTCATTTTTCACAACCGCGTTCGCGTCGGGCGGTTCCCAGTACGGCTTTGGCATGTTCGTCGAACCGCTTGAGCAGGAGTTTGGTTGGACTCGGACCCAGATAAACCTGTCGCTTTCTATCGGTCTCATCTCCGGGCTACTGTCGCCCATCGTTGGCTGGGTTGTCGATAAGTATGGATCGCGGACGATCATGACGGTCTCCCTGATGATCGTCGGTACCTCGTTCTTCGGTCGTGCTGGCATGACTGAGCTGTGGCAGTGGTATGCGCTCAGTGCCATGTTGGCAGTGGGATTCCCAGGAACCTTCTTGCCAGTCGGAAAGCTGGTGGGCACGTGGTTCCCGGCGACTCGCGGCCGCATGATGGGCACAGCGATAACCGGCAACAATGCGTTCGGGCTAATCGGCGTACCGCTGCTGAACATGGTCATCCAGACCCAGAGTTGGCGATTGGCATATTCGATCATCGGTGGGGGAGTGATGATCGCCGCGATCTCAGTCTGGTTCATCGTTCGTAGCACACCTGAATCGAACGAAGAGCCTCTTACCGAATCTGACTCGACCACGACCACCGATACAGCTCCGAGCTCAGGCGACTATTCGCTGCGAGAAGCCATGAACACTCGAAAATTCTGGCTGCTGTTGGCGGGAGTCACCTGCGCCGGATTCAGCTATCCGTCGTTCATGACACAACTTATTCCGCACATGCAATCGGTTGGATGGAGTTCGTCAAAGGCGACTCTTGTGCTAACGGTTCTGGCGGGAATAGCACTGGCCAGCAAGCTCAGCTGGGGATTAATCAGCGAACGACTCACGGCGCGGCTTTCTTTTGTAATCGCCATTTCCATAATGTCGTCTGGAGTCATCTTCGTTACGCTCGCAGGCTCGTCCATATTTGTATGGCCAGCGATCGTGTTTTTCGGAGCCGGATTCGGAGGAATTGGCCCGCTAATGTCTCTTGTCGTTATGGAAACGTTCGGGCTTCGAAGTTTCGGCTCGATTCAGGGAGTTGTGGCGATGGTGCTGGCGACAGTTCCTGTTCTGATTGGCCCGATTCTGGCAGGAAGTCTGTTCGACCTGACGGGCAGCTACGAAACTTCTTTCTGGATCGTCTCTGTCATATTCGCTGCGGGCGGCCTGCTGGTGCTGTCGGTTCGAGGGCAGAAAGATCAATCTGCCGACGCGGAATTGGCGATCAGGCACAATAACGATCCCGCTTGATCCGTTGAGCGTTGTGACCACCTGATTCTCTGATTCCCAAACGATTTTGACCGTGAATTTTTATCGCTACTTTTTTTGGGAATAAGAATAATGAGGACGTGCGCGGGAGGAGTTCTACAGCATTCCAATAGCGCCAAGGCCCAGAAAGTAACGACCCGCAGTTTCGAAATTTGTCGCTCTACCCTGGATCTGTTGGGCGATCGTGTGCATGTCTTGATATCGACGCTGGATCAGATTGCTCTTGAAAATGGCACCAGCACCGAACAGCTCGTAGGCAGAGTCGACAACATTCGCAGATTGTCTGATGGCGTAGGTAGAAGCCATGCGCACCTCAATCCGCGCATCAGTCGACACCTCGCCGTTTCCACTCGCCTCTGCCCACAAAGCAGCCGAACTGGCTCTCAGGTACCCGTCGGCTGCTCGCAGTTCCGCTTCTGACTCGCCGACCTGCCTGTGCACAGTCGACCTGTCGACCATCGCAGCTGCAATCGCCTGTTGCGTTTTTCCACGAGCCAGTGCCGTTGCATCGTTTAAACACGCCCTCGCAAGCGCAATCGAAATCGTGCCGAACCCGATAGCAAACAACGGAATCTTGGGAATCGCGTAGATCGGACTGGTTGCTCTAGGTTTATTCGACTCCATGTAAACGTGTTTGTCGGAAACGAACACGTCATCCGCATCGAAGCTGAAACTCGCGGTACCTCGAAGCCCATTCACCTCCCATGTATCGACCATAGTTACGTCGGACTTCGGCATCAGGAACATCGGCGGCTCGCCGGACCTTCCTTTGACAGCAGAGCGTGCCGCAAGCCACGTTGAATGGCTGCTGCCGCTGCTGAAATCCCAATGTCCGGAAAGTCGATACCCGCCATCTACAGGTACTGCAATTGTCTCTCTAGAAGGTGGCCCGTTTGTCACGATACCTCGAGGAGGACTCCAGATTTCACGGGCTGTTTCAATGTCCATTCGCGCCGAGTCAGTGGCGAAGATATTGTTCTGGTTGACGCACCACGCAACGCTGGCGTCTTGCTCGGCGAACGCTCGCACTATCTCGACGAACGAAGGGTGATCGATTTCGAATCCACCAAGAGATTTTGGAATCAGTAACCGAAACATTCCTGCTTCAGCCATCTCCCCCGCCAGATCGGCGGGGATTCGGCGCGACTCGTCGATCTCATCGACGCGATCTGCGACCTTTGCTGCAAACTCAAGAGCGCTCTCAACGTACATGGCAGAGCTGGGATTTTTCATCGGCAAAATATAGCACGATAGCCATCAATATCGCTGCCACTACCGCCTCAACAGCCACTCGAATCAACCGCCTCGACTGCGTCAGGTGTGACCGCTCCAAGCACGTAACTTAATAAATTATGACGCATGTCATATCTAAAGTGTCGCTTAAGCCTCAACGGTCTCCGGTCCGCAGCTTCCGATTCTCACTGAATCCTCACAAAGAGTGTGCTAGCATGTGAAAAAATAAGCATCTGGTTCCCGACTGCCGCCTACTCATTACGATAGCCTCGAATCGATCTAAGGGCTCATTTTGACTAGGTAATCGCCCTACGAGGCCTGTCGAATTGAACATTCACCATCAGCCTTTGACCCTAGTTTGGAATCACTACTCTGCGTGATTTGAGGGATTGCAAAGGGACTGAACGAGTGATCTGAATTCTGTTCGACTTAATATCTTAACCACAATAAAATGTGCTCCGCATTTCACGGCGAGGACAACAGGATTAAATGAGCATTGAGTTGAAGCGATTAGCATTCAAGCCAACACGGAGTTCCATCACATTGGGCTTCGTCACGTCACTATTTCTGCTGATAGTAGTTGGCTGTTCGTCGGGCGGGTCAACCGATCCTGAAGACACTGTCACGACCAACAGCAGTGAACCAGCGGCAACTGCGGATGCCGCCGATCCGACCCAGGTACTCGAGCCAGTTGTGAAAAAGGACGTCGAGCCAACAGCGATTCCGAAACCAACCGCTAAACCTGCGCCAACTGTTGCACCAACAGCGATTCCGAAACCAACCGCTAAACCTGCGCCAACTGTTGCACCAAAGCCGACATCGACTCCACCCCCGACATCGACTCCACCCCCGACGCCTACTCCTCTACCGCTTACGAACGTGTACAACCTCTACGGTTT
>Ga0302118_10000987_pt1 | contig 13848 bp, 10 predicted proteins | sample AG5_331_MG_FD_203126 | JGI IMG/M metagenome (GOLD analysis project Ga0302118, IMG submission 203126) | Marine microbial communities from Western Arctic Ocean, Canada - AG5_33.1 | ecosystem: Environmental > Aquatic > Marine > Oceanic | place: Canada: Western Arctic Ocean | collected 2017-10-01 | reverse complement strand
CTATGTGGCATTTTTTTTCCTTATTTTTATAAATTAATCAACAAACATTAAAAAGGGCGCATTCGTGGTGGTGGCTGCTGCGGTATATGTTACTATTATTCTTGTTTCTGTAACTTGATTACATTCAGTATAATCCTCATCATTTAAGAAAAATCTCCAAGTGCCATTAAAATTTGAAGGAAAAGAACTAGTTTTATTAGAAATGCTGGTTCTAGCTTCGCCTCCATTTAGACTACCATAAGAAAACATCTGGAGCGAAGTACTACTATCAGGATCAATAATATTGCAAGAACTACTTGACGCATCACTACCACACTCGTCACCATCTGGGGTCCAGTCTATTTCAAATCTCATGTTGGTAACGTCGCCAACCGTAATCCCGCTGATAGTAATATTGCTATATATTTCATCAGCCGGACCATAGTCCGTAGTGTTTGTAAAAGTTGTTGTTGCCATTATATATCCTAATCGGGGAGGTTTTGACCAACTACGAATCCATCAAAAGCGCTTCCAGCATTGTTCGTGCAGAGGAAACCATAAACATCTGTATGTGAGGTTGCTGTAGACATAGTTGGTGCTGTTCCGCCTTCAGCCCATCTTACTGCTGCGGCAGCGCCTCCAGTAGTATAATCAACATTGGTCCAAGCAACAGTTTTTGCGGAACCCGCGTGTTGTGTTATCCTCAGTAAAAATCTTTGACCTCTTTTTGAATTTATAAATTCAAACTTAGTAACATTAACACCCAATACAACATTGTGATAATTTCCAGTATTTAAATCTATAGTAACCGTCGCATCTTCGGTTGTTGGTGTATCGTTTGCCGGTACAGCTTCTTGGACATAGGCTCCACCAGTTAAGGTTATTCCAGAAGCACCAATGGTAACACCACTAGCCGTCACCCTAGAATCAAACTGGCTAAATACACCGTGTTTGGTTCCTGTGAAACTTTTCGCAGAATCTAAAACTAAAGCTTTGGAAGCTACGGCAGTCCCGGCTGTAGTAACATTTACCTGACCACTAGCGTAAGTAGCTATTCCAGAACTGGCGATCAGCGCAGTCGTAGTGCCAGATGTTGCTATTAATGAAGTAGCAACTCCAGAAACGGTAAGCAAGGAAGTAGCAATACCAGAGGCTGTGTTCAATGCGGTTATATTACTTTGATTAGATATAGCCTGACCGCTAGCGTATGTCGCAAGACCTTCATTTTCGATAGCCTGACCGCTGGCGTAGGTTGCAATTCCAGAACTAGCAACTAACGAAGTAGCAGTTCCAGAAACAGTAATTAATGACGTAGCTATACCAGAAGCCGTATTCAATGCTGTGATGTTAGACTGATTTGATATGGCTTGACCAGAAGCATACGTGGCTATTCCCGAACTAGCAATTAAAGCTGTGGCGGTCCCGGAGACAGTCAATAAAGATGTAGCAATCCCTGAAGCGGTTAACAACGAAGCATAAGTAGCGCCTCCATTAAACTTGAGCGTACCACCTTCGTTGTAAAGGGCATTTGCTGTTGTGGCAGGCGTGTAGTCAGATATTATAACACCTTTACGAAGTATTCCAGATGAAAATACATCAAGCCCGTAAGACGGAACCCCTGAGCCTACCCCGACATACCTTCCGTATTCACCCAGTTTAACATCACCGCTAGCATCTACAGTAACAAGTGGCAATCCAGTAATATCACTGACGCTGAATATAACTCCACTAGATAGATTATCCGTAATAGCAAATAACTGGCCCTGTGTACCCTCATAAGAAAGAGCGGTTCCAGAAGTGTTTACACTAGCATAGCTAGACAAAACGCTTAATGTTATAGGAGTATCTTGTACTCCTGAGCCAGTAAACACCATTTTTGGAGTAAATATATTATCAGAAGTAAGCTGAATTTCTTGTAGATTACCAGTTCCTCCATAGATATTTATTTTATCTGCCCCGTCAACCACTATACCACTTGCAGCAGTCAAACTAGAACCACCACTTTCTGCTTCCCAGTTTGGTGAATTTCCATTCATTTTTAAGATATAGTTGTCAGTACCTTTAGCTAGTCTAATAAAATTAGAACCATTATGATAAAGAATATCACCTTCAGCATTTGATCCGAAGCTAATATTGGCCGTGTTGCCAGAGGCGTAGGTGGCTATACCAGACGTGGCAACTAATGAAGTGGCCGTTCCAGAAACCGTCAGTAATGACGTAGCTATTCCAGAAGCGGTATTTAAGGCAGTAATATTACCTTGATTTGATATAGCTTGACCAGAAGCATATGTCGCAAGACCTTCGTTTTCAATCGCTTGCCCACTAGCGTAGGTCGCTATGCCCGAACTAGCAACCAGCGAGGTCGCCGTGCCAGAAACGGCCAGTAGAGAGGTGGCAATACCGGAAGCTGTATTTAGTGCGGTTATATTGCTTTGATTTGATATTGTCTGCCCTGAACTATACACAGCGATGCCTGATACATAGTTTAAATCTGCCGTACTGACTCCACCGCCACTACTTTCTGCTTCCCAGTTTGGTACATTTCCGTCCATCTTCAATATGTAATTATTTGTACCCTTGGCAAGCCTACTAAAACTGGTTCCATTATGGTAGAGAATGTCACCTTCGGCGTTAGATCCAAAAGTAATATTTGCGGTATTTCCAGAAGCGTATGACGCAATACCAGATGTGGCAACTAGGGATGTGACAGTTCCAGAAACGGCCAATAAGGATGTGGCGATTCCAGAAGCGGTGTTTAAGGCGGTAATACTGCCTTGGTTTGATATAGCTTGACCAGAAGCGTATGTAGCAAGACCTTCGTTTTCAATTGCCTGACCGCTGGCATAGGTAGCTATACCGGAACTGGCAACTAACGAAGTTGCCGTGCCGGAAACGGCTAGTAAAGAGGTAGCTATTCCAGAAGCGGTATTTAAGGCGGTAATATCGCCTTGGTTTGATATAGCTTGACCAGAAGCGTATGTAGCAAGACCTTCGTTTTCAATTGCCTGACCGCTAGCATATGTAGCTATTCCAGAGCTAGCGACTAATGAAGTAGCAGTACCAGAGACAGCAAGTAATGATGTCGCTATACCGGATGCAGTATTCAAGGCTGTGATGTTGCCCTGATTAGATATTGCTTGACCAGAAGCGTATGTAGCAAGACCCTCGTTTTCAATTGCCTGACCGCTAGCATAGGTAGCTATACCGGAACTGGCAACTAACGAAGTTGCCGTGCCGGAAACGGCTAGTAAAGAGGTAGCTATTCCAGAAGCTGTATTTAGCGCAGTAATATTACCCTGATTCTCTATAGTCTGCCCCGAACTATAAACAGCTATGCCTGAAACATAGTTAAGTTGAGCGGTGGTTACATCTCCTCCGCCCCCGCTAACACCTGAAGCGTAAGCGGCTATACCAGATACGGCAACAATATCGCTTTCATTGGCGATAGCCTGACCGGAAGCGTATGAAGCTTCTGCGCTAGCGCCAGCGCTAGCAATCTGGGAACCGTTAAAATACAGAGTTCCCGCATTGTTATATAACTTATTCGTTGTCACGCTGGGGGTAGTATTCGCTATCTGTATTCCGTTCCCAGTCGCATAAATGCCATGACCGGAAATAATCCCATTCTTATCTACAGAAGCCACAATTCCATCAGAACTGTTTGTCCAATTGGTTAAATTAGAAACCTGAGACGCCGCCCCTTTAACAACAAGACCTGTATCATTTGCAGCGTTTATACCAACAAAAAGAGTGTCAGAAAGAGTAACGTCAGCAACCCCAATAGCCACCCTCTTGGAATCCATATCCCCTTTTATTAAGGTGTCACTCGCAGCGGGTGAACCATTACCAATGAATAAAAGATTTGAAGCAGAGTTAGATAAACCAGCAGACTCCCCAATATAAATACACTCAGTACCAGACGAACTTTTACCAGCGTTTTTACCTATACCTATAGATTTGGTTGAACCTGTAGAGGAGTGTCCAGCACCCTGACCTATCCATACAGCACTTTCCCCTGCTCCATTGTAACCCGCCTGATAACCTATTGCAATAGCATAATCTTCACCCAAAGTTCTACCAGCCTGATATCCAATAATTGTACTATAGCCACCAAGACCAGACCCAACCTGATAACCGATACCAATAAAGCCTATTTCATAGGCGTGTAAGGCCGCTTCGTATCCTATGGCAATAGACTGATGTCTCATTTTATTACCGGCAGAATAACCAACAGCAACGCTACTATAGACAGCGCTGGCGGCGTCTGATACCGTTGGGCCAGCTTTAGCTCCTATATGGACATTATGCTGACCGGTTTTATTTATAGTAGAAGACTCAGAACCTATAATAACGCTATCACTACCGCTAGTTATTCCACTCCCGGCGCCATAACCTATAAGTATATTATTACTGTTTGTAGGTCCAGTTTTATCACCTATAGATAAAGACTTATTAGTAATATTTAAATCAAAAACACTATTTTGGGCAGGGGTTCCACTAAGGTTAACATCTGTAAGCTCGACAAGTTTAGCTTCTTTTAAATTTGTGCCGTTAGAAAAAAGTAGACCAGAAGCACCAAGAACAAGCTGGTTAGTTTCACTGTTGAATATGGCTTTTTCAGCGGGGTAAGTTACAAATACCACTCCGCTTCCGCCAAGACTGATTTTACTTCCGCTGTTTGAACTAGAAAGAATAGTAGTACGTTCTAGGTTGTTTGAGCCATAGGTTCCAACGCCAACTTCCCATTTATCATTTTCTTCTAGAGTGTAGTAAGTTATGTCACCACTGGCTAAAAAGACGTTAAATCTTTGAAATCCCGCCGGGCTTCCGGTTAAAGATAAACCGCCAACACCGGTACTAGAGGTATTTTCTCTAACTCTGTCCGCTACTTTTAATGTCATAAAGACATCCTCCATTTATAGAAATGTTAATGTTTTTCAGTTGGGGTCTGTAATGTTTGGAGGAGTGGGTCTTGTAATATTTTCTTTTTCTAGCCTTAACTCATAAGCAACAGTATTATCCATCAAAAAATCTCTAGCTTTTTTATTCGCAAATTGAGACTGGGTTTCAGAATTGGTTATGAGTTCTGGATTTGTTTCTGAGTCTACTGGCAGGGATGGATTATAGTTTGGATTTGCGATTTCTGGCTCATAGCCATAATTTCCACACATGGCGGTAATCACCCTTCCAACATCCTCGTCTGAAATATTAACCGAAAAAACCGCCATTCCTATCTCCTTGCGTTAAAATTAATTATTTTATTTATTTTTAAGATATGGTCTTGTTGCTTATTTATGTCTAAAGAATGGTCTATCTGCTTGTTTATACTAAGCGGAAATGTTAAAACGTCTTTATTGAAATATAAAACCACAACACCACCGCCATATGGATCTGTTCTAGTCAGACCATCGTCAGCAATTGCAGTTTCAGAAAAAGAAGCAAAACCAAACATAGACACCTCCGTAAGTATATACACAAAACATAGTATATAACAAAAAAAAGCCGCCCAAAAATGAGCGACTTTACTTTTTGTCTGAAATTTACTTCTATTAGAAGGAGCCAGCCAAAACTCTACGGTTATCAAGAACGCCGAAACCGATCTCGGCCCAACCGTAATAACCTTGGCGTTGGAATCGGTGAAGCGCTTCGTCTTCAAAAATTTCAACAGTTTTCTTGACAGGCATAACAAAGCTGTCGCTAGTGCCTTGATCCAAACCAATAACTAGCTCAACATCGCTAGAAGCAAGAGATCCACCAAGATCGCTAGTGAAGTAGGTCTGATAGTCTTGACCATCACCAAACTCAAAGAGATCGTGAAGATTAACACCAAAGATTCTGGTCAAATTTGGACCGTTATCATTAGAAAGATAAACTTCTCTGCGACTAACTTCATCTAATTGGTCAACGCCCCAGTTACGAATATCTTCTATAGCTTCTGGAGACAGATAGAGATCGCTCAAGTGACCCGGAGCAGTAACACTGTTACCGCCACCGTTTCTGCGCATGACGGTCTTCATCAAGCTAATAAGTCGCTTGGTGAATTGACCAGCAGCAGCGTCTGCATCATAAACCAAAATGTTGCGGTCAACAGCAGATGCTAAAAGAGTGTGCCAGCCGTCATCGTTAATTTTCTTAACAAACGACGCTTCAAGCACTTGCATAGCGCGACCAACCACATTCCAATTAGCTTCGCGAGCGTATTTGAGCAAGAAGTCAATTGAACTTGAGATGCCATAGGTGTTAATCATGACATAATCACTTTCAACATGGCGCTCAGGAATACGTCCGTTACCGGGATTCGTGTAAGCAATATGCTCACCTTCTGTTCCGGGGGCCAAAAGGTCCAGAGGAAACTCTGGGCTTGCTCCCGGCTCTAGTGTCATTGTCTCGTAGATCGAAGTAACAACGTCCCCAAAAAGAACACCCTCTCTAAGTGGTGTCTCAAGAGCTTTTGCAATTTCTCTCTGTGCTTGAATGGCAACGGTTTTATCCGAACTGCCTGATGTTCTTAATAGAGTTAAAAACTCTTCCGAAGGTCTTTGTTTAATAGACATATTGTAATCTCCTATTGGTTAATTATTACTTGTTAGTGTTTGGAAGGTCAATGAAAACTTTAGCATAGCCGTCTTCGTCAACACCGCTAAGGAAACGACCAACAATCTTACCGTGACCGGTACTATCTGTATCGTCGCTAACGATGCTTGAAGAAGCTAAGTTTCCGCTATGTCCCAAGTAGGCTGGGTTTCCAGCAGCAGGACTAGTTCCTTCCAAGTTGTTAGTTACAACATAACCCTTCTGGAGAAGTGCAACCTTTCCACCCTTCTGAACTTCGTCTTTATATTGATTTAAATGCTGGCGAGTAAGGTCAATGTTTACCATATCACCAAGCAAAAGTCCCATAGGGATTTTACCAGACGGGCTAGCGACGTAAGTAACCAAGGCAACGCCCTGATCCATAGCAGCGCCAGAGCCACCAGTGTTAAGTGAAGCGACACCGCCGCGAGTAGCGACTTCATTCATGAAAAATGAAATGTCAGTTTGTAGAGTACTTCTATCAGTTTTAAGAGCCATTATGAATCTCCTTGTATTTAAAAATTACTTATTTGTTAGGCACGGTTTGTAAAACAGAACCAAGCCACTCACTCGCTACGCTACGAAGAGATTCTCTTGGGTCTTCTTGTTCATCTAATTCTGCAATTGCAACTTCTTCGACTGGCTCTACTTGGTCAAGAGCCTCTTCTCCGGCTTCAGCGGAATCAACTTCCTCTTCTGCTTTTGCGTCTTTATCTTCTTTTTTGTCTTCCTTTTTGTCTTTATCCTTCTTCATCCAAGGTGGCATTCCCGCCTTTTCTCTCATTGTTACCATAACCGCAACAACTTTGTCAAAAGTAGCGTCATCAGCATCTTCAAACTGAGCCAAAGTAGCTTCAGCTTCCTTTTCGTCAAGACCGAGGTCTTCAAGCTGCGCCTTGCGCTTCATCATGGCTTCTCTCTTTTTCATCCCTTTAATCTCTTCGTCCATCGCCTTTGCAGCTTCTTCAAGCTGTTTAGTCGAGGTTACAAGAGATTCGTTCGTTTCAGAAAGGGATTTGATAGCCTCTGCCTTTTCTGAAACGGAGGTTTCAAGAGATTGAATCACAGACTCAAACTCGGCTACCTTTTCCGCAACTACCTTTTGGGTAAGTTCTTCATTGGCTGCTTTGGCCTCTTCTAGTTTTGTTTGCAAATCGTCGATCTGCTTTTCGTAAGTATCAGACATTAAGTTCTCCTTCATTGAAGATATGGTTAAAATTTGTGCCTCAGATTCATCAAAAAATCTATTTCCTTCCAAAATTACGCTACGAGGGTTTGCAGGTTTTGAAACTAAGCCTTTACCAGAGAACGATAAGTTTCTTAGAAGTCTGCCTACTCTGTAGTCTTCATATTGTCCGCTTCCGCCATAAGATCTTAGGTGTTTAGTAAGGAACGCCGAGGCTTCATTTCTGGGAATGAGTCTAGTTTCTCCAACACTATCTATAAGAGCGTAATCAAAGTTAGGAAAAAGGCATTCCATAGAAACAAACCATTTTCCATCTTCGATTTCAGCCAATATTTTTTGTATTCTGCTTCTCTGATCTATGTTACTCCACTCTTTATATATAACCGCAGTGGTTAATATATTAAAAGAGGAGGGGGGATTCTCTAAGTTTTCTGCTATCGAGTTACCCTCAAAGTCAACAACGCTATTGCCAGTTATGTGACCTATTATATCTTTTTCATCATGCATATAATTGAACGGCTTATCTTCTGGGGTATTTCTAGCCGCCCAAGTTTCCGAAGGGTCAAAAACGTCATCATTTTTATTCCAACCAGTGCTAACAAGAACGGACTGTAAATAAAACAAATCCATCTGTTCTTCGTTCTGAGAAGTGGATAACTCCACATCGCTGGCGCTAGTAAGAATTTTTCTTAGTTTATCAACGGCTTCTGGCGATACCTCTGGCTTATATGCCTCGGCAACAGCGCAATATGCAATACTGTTACTAGACGACAATATATCACCAAGACCATCTTTTATTTCTGCTTCGTATATTTTCATATAAAATACCTCCGCAAATTAATACACAAATTTTTAAAATATTGGATTTTATTACTAAAAATTGAACATTTCTCCAAACGTAGCAGAGTAGATGTATCTCATTTCCGAGGTGTTGGGATTTCTCTTATTGTTCTTCACAAAGTCTAACGTCTTCTCTTTTGCTAAACCATAAAAACCCTTAGATGGCTTACTTTTACTGTCTATTAGCTGTTTTATTATAGCTTCATTAATATCCATGAATGGCTGCATTCCTGTCAGTATGCAAAGCTTCAAGTGTTCTAGCTGGTCAACTTCTGCTTTGTTTAAGCTTCTTATGTTCTTTTTCTCAAAATGAGACAAAGCTATAGGAGAAACTATTTCTGATATTTTTGACTGAGCCTCCATAGCCCATAAAGTTTTAGATGTCGCGTCAGAACTTCTTGGTAGTACTCTTTTTTCTTTCCTTTTCCTTACGTCTTTGGAAAACTTGGGTCTACCATCGTTATTTTTTGGCTTGTTATCATCCTGTTTAGTATCCTTAACTACCTCTTCTACTTTGGGGGCAGTATAAGGAATTCCCATATTCTCAAGGTACTCCGGGTCTAAAACGTCTTTTGTTAACGCTATCTTGGCAAGGTCATCCTTATGCTGGGGGTTGTGATATGGACCAGCTTTGTTTGGAGAAGAATTATCGTTGGATCTCTCTCTTTCTTCTCGCCTTACCCGAACTCTTTCGATACTTGGGATCTCTCTAAATCTTTCCAGTAATGTTTCTTGAGATATTATATCCCTATCCGCAAGATCCATCAGAAGTTTCTTTTGGGCAGCTTCATCAGAAAGAATAATAGAATCAAAATGAATCTGAGCAGGGAATCTGAACCCCATAGCTTTTTGCACTATTCGTATTTCATTTAACCAAAATTGAGACAGTACCTCTCTCCCGTACTCCAATCTTTCTATTAAGGTTTTTAAAGAAACGAAGTTATTGGTATAGCCTCCTCCACTACTAGCCCCAGTGAGAGTGGGGGGAATCCCAAGACCAGCATATATGCTTGTTAGCACTGGTTGATATTTATCTCCACCCAAGAACTTATAGACCTGAGATTGACTTTCTGTGAATTTAAGCTCTGGCCCCCAGACTAAATCCATTGTACCGCCACCAACATTACTAGCTAGAATATCTCTAAGCTTATTTATAGCGGCTTTTGTTGGAATGATTTTATGGTCAAGATCTCCAACGGTCCATAATCTCACATTAGAAATAGCCCCATCTAAGGCTGCTACGTCTGCGAGCTTCATTTTTTCAAGCATTGTAATATCATCAAGAATAGCGTAAATCATGGGATTTGCCCAAAGAAGCCAATCATCCTTTTTGTAATAGAAGGTTTGGACATTTTCTGGACTTAGGGGGATTTTTCTTTCTCCCTTCAGTAGACTTTTCTGTATTCCTAGGGGGAGTGTTTTAAATATTGTGTTTGGAGAATTGTCCGTCTTAACCAATGCTTCATAGCTATTCTTTGATAAATTTAATACAAATTCAGGCTTACCAACTATCTGTGAGCCATTGTTCTTTATATCTACAGCTAGGGGATTTAAGAAATCGTATGACCAAGGTATTTCCCTCTTAGAAACTTTAAGTGGGTCAATCTGCATGTCTGCGGCTAAAGAATTCCTGAGATTTTTTTCTTGTTGCTTGTTTATCTTGGCGGTCTGTCTACGAACAACCACATTTCCACATCTGTATAGATAGTTTAGAAATCTTTCCGATCTATCTACACCACCTATTTCTTGCCACCACTTTCTATAGAATTTTTCAATAGTCTTATTTGGATGGACTAACACTAGCCCCTGTGAGGCAAAATCACTCATTAGGTCAATAACATTCCTTATTATTCCAACCCTATCGTATGCCTGCATACACTGTTTAATTATTCTCTTCTGCTTATTAGAGACTGATTCCCCCGGCCTAAAGCTATCGTAATCAGATCTTAAAAAAGAGCTTCTAACAGATCGGTTTGGCTCTATATCAATATAGTTATTCTGCCTACCGTACCCCATACTCTTTTGAATTCCCTCGTAAGCTTCTATATTGTCTGAGGTTTTAGCGTATGCTTCTTGTCTCTGTGAGTCGTTGTCCCAAGTCAGATATAGTGAGGAATCGTCATTCATTTGAATTGATCTCCATTCAATGGCATTGTTAATAGGATTGATATCAACCTATACACAAATTAGTAAATATCTTGAACTTTATCAGTAAACCACGAAGGACCATAATATAATTTGTCATTATTGTATTTTATAGAGCCGTCCTGCTTTGCAAAACCCCCTATTGCGCCATATTCGACTATATCCTGCTCTATTGACAAAACCCTAGCAGACATATTAGCCATTATCAGAGAAGAGTATCTGTCTTTTCTTAATCTGTTCTTTTTACCTGCCGCCACCTTAACTTCTGGAGTATCCCACCTTTCTCTTCCTGTTGTGGTTTGTGTCATGATGATCATACTTAATTCATCCTTTAATTCTTCTATCTCCATAACACAGTCCTCTAGTGTATCATATTTCCTGCCTGTTAGCTTATCGTCCTCTATAGACAGGCCGATACTCACAGAATCAAAGAATGGAAATAAGACAATTCTATCTTCAAAGTCTTTTCTAAGACCGTGATTAGCCTCTGCCAACCAATCAGCTTTTGCAAACTGGCACAACCTTAAAATATGTAATCCAACGTTATCATCTGTATCCTTTTCCTTCTCTTCTATAACGGGCCAGATTGCCACTTCTCCCTCTTTTATTTTATCCTTGTCGTGCAACGCCTCCATTACGGCAATACCGCCACCTTGGGCGTCTAGGGATATTTCCGCACATGGAAAGACCTTCATCAAGTCTCTAATCTTTCTGGCACAATAGGAATAAAAATCATCCTCGTCTGCTATCCTTGATTTAACCTTATCCTTGTGCTGTTTTCTATTTGTTGTCCAGCAGTGAACTATCCTTCTGTGGTCTTTGTTAACTTCAAGGACGACAATGCTGAAGTTATCCACTTCAGAAGCGGGGTCAACCCCAAACACATATTTTTTCTTAGGGTCTCCTTTTAGCATGGTTTCAAAGCAAACATCACCGGATGGAAGGTTTATCGTTTTTGTTGGTGATGTGCAACAAGATTCTATTAGGCTCCTCTTGAAGAACCCCTGACTATCAGTAGTAAAACAGGCTCCATACTCCATGTTAAATATACCGGAGTGTATAGTGGCTTTTGCCCTAGAAACCTGACCCGAATCCATAAAGCCATCAGGAAGATTTTCCACAGGCATCCTAATAACAGAATATTCTCTCCAGTCAAAGTCTGATGGAACGTCCCCCCCGAAAACCTCCTGTAAGGCAAAATCCTTTCCTCCGCTGTTTACGATAGCTCTATACCTTTTCCAGTAATCTGCAAAATGATTAAAATCATAATAAGCTGTCCCGGAAAGAATTATTTGGTTTGACCTATCTTGGGGGTTGTTCATGTTTTTATCAATCCCCACGCCTAGCTCTTTTGCTCTTTTCTCTCTGGCTTTATTCTTAACCTTCTCTGCTGGAGATGCTGCAACGGCAGCAAAACCAGCCACAACATTCTCAAAAATGTCCCTAGGTATAGATGCAAACTCGTCAGCGATAATATCATTAGCTCTCTGACCTCTAATCTTGCTACCATCACCAAGAGGTAAACACGTTATGGTGCTTTGGTTTATATGCATCACACATCTATCGACATCCCTTCTTGGGCCACTGTTAGATCCGCACAAATCCCTAAGAACGGGCGCGTTTTTCCATATTGTGTCCATATACTCAAAAAGAACTTTTGATTGCCTAAATGCTGCGCCGACAACAATGATTTTTCTACCCGGCATAAATAGAGCGCGAAGAAGCGGGTAAACGGAAAGCATGAATGATTTTCCCATCCCTCTGCTTCCGATAAGCATTGGAAACTTCCTATTCCACAACTCATAAAGAAGTAAGGACTGGAAGGGTAATAATTCTATATTTAATATATATTTACAAGCGAAGGAGAGATACTCTGGTCTCATCATCAACCAAGCTATTCTTTCTAGAAGTTGATCCTTATCAGCCCCCTCCATTATAAAATCCATAGGATTAAATAATTGTTTTTGATCTATGTCTATTCCTAGCCATGCATCTTCTAGCTTTTGCTTATCGCTTATCATTCAGATATACCATCAGCAAAGCCGTAATATACAGCCTCTCCTGAGCTAAGATACCAATCTCCATCTTTCATTTTTCTTTTTATGTATGATTTTGTTTTTGAAATATTGTATTTTCTTTCTTTGAAGAACTTTCCAGTTTTGCAACACTTGGCGGCAAATGTATTAAGCATAAGGTCTAGGTTAGCTTTATCTAGTTCAGCCCAGTTTTGGGAACTTAAATAGTCGCCACTACAGTCCGTAGAACCAAAGTGCGCCATAAAGTGTGTACTTGGAGACATTAGTCGTTTATCTGCGGCCTGTAGTATAACACCACTCATTGATTCGGCTTGACCATAGGCTACTATCGTTACATATGATTTACATGCCGATATAGCATCGTATATGGTTGTTCCAGCGGGCCAGCCACCACCAATACTCTGCATATTTATTCTTATTTCATTATTATTTAAGCTATCTAAATGTCTTACGTTCTTTACAAAATTGATAGCCATTCTATAATCTACGCCCGGATCATCATCTCCACCATCTTTGGCTGAGTGTAAATAAATCTCCCTCTCCTTGACATCAATTCCATAGTTATGTATTTCACCAATAACGTCTCTAACGTTTGACATCTTGCTCCTTATGAAATAGATCGTTTAATCTTTTGAAGATACTATTACACACCATGAATGCATTGTGTTTATTATCGCAGAATATCACATTAACATCATAAGATATAGAAATCTCCATCAAAGCCTTTAGTAAATATCTTCCGCTTATTTTTGTTTGCTCTATGACCTGAAACCTTTTAAACTTGGGAAGGCTTATCTTTCCCTCCTTGTACGCTTCGTAGAGTTCTTTATCTTCTTCCGTCTTTAAAAGGCTGTGTGGATAGTCTATAAGATCAGAAGCTGAAAACTCCAAGAGTAAATATCGAAAGTGAAAATCCCTCATTCTTTCTATTTCGTTATAAAAGGGTTTTTTCTTTTTGCCTAAATTTATAGCAATCTCAGACACAGAGGCTTTTCTCTCTATGCAGACGACATCTTCAAAACCCTCAAGGGTATAGTCTCCCGTGTTAAGAGTTCCAACTTCCATCCCGGAACACTTATCATACGGAGA
>Ga0302118_10000986_pt1 | contig 13849 bp, 9 predicted proteins | sample AG5_331_MG_FD_203126 | JGI IMG/M metagenome (GOLD analysis project Ga0302118, IMG submission 203126) | Marine microbial communities from Western Arctic Ocean, Canada - AG5_33.1 | ecosystem: Environmental > Aquatic > Marine > Oceanic | place: Canada: Western Arctic Ocean | collected 2017-10-01 | reverse complement strand
TGCATAGACTCACCATTGCTGAATTATCAAAAGGCTTAAAAAATAAAGAATTTTCATCGGCTGAATTGACCGAGCATTTTTTAGCTCGAATTAATCAGTCTGATTTAAATGCATTTATTACCGTGACAGATGATCTGGCGCTTGACCAAGCAAAAGCGGCAGATAAGAAAATTGCGAATGGCAGTGCTGGCATATTAACGGGCATACCTTATGCACACAAAGATATTTTTTGCACGGCAGGCGTGAAAACCTCAGCAGGCTCTAAAATACTCGACTCATTTATTTCTCCATATGACGCAACAGTGAGCCACAAACTCAATTCAGCGGATATGGTCATGCTGGGCAAAGCCAATATGGACGAATTGGCGATGGGCTCTTCCAATGAAAAATCTTACTATGGTCCTGTGAAAAACCCTTGGGATAAGAATAAAGTACCTGGTGGTTCATCGGGCGGTTCGGCCGCTGCGGTGGCGGGGCGTTTGTCTCCTTTTGCAACGGGTACCGATACAGGTGGCAGCATTCGCCAACCTGCGAGTTTATGCGGTATTACGGGCATTAAGCCGACTTACGGAAGAGTGTCGCGCTATGGCATGATTGCTTATGCCTCTAGCCTTGATCAGGCCGGTCCACTGACACAAACGGCAGAAGACGCAGCTTTGGTGATGAATGTGATGGCGGGTTTTGACGATAAAGACTCCACCAGTGTCGATCGTGACGTGCCTGATTACACTAAAAATTTAGGAAATTCTATTGAAGGTTTGAAAATTGGCCTACCGAAAGAGTTTTTCTCTGAAGGTTTGGATAGTGGTGTTGCGGAGACAGTAATGGCTGCTGTTAAAGAGTTTGAAGCAATGGGTGCCAGTGTCCAGGAGATCTCTTTGCCCAACTCCGCCCATGCAATACCAACCTATTATATTGTGGCTCCATGCGAGTGTTCATCCAATCTTTCAAGGCTCGACGGCGTTCGCTACGGCTATCGTTGCGAAGATCCTAAAGACCTTGACGATCTGTATTTAAGGTCTCGTTCGGAGGGTTTTGGTGCTGAAGTTAAGCGCCGTATTATGATTGGTGCGTACGCACTTTCTGCTGGCTATTACGATGCTTATTATTTAAAAGCGCAAAAAGTCCGTCATCTAATCAGTGAAGATTTCAAAAAGGCTTTTCAGGATGTTGATGTAATTATGGGTCCTGTATCGCCAACAACAGCCTTTGATTTAGGCGCATTTAAAGATTCTGTTTCTATGTATCTTGCTGATATTTATACACTTTCTCTAAATTTAGCAGGACTTCCAGGAATGAGTATTCCCGCGGGATTTTCAAACAATATGCCGGTTGGTTTGCAACTCATTGGTAATTACTGGTCTGAAGAGAAGCTACTTAATGTGGCGCACCAATTCCAAAGCCAAACCGATTGGCATTCTCAGATGCCTGAGGGAGTTTAGGATGGCGTGGGAAACAGTTATCGGTTTAGAGATTCATTCTCAACTGAAGACAAAATCTAAGATTTTTTCTGGCGCATCAACAGCTTTTGGTGCAATCCCCAACTCCCAAGCCTGTGCTGTTGATTTGGGTCTTCCAGGAGTTTTACCAGTGCTTAACAAAGAAGCGGTGGTAATGGCCATTCGGTTTGGCTTGGCAATAGGCGCCAAAATAAATAAACGCTCTATTTTTGACCGTAAAAATTACTTTTATCCAGACTTACCGAAAGGCTATCAAATATCCCAATTTGAATTGCCCGTTGTTGGTAAGGGCGAGATTGAAATCACCACGGAAGAAGGTGAAACGAAAAAAGTCGGTATTACGAGAGCGCATCTAGAAGAGGATGCTGGAAAATCCATTCATGACCTTTACGATGACTATACTGCTATTGACCTAAATCGTGCGGGTACGCCTTTATTGGAAATTGTTTCAGATCCAGATATGAGTAGCGCCAAAGAGGCTGTGGCCTATGCAAAGAAAATCCATGCGCTGGTACAGTACATCGGTATTTGTGATGGTAATATGCAAGAGGGCTCTTTCCGGTGTGATGCCAATGTATCCATTCGTAAAAAAGGGGTGGAAAAACTTGGCACTCGCGCTGAACTGAAAAACATTAATTCCTTTAAATTTTTAGAAAAAGCCATTAACTTGGAAGTCGAACGCCAACAAGACATTTTGGAAGAAGGTGGGTCGGTAGTACAAGAAACACGTCTTTATGATTCCGTGAAGCACGAAACACGCTCAATGCGATCTAAGGAAGAGGCGAACGATTACCGCTATTTCCCCGATCCTGATTTATTACCGGTTGAGGTTGACGATGAGTTGTTGGAACAAATTCGATCCAATTTACCCGAACTACCAACTGAGAAAAAACAACGTTTTGTTAACGAATTGGGTCTTAGTGACTACGACGCCGAAGTATTGACGTCGCAAAAAGCCATTGCTGATTATTTCGAGGTGATGTTAGATGCAGGCGCTGATTCCAAGCTCTCGGCCAACTGGGTCATGGGAGAGCTTTTAGCTGTATTAAATAAAAATCAAATAGACATAGAGAGCTGTCCGGTTTCTGCCCAGGAATTTGCTGAGCTTATCATGCGTATTGCAGACGACACGATCTCTGGAAAAATTGCCAAAGATGTCTTTCAGTCGATGTACCAAGGCGAGGGTAGTGCTGACGAAATTATCAATAGCAAAGGCCTCAAACAAATGACCGATAGTGGTGCAATTGAAGGTATTATTGATGAGATTATCGCCAACAACGCGCCGCAGGTTGAGCAGTACAGGGGTGGCAATACCAAGTTATTAGGATTTTTTGTCGGCCAAGTGATGAAAGCAACTCAAGGTAAAGCCAACCCTAAACAAGTCAACCAATTACTCAATGAAAAGCTCTCTTAAATTTTCTGAGCTAGGTGAAGAGTTTTATTCGGTAGTTCAACCTATCAAGCTTGAGAAAAGCCACCTAGTACACGTTAATAAAGACCTTAAGGCGAGTCTTAAAATAAACCTGAGCGATGAAGAATTGCTTAGCGTTTGCTCAGGTGAGAAAAGAATTGGCACAACAAGGCCACTCTCAACCATTTATGCGGGCCATCAGTTTGGCTATTTTGTGCCACAACTTGGTGATGGTCGTTCCTGCCTTATTGGCGAATCTAATGGCTATGAGTTGTCGTTGAAAGGCGCGGGCACCACACCTTACTCAAGAGGCGCTGATGGTCTTGCTGTGCTGAGATCATCGATTCGTGAATATTTATGTTCGATTGCGATGGTTGGCTTAAATATCCCAACAACAGAGGCACTTGCCATTGTTGGTAGTGATACTGATGTGATACGTGAACACGTAGAAAGCGCTGCAATTGTTACCCGAGTGGCGCAAAGCCACATTCGTTTCGGTCATTTTGAATTGTTTGCTTCACGCTCACAACATGCTGAAGTAAAAAAATTAGCAGATTTTGTAATTGATAATTACTATCCTCAGATAAGGGGTGAAGATTCGTATTTGTCGTTATTTAAAACTGTGGTTCGCACAACTGCGTTAATGATTGCGCGCTGGCAAGCGCAAGGCTTTTCACACGGAGTGATGAATAGTGACAATATGTCTATCCTTGGCTTAACGATTGACTACGGACCGTTTGGCTTTATGGAAAAATACAACCCGAGTTTTGTTTGTAATCATTCTGACCACCAAGCGCGCTATTCGTTTGAAAGGCAGCCATCAGTTGCATTATGGAACTTACAAAGATTAGCCGATGCGCTAACAAGTTTGATTGATAAAGAAAAGTTAGCCGAGACCTTGGAAGAATACCAAAAGTGTTTGGTAAAAGAATATACAAGCTTAATGCGCCGAAAATTTGGTTTGGCCGAAGTAACCAAGGGTGATAGTGATTTAATTAATGATTTCTTGCAATTGCTTTACAGTCGTGGTCAGGATTACTCTCGTTCAATGCGCTCACTATCGCAACAGGGTGTTAACAAATTGGGTAGCGATTTTGATGCTTGGTTTGAGCGTTATGACACAAGACTGACGAGCGAGACAAGTAGTGCCGATGAGCGTGCGTTGATGATGAATGGCGTTAACCCTAAGTTTGTTCTTAGAAGTTATCTGGCGGAAGTGGCTATTCGTAAAGCGGAAGATTTATACCAATACGATGAGATTGATACACTATTCAATTTGCTGAAAAATCCATTTGATGAACATCCAGGTTTTGAATCTTACACCCATGAAGCCCCAGATTGGGCAAAAAATTTATCGGTCAGCTGTTCGTCCTGAGATAGTTTCAGCTTAACAGGGCTCCGAAGCCGACTAGTGTAAAAAGCCAATTTCCAAAGAATTGAACCAGCGGCCAAACTAAAGTTTCGAAGCCACCGAGAAACATTAAACCCAGTAGAATATATAAACCGTAGGGTTCTAATTGATTATATTGATAGGCCAGCGGTCTTGGCAACAAAGCACTGATAACACGTGACCCATCCAGTGGTGGGATTGGCAATAGATTGAATACAGCTAGCAACAAGTTTATTAAGACACCTGCAAAAGCCATTTGAGGCAATAAGTTAACACCTATATTAGCTGAAAAATTAAGCGCAATTAGCCAGCCAATAGCCATTACAACATTGGCTGCTGGACCAGCGAGCGCCACCCAAATCATATCTTTCTTGGGCGATCTAAGAGCATTAAAGTTGATTGGCACGGGCTTTGCCCAACCAAAAATAAGCCCCCCAGGCATGAGTAGTAAGACGGCTGGTACTAAAATAGTGCCAATGGGGTCAATATGTTTGATTGGATTAAGCGTTACTCGCCCCATCATTCTAGCGGTGTGATCGCCAAAAAGGCTAGCCACCCAGCCGTGTGCGGCTTCATGCAAGGTGATTGCAAATAGTACGGGCACAACCCAAATAAATAAAGTTTGAAAATCAGGCATAAAATCAGGCTTAAGGTAAAATTAGCGCTTTTGTAACAAGACTCTCTCCATTTTATATGAAAAGCAGTGATTTATTAATCCCTACCGTTAAAGAAGCGCCAAACGATGCAAAGATTATTTCTCATCAGTTGATGATTCGTGCTGGCTTGATTTCAAAGTTAGCCTCGGGCCTATATTCGTACTTACCGATGGGCTTGAAGGTGGTGCAAAAAGTTGAGAAAATCGTACGTGAAGAGATGAATAAGTCACTCGCTCAAGAAGTGCTTATGCCTGTTTCACAGCCGGCAGAGCTATGGCAAGAATCTGGTAGATGGGAAGAGTACGGGCCTGAATTATTACGTTTCTCTGATAGGCACGGCAGGGATTTTTGCATGGGACCTACTCATGAAGAAGTGATTACGAATATTGCCAAGCAGTATCTCCGTAGTTACAAGCAGCTGCCAATAAATTTTTACCAAATTCAAACAAAATTTAGAGATGAAATTCGTCCTCGTTTTGGTGTTATGCGCTCACGAGAATTTATTATGAAAGATGCCTACTCTTTTCATATTGATGAGGTTTCATTGGCTGAGACTTATCAGGTAATGCACCAAACCTATTGTAATATTTTTGATCGATTGGGCCTTGATTATCGCCCAGTTCTGGCTGATTCTGGAGCCATTGGTGGTGACAGTTCACATGAGTTCCACGTTCTGGCGGATTCTGGCGAAGATGCTATTTGCTTCTCGGATGAATCCGATTATGCAGCCAATATTGAGAGGGCCGAAACACTGCCACAAGGTGAACCAAGTGCACCAACACAGGATTTAAATACAGCCAAAACTCCAGGTGTAAAAACAATTGATGATGTTTGTAAGTTGCTTGATATTGAGCCAGTTACAACAATTAAAACGTTAGTAGTTAATGGCGAGAATGGTGATTTGGTGGCACTTGTACTTAGAGGTGATCATGAGCTCAATGAAGTCAAGGCGGCCAAAATAGATGGTGTTGCTCAACCTCTCGAAATGGCTGATGAAGATAAAGTACAAAAAATACTAGGCTGCTCTTTTGGGTCCATAGGCGTGGTTCATTCGCCGATTAAACTTGTTGTAGATTATGCAGCCGCTTGCTTGTCTGATTTTGTTTGCGGAGCCAACGAAGATGATAAGCATTTAACAGGAGTTAATTGGTATAGAGATACGCTTGACTTTGTTGCTGCCGATCTACGAAATATTGTTGCCGGAGATCCTTCTCCTGATGGTAAAGGTAAGTTAGAAATTAAACGCGGTATTGAAGTTGGTCATATTTTTCAGTTGGGTACAAAATATTCAGACTCAATGAATGCTAATGTTGTTGGTGAAAATGGCAAGTCGGTTAATATGAATATGGGTTGTTACGGTATTGGTGTCACACGCGTAGTTGCGGCGAGTATTGAGCAAAATCATGATGATAGGGGTATTATATTTCCAGAGGCTATCGCACCTTTTCAATTAGTAATTGTTCCGATTAATTACAATAAATCTTCACGAGTGAAAACCTTAGCAGACGATCTTTATCACCAATGCTTGGAAAAAGGAATTGAAGTTTTACTTGATAATCGAAAAGAAAGACCGGGCATTATGTTTGCAGACTCTGAGCTTTTAGGTATTCCTCATCGGGTAGTGATTAGTGATACGCATGCCGATAATGGTAATGTGGAATATAAATCACGCAATGCCCCTGAGAAGATTGAAGTAATTTATAGAGAGGCGGCAGACTTTATTGTCTCAAAACTTATTTGAGATCTTTGAATTATTATGAATCTTCATCAAAACCTATTTTTTCCACCCTCTTGGTGATTATCAACAAATCAGCAATTGCCATGTTAGGACAACCATGTCTATAATCACGAATACGGCAAAATCCTTGACTTTGTCAGTCACTCATATTGATACAAAGGCATCCTGATGGTTTTCCTGCAGTATTTAATTCCTCAACACCTGCTTTCAAACCTTATGCATCGATTCGCAAGACTCGAGATTGTTTGGTTGAAGAATACTTTTTTGCGATGGTTTGTGAAAAAGTACGATGTTAATTTATCCGAAGCTGAAAGAGATAACATAGAAGATTATTGTCATGTCAATGATTTTTTCACTCGTAGCTTAAAGTCAAGTGCCAGAATATTATCTGACGCAAATATCGTTTCACCAGTTGATGGAATTGTTTCTCACGCGGGCGTGATTCATTCTTCACAAATACTGCAAGCCAAAGGGCATTATTTTTCAGTTCAACAATTGTTAGCTGATGAATCTTCCGTGCAGTTTGAGAATGGCCAGTTTACAACGATTTATCTCTCACCAAAAGATTACCACCGAATTCATATGCCCTTTGATGGGCAGCTCAAATCCATGAAGTATATACCTGGAGATCTATTTTCGGTTAATCAGCAAACAGTAGAAGCAGTTGATGGACTCTTTGCTCGTAATGAGAGGCTGGTGTGCAATTTTGACACTATTTTTGGCAAAGCTTCTGTTGTGCTTGTTGGCGCTATTTTTGTCGGATCGATGGAAACTGTCTGGCAGGGTAAGGTGACGCCACCTTATGCAAAGGTAGTCAGGTTCTATGATTATTCTGATAAAGCCTTTTCACTATCTAAAGGTGATGAACTGGGGCGATTTAATATGGGATCAACGGTCATCATGCTACTCCCAGAAGGGGTGCCGATGTTAAATTTGCAAGCAGGCCAATCCATTAAGTTTGGGCATGGTTTGAGTTAATTACTTCTCTGCTTCCAATTCAGTTATTAAATCAATTTGCCGTTCAAACTCCCTTAGACGTTTGTATACACTGGCTAATTCTATAATGGTTGGCCATGCCTTAAACAAATATTGCAGTGAACCTTCAACCCTACCAAACGCCCTAAGAATTTGCTGCATAACACCCAGTGTCATTACCCCAGCAACAATGGCAGGCGCTAGGAAAATATATCCTACTAAAACGTTTACTTGTAAATACGCAAGCCTTCCAATATTAAAATATAAATAATACAAATAACTTCTGAAATGAATGGTTCTTACACCAGTAAATAGCTCTTCTAATGATTTTGGTCTTATACTTCCATCATCTTCCGCTATAACGAGTATTTTTCGATAAGCAGCCTCTCTCTTTTGTAGATCGTACTCAATGCCCACGAGTTTTAATAACCAAGCCAGTGCAATCATTAATATTGTGCCACCAACAGCCCAAATTAATGCGCCAGAAACTAATCCATATGACCAATCGCCAAACCACATGATAGGAATGCCCACCGATAATCCCATTAATAACGGGAAGTATTCAATTAATACCATAACGGATTCAATTAAGCTTGTTCCTAAGCCTTCCATTATTCGAGAAAACCGAATGGTATCTTCTTGAACACGCTGTGATGCGCCCTCAATGGTTCGTGCTTTATCGTAGACACTGTGATAAAACTCAACCATAGATGTGCGCCATCTAAATAAAAAGTGGGATGTAAGAAAAGAGGTGGCAAGACCAAGTACTATCCATAAGGCGGCAAGCTTACCGAAGCTGTATAAGCCATCTAAATATTCAGTCATTGTTATTGCATTTGGTGTTCCCAATGACTTTTGAATCATGTCATAGAAGCCACCAAACCATTCATTAATCTTTACGTCAATTTGCACAGACAACCACAATGAAGTTAGAATGACTGATGAACCAAGATAGGCCCAAAGAAACCATTTTTTATTTGTGAAAAACTTAAACATTTATTGCCTTTACTTGTTATTAATTCCAATTATTAAGAAAGATAATACCTAATAAGATTTAGTGATCTTAACAAGTTTAATCCCTTTTTTTGAAACTTGTAATATCTCAATTATTAATGGTTCAATTTTAAGGCAAAGATTATATTGGGGAAGACTTTGCAAGTTTTCCAAGATTAAGCCATTGAGGGTTTTGGCGCTGTCGAATGGTAAGTCAATTTGTAGCGCTGTGTTAAGCTCTCTAATGCTAATGCGAGGATCTACCAAGTAACCACCACCTTCTTGCGGGTTGATTTCTTCAATGCTTTCACCTTGATTTGAAGTAAATTGTCCAACAATCTCTTCTAGAATGTCTTCAAGTACAAGCAACCCTCGGACCTCTCCATATTCATCCACCACAAGGCCAGAACGCCTTTTCTTGGATTTAAAATGCTCTAATTGTAGCGATAAACGCGTTCCTTCCGGAATAAAATAAGGTTCACGAATAAGTGCTTTAATGGCGTTAATAGTGGTTTCTTCTTTGGCGTAAAGATTGGCCACATCTCTCATATGTATGGCGCCAATAATGTTATCTTCGGTGCCATCAAAAATAAGTAAGCGGGTGTGCTGAATGCGTTTGAATTGCTCAAAAAGCTCATCCTCATTATTAATATCGACACTGACAAACTCATTATGCGGCACCATAATATCCTCAACTTTAACCTTTTCAAGGTCAATAATATTGAGTAGCATTTTTTGGTAATTACTAGAAATCATCGGTTTGGCGTCAAGTACAGCCATTCGCAGTTCTTCAGCGCTGATTTTTTCGGTATTGCTGTGCTGAAATCCAAAAGGTTTTAGAATGAATTGAGATGTTTTGGATATTAGCCAAATAATTGGATTAAAAATCTTAATCAGTATTTCAATAACAATGGCAGCTGGTAAGGCTATTTTTTCAGGATTTTTAGCCGCAAAGGTCTTTGGCGTTGTTTCAGCGAATATGAGAATAATGAGGGTTAGTGCAAGTGAGGCAAAAATAACCGAGCCCTCACCCCAAAGTTTGATTGCAAGAATGGTGGTAATACTAGCTGCTAGAATATTGACAAAGTTATTTCCTAGCAATATAGCTCCTATCAAGTGATCTATATCATTTAAAAGCCTTTCGACTCTTTTTGCCTTAGCATTATTTTTGGCACTGAGTGTCTTGAGACGATAGCGATTAATCGCCATCATTGCTGTTTCAGTGCTCGAAAAAAAAGCTGAAGTGAGTATTAAAGTAAATAGTAAAACACTCAGCCAAAATGTTGAAAGTGATTCCAATCAATTAACCTAAAGACTTAATAAGCAATATTTTATACCTCAGGGTATAAAATATTGCCAAGCTTTTTTTAGTGTTTAAAGGCATCAAGACCAGGATAAATCGCATTTTCACCCAGCTCTTCCTCAATCCTTAGTAGGCGGTTGTATTTTGCAAGTCTATCGGAGCGCGATAAAGAGCCAGTTTTAATCTGACCACAGCTGGTTGCAACTGATAAATCAGCAATTGTTGTATCTTCAGTTTCGCCACTTCTATGTGACATGACACAAGTGTAGCCTGCATCCATAGCCATTCTCATCGCTTCGAATGTTTCTGTCAGTGTGCCGATTTGATTCACTTTAACCAAAATTGAATTGGCAATATTCTCGTCGATACCTCTTTTTAGAATTTTACTGTTGGTTACGAACAAGTCATCACCAACTAACTGTACTTTATCTGCAAGTTTTTGTGTGAGTAAATCCCAACCATGCCAGTCATTTTCATCCATACCATCTTCGATAGATATAAGCGGGTATTTCTCTACCCAGGCAGCTAGGTAATCCACAAATTCTTCACTGCTCAAGGAGATATTTTCTGAGGTTAGGTTGTACGTGCCGTTAGCGTAAAACTCTGAACTCGCAGCATCAATAGCGATAAAAATATCTTTTCCGGCAGTGTAGCCTGCATTTTCAATTGCCTCTAAGATGACTGTAATAGCCTCTTCGTTTGAGCCAAGGTCAGGCGCAAAACCACCCTCGTCACCTACTGCAGTGTTAAGGCCTCTTTGGCTGAGCACAGATTTTAAGTGATGAAATACTTCAGCACCGTATCTCAACGCTTCTCTAAAGCTTGGCGCACCAGCAGGGATAATCATAAACTCTTGAATATCAACACTGTTATCGGCATGCTCGCCGCCGTTGATAATATTCATCATTGGCACTGGAAGTCTGTATTGATCAGAAAAATCAAACGAAGCAAACAGTGATTCACCTTTAGCATTTGCTTTGGCGTGTGCACAGGCAAGTGAAACCGCAAGAATAGAGTTTGCACCAAGGTTTGATTTGGTGTCCGTGCCATCTAGTTCAATCATTTTGTTATCAATCGCTTTTTGATCACCAACACTCATACCAACAAGAGCATTGTTAAGTTCATTATTAACAAAATCAACCGCTTTCAATACACCTTTTCCTAGGTAGCGACTTTTGTCGCCGTCTCTTAGCTCTAATGCTTCACGTTGGCCAGTTGAGGCTCCGGAAGGCACCATAGCACTTCCGATTACGCCATTGTCTAGAATGACATCGGCTTCAATAGTGGGATTGCCACGAGAATCTAGAATTTCACGGGCCTTAATAGTTGAAATAATCATTTTAGTGTTTTAGGGTTACTCAAAGAAAGATCTCATTTTACCAAAGAAGGAGTTAGATTCTGGGTGTTGTTTTTCACCACATGAAACTGAAAACTCCTTTAATAACTCTTTTTGCTTACTTGTTAGATTGACTGGAGTTTCAATTTTAACTTGGCAAAGTAAGTCTCCAGTGTTTCCATGCCTAATGGCCGGCACACCTTTTCCTCTCAGGCGGAATAATTTGGCTGATTGGGTGCCAGCAGGGATGTTGATTTTGAGTTTGCCATCAAGAGTAGGTACCTCGATAGAACCACCCAGTGACGCCGTTGCGAAGTCAATGGGCACTTCGCAATATAAGTCACTACCTTCGCGCTGAAAGATATCATGCTCTATAACGTGAATTTGCACGTAAAGATCCCCTGTTTGTCCGCCGCGTATTCCAACCTCGCCTTCACCGCTAAGACGAATTCTGTTACCAGTATCCACTCCGGCAGGAATTTTAACAGAAAGCGTTTTTTGTTTTTTAACTACACCCTGACCGCGACAAGTGCCACAAGGCGATTCAATTTGCTCGCCGGCACCATTGCATTGATGACACGGTCTTTGTACAGCAAAAAATCCTTGCTGCATTTGCACTTGACCAGAGCCATAGCAAGTGCCACATGTTTTAACGGAAGTACCAGGTTTTGCACCAGTACCATCACAAGTGTCACAGCCGTCGTTTTTAGTTACTCTAATTTTAACAGTGTCACCTTTGACGGCTTGAGTAAGGTCAATCTCTAAATCGTAGCGTAGATCTGAGCCTCTATTGTCTGGTGTTGAGCGACCCCCACCAAAAATATCGCCAAAAATATCACCAAACCCGCCACCTCCAAAAGGATTTCCACCACCTGCGCCTTGCTCTAAACCCGCGTGTCCAAATTGGTCATAAGTCTGGCGTTTTTGAGGGTCTGAAATAACATCGTAGGCTTTACGTACTTCTTTGAATTTCGTTTCAGCACTAACTTTATCATCCGCATTGCGATCTGGGTGAAATTTCATTGCCAAACGCTTGTAAGCTTTTTTTACCTTTGCTTCATCTGCGGTTTTATCAACGCCTAGAACTTCATAATAATCTCTTTGTGACATAAGTCCCTTTATGTAAGAAAACCCCCATGAATAAATTCAAGGGGGTTTTGTTTGTGTTTATAGATGCTTGTGTATTACTTATCTTCTTTTACTTCTTCAAAGTCCGCATCTACTACATCATCTGCAGTTGCCTGGCCCGCTTCAGCGGTTTCTGCCCCGGCTTTTTCCTGTGCTTTTTGGGCTAAAACTTGGGCTTTTTCACTCAAGTTTTGCACCTGAGAATCAATTGCTTCTTTGTCATCGCCTTTCATGCTTTCTTCAAGCTCACTCATTGCTGTCTCAATTGTAGACTTTTCATCATCTGAAATATCGTCTTTAAGCTCTTCAAGTGTTTGCTTAGTAGAATGAACCAATGAATCTGCCATGTTTCGAGTCGTCACCAATTCTTGAAATTTCTTGTCTTCTTCGGCGTGGGCTTCTGCATCTTTAACCATTTTGTCGACTTCCTCGTCAGAAAGACCGCTCGATGCTTTAATCGTGATCGATTGTTCTTTGCCAGTGTTTTTGTCTTTTGCAGAAACGTTTAAAATACCATCAGAGTCGATATCAAGCGTTACTTCAATTTGCGGTTGGCCTTTTGGCGCAGAGGCAATGCCTTCAAGGTTGAATTGACCAAGAGATTTATTGGCGCTCGCAACGTCACGCTCACCTTGCAGTACATGGACCGTTACCGCAGATTGGTTATCTGCTGCAGTTGAGAACACTTGTGAAGCATTGGTTGGTATGGTGGTGTTCTTTTCAATCAGTTTCGTCATGATGCCACCCATTGTCTCAATACCTAAAGAAAGTGGTGTTACATCAAGAAGAAGAACGTCGGTAACATCACCAGCCAGTACGCCACCTTGAATTGCAGCACCCATAGCTACAGCTTCATCTGGGTTCAGATCTCTCTTAGGTTCTTTGCCGAAGAAGTCTTGCACCATTTTCTGTACTTTAGGCATACGTGTTTGACCGCCAACCATAATAACCTCATCAATATCAGCACTTGTAAGACCGGCATCTTTTAGGGCGACTTTGCATGGCTCGATAGAGCGCTTAAGTAAGTCTTCAACCAGCGATTCTAGTTTTGCTCGAGTAATTTTAATGTTCAGGTGTTTAGGTCCTGAAGCATCAGCTGTAACGTAAGGCAAGTTAACATCTGTTTGCTCAGAAGATGAAAGTTCAATCTTAGCTTTTTCTGCCGCTTCTTTTAAGCGTTGTAGTGCCATTGGATCATTTGCCAAATTAACACCTTGTTCTTTTTTGAACTCGTCAACTAGAAAGTTGATAATACGTTGGTCAAAGTCTTCACCACCTAAGAAAGTATCACCATTGGTTGATAGTACCTCAAAGTGCTTTTCACCGTCGATATCTTCCATTTCAATTATAGAAACGTCAAATGTGCCACCACCTAGGTCGTACACAGCTACTTTCTTGTCGCCAGCGCCTTTGTCAACACCGTAAGCAAGTGCTGCCGCTGTTGGCTCGTTAATAATTC
>Ga0302118_10000982_pt1 | contig 13883 bp, 13 predicted proteins | sample AG5_331_MG_FD_203126 | JGI IMG/M metagenome (GOLD analysis project Ga0302118, IMG submission 203126) | Marine microbial communities from Western Arctic Ocean, Canada - AG5_33.1 | ecosystem: Environmental > Aquatic > Marine > Oceanic | place: Canada: Western Arctic Ocean | collected 2017-10-01 | reverse complement strand
AGCCTTAAAAGGATCTGGCGAATTTAGTTTTGGGTTACAAATACGGGTAAAAGGTGAATTTTCTTCAGATGAATATCAACTGGAGCTTACGAAAAACACCGGAATTAGTATCGCTAAAGCCAAATTTTTTCTTCGAACTTTCCGAAAAGGATCTGTCTATACAGTCGATCTCGACGATGAATTCGAAGATCCGTACGATTCTGGGTTAGACTCCGAACAAGTCGTCCAAAAAATCGGGAACCCACTCGCCCGGCTCTACAGCTCTGGAACAGTTGCCCAACTCGAAATAGCTGGCATCGCTCACGAGCTAGGAGTCGATCCTTCGCTTGTTTGGTCGGCGATCTCGAGAATGCGCAGTGCAGGAACTCTCGAAGTGGCCTCGGGCGGCCGTGGGGTCATGTTGACGCCACTTGGCGCCATAACATTTGATGCAAAATCAGCCGGTCTCGATACAGCCATACAATCCGTGACAGCAAGCATCGCCGGTCGCCTAAATTCCCTCAAATCCGGACTTGGGCGTGAACTATCATCTCTGCAAAACGTCGCATCTCGAATAGAACTTTCTGAAATCGGGCTCAACGGGTACGGCCATCAGGTTCGAACGTACTTCACCGAGATCACCGACATTATTTACGACGCTACGGGATTCAGTGACGAATCTTCTTCCGATACAACGGATGAAAAGATTTTTACGATAGCGAAACTCTCGGGTTCAGAGACCAAAACAGGTCGCATCGTCGCTCTTTCAAGGTCTCTCGATAAAACAGCATTTGGGTTCAACGAATCTGTGCTGAGTTCAACAACAAAGCGATCCGTTGAAATAAATTTGCTGATGGTCTACGTGGTTCTCGTGCTTAGCGAACTGCTCGACGCCGCCAATATATAACGAACCGCATTCGGCGATCTCAGTTGAGTTCTTTTTGAGAGAACGGATCTATGTCGTCCGATCGTCCTCAGGATTCAGAACCGTCGAAAACTAGTACAGATTCTCGACCTTCGATTCGTCGATCGAGCGCTGAACTTCCTCAGCGGTCTGATCGAGATTCGCATGGTCGACGAGAATGCTGCCGTAGTTAGGCACACCTTCAACACCATCGTGTTCCCATAAACCCGACCGGATGATGCACTTCGCACAGTGGAACAGAGCTTTTTCGACGTCGATCACCGTCGCAAACGTAGGCACGCTGCCTTTATGTGCCATCGACTCAAGCAGTGCCTTATCACGAACGATTCGGGCAGTTCCGCTCACCCGGAGCGTTTCCTGATATCCGGGTGTGAGAAAAATTAGACCGACCTTTGGATTTTCGAGAATATTCGAAAAGGTGTCGCCCCGACGATTCCCCTTACGATCTGGGATTACCAGCGTCTTCTCATCGAGAACTTTGACGAAGCCGGCCGGGTCGCCTTTAGGCGAAACATCCATATTTCCGTTGGCATCAGCCGAAGAAATGATCAAAAACGGCGAATGCGCTATCAACGCCGCACAATGCTCATCAATGTGATCGATCACCTTATCGGCAGCACGCTGGGTCGGAGTCCCGAGTATCTCTCTCAGTTCTGTTTCCGAAGTAATCGTCTGTTCAAATTCACGGGTGGACAACTGAGACTCCTCGAGACGGTGTAATAAAAAAGGACACCGTTGTGCACCGTATTTTACGCCAGCCAAAATCAGGGTGACGCCAAGTCATTGCGTGCGCGATTCAGGTGCTCGTCGACAGTACTGCCTTAGAGCAACAGCGACTTATTCGTCGGCACCGTCTTCAACCTTAGTCTCGGACCTCAGGCCGCTTCCGCCTCTGAATGCCGGAACCAGTAACACCGGTGCGACAACCGTTGTAACCACCGTCATAACGATCGCTACGCCGAAGATGTCTTTGCCGATCACGCCTGACGTCAGGCCGATACCAGCGATGATCAGTGCAACCTCACCACGAGGTAGCATGCCCAGTGCGATTCGTGTTGCACCAACCCGGTTGAAGCCCACAAACAACGCAGGCACTCCCGCACCAACCAGCTTGCTGACCACAGCGAACACAGTTAGCACTACGGCGAAAATGATCGCAGAAGTAAGCGAAGTATCGCCTGCTCCAAAAGCAGTGAAATCAACCTGCATGCCAATGACCACAAAGAAGATCGGAACAAGGAAATTGTTTACCGACCGCATCTGTCCTTCAACCTGATGCTTCAACTCGGTGCCCGAAAGCGCCAGCCCCATGGTGTAAGCACCGATGATCATGGCGAGTCCGAAATAAATCTCAGCCACTGCCGATGCGATAAACGCCAACGCCAAAGCCAGCACCAACGCTCCACCAGCGCTCTTGAACCAGAGCACCACCTTGGAGATTTTGTTCGCAACGAGCGATCCGAGAACGAGAAGTCCAAGCCAGAATCCGACTGCTTTCAAGAAGATGAGTCCGATAGACCCGGCAGTCACTTCGCCCTCTTCGGATATACCAACAACGATCGCCAGAATGATGATCCCAAGCACATCGTCAACAACCGCTCCAGCGAGAATCGTCACGCCCTCTGGAGAGTCAAGCCTGCGAATATCAGCAAGCACCCGGGCTGTGATCCCCACCGATGTAGCGGTCATGATCGCACCGACAAACAGTGCGGGAATCATCGCCTCAATCGAATCCATGCTGGCGAATCCCAGCAGCACGGTCGCACCGAATCCCATAAGGAACGGCAAAATCACTCCACCAGCCGCCACGGCCGTTGCCGGCCGCACATATTTCATGAACTGTTCACTGTTGGTTTCAAGCCCAGCCTCGAACAGCAACACAACAGCAGCCAACTGAGCAATGAAGAACAGCTGGGGCTCTACGGGCAATCCACCGCCATCGTGGGGCAGTTCAAAGATCGCTCCGCCACCGAACCAGTGGATTCCGCCAAGCAGAAACGGTGAGATGAGAATTCCAGCGCCAAGTTCACCAAGAACTGGCGGGATTTTCAGATAGCGTTCGGATATTTCTCCGCCGACTTTTGCGGCGACGAGGATGACGGACAGCAGGAGGATGAGTTCGGCTACTACTGCCAGCGGACTATCGTGCAATTTAGATTCTCGGGGCCAGTGGCCCATTTACTGGAATAAAGAGGGCGGGCTAGGCTCGGTTTTGAAATTCGCGAACTTTATTAATCGTTTGATCCGTTGCCAGTGTACGACTATAACAAGCACTAGCCTATTCATGCCCCACAATTCGCCAGATGTAGGTGCTGCTAAACCTAAATCGCCGCCAGCACCTTTTCGGGTCGCCAGCCAAGTTTTTCAGGTTCAAATATCAATATCGCAAGCAGATCGCCCTCAGGCGTGTAAGCCCGAACCCGATCGCCCGATTCGTAATCGCCGGGCTTACCAACATCATCAACCGACAACTGCCGGCCGTGCTTCACCATTTCGACGAACATCGGCGTGAGCTTCGTCTCGCCTAAATGCTGCAATGTGGTGTCTATAGGCATCGCAACCGTGCGCCAGTCGCCATTTTCGGCAGCTTCAATAACCTGCTCGATCGTCACGGTATCTTCCAACTTGAACACACCGGCGTGCGTTCGTACAAGACCCGTGAGATGTGCGTGCGTTCCAAGCTTTGCGCCTATGTCGTGAACAAGGGTCCGTGCGTAAAAGCCGTGGCCACATTCGACTTGAAGAATCACCTCAGGTGCGTTGAATTCCACCAGCTCTAGGCTCATCACCTCAACGGGACGCGCCGGACGTTCCACTTCAATGCCTTTGCGGGCGAGTTCGTAGAGTCGTTGGCCATTATGGTGCAGTGCCGAAAACATTGGAGGCACCTGCCCAAACTTACCTTTGAACGAATCAAGTGATTCGACGACATCTTCACGAGTTACGCCCGACCATTCGGCCTCGGCGGTCTTCTCGCCAGTCGAGTCGTAGGTGTTGGTCGAAGATCCAAGCTCCGTCGTGATGCGGTACGACTTCGTGCCAAGCAGCACCGTGTCGGCGAATCGAGTCGCGCCACCGACGCAGATCGGCAAAACACCTGTTGCAAGTGGATCGAGCGTCCCACCGTGGCCGATTTTCTTCGACCGCGTAACACCCTTCAGCTTGCGAACGACATCGGTCGACGTCCAACCCTCAGGCTTATTGATATTGAGATATCCCCCAGCACCAAACCCAGCCCGAATCGTGCCTTCAAGAAAACTAGGCTCGCCTGTCAACTGCCGTCTCTGTCGACATAGCGGCGGCTGTCCTCGCCCATCACCTTGTCGATCAGCGACTCCATATCGGCGCCAGTCTGCATCGTGGTATCGGCGTAGAACGAAAGTCTCGGCATCTTGCGGATAACGATTCGCTGCGAGATCTCCATACGAAGGCGGGTAGCTGCTGAACGCAGAGCCTCCAGTGTGTCTTCGCGCTCCTCATCGGTACCAAGAACACTCACGTGCACTTTGGCCATCGACAGGTCGCGGTTTACATCAACGCTGGTCACCGACGTCATCGGTGACAGCCGAGGATCGCTCAATCCTTCGATGAGCGTTCCTAGCTCGCGCTGAATAGTGTGATTAACGCGTCCACCACGTCGTTCATCCAATGCTTACGTAACTCCTGTCGCCCTTAGCCGAGATGCGAATTGCGCCCCGTCTGTTCAGCGACTCTTCAGAATCCCAACGCCTATCGCCGGGTAATCTGAATCTCGTAGCCCTCTAGAGTGTCGCCTTCTTCATATTCATGGAAGCCATCGATCTTTACACCACCCTCGAAGTTGTTCGCCAATTCACGAACAGATTCTTTGAGGTGACGCATAGAAGTGATAGCACCATCGAAGACTTCTTCTCCACGGCGGATGACACGCATGCGACCTGATCGCTTGAGCATGCCATCGGTTACGCGGATACCAGCAATCTGTTCCCGCTTACCGTGGCTGAACACTTCGAGGATGTTTGCGTGACCGGTAACAATAACCTTGCGTTCCGGCTCGAGCAGTCCTCGTGCAGCGTCTTCAACTTCGTCAATCAGGTTGTAGATGATGTCGTACAACCGAATCGCAATGCCTTCTGCTGAAGCCTGCTTACGAGCACCGGGTTCAACCGTTGTCTCGAAACCCATGACCATGGCGTCTGAGGCAGATGCAAGAAGAATGTCTGATTCGTTGATAGCACCAGATGAGGCACTCAACACACGAACCTGAACCTCGTCGTTAGAAACCTGCTCAACTGCACGCTGTACAGCATCGATAGAACCATGACTTCCGGTCTTGACGACAATAAGAAGTTCCTTGGCACCCGACTGCTGAACACGTCGCATAACTTCAGCCATCGTGGTTGCAGCGCGGGTGTCTCTTCGTTTGGCGGCAAGACGTTCCCGAGTAGTTACAAGATCGCGACCCTTACGGTCGGTTGCTACAACATCGAACTGGTCACCAGCGGCAGGGATGCCATTCAGACCAAGCACCTCGATGGGTGTTGAAGGTCCCGCTTCCTTAACAATTTCACCAAATCCGTCGACCATCGATTTCACACGGCCTCGGAACATGCCGGCAACAACGTTGTCACCATTCCGCACCGTGCCAGAACGAATCAGCACAGATGCCACGGCACCTCGTGATCGATCCATGTGGGATTCGATAACTACGCCAATACCAGGTCGGTCGGGGTTCGCTTTTAGTTCCTGAATTTCAGCAACGAGAAGAAGCGATTCAAGCAGATCGTCAATGCCATCGCCCTTCAAGGCCGAGACTGGAACTGCAACGGTGTCTCCACCGTAAGATTCAACGATAATTTCATGCTCGGCCAACTGAGCGTTCACACGATCGAGATCGGCGCCGGGGGCGTCCACCTTGTTGATGGCGATGATGATCGGAACGCTCGCTGCCTTTGCGTGATCGATAGCCTCAAGCGTTTGGGGCATGATTCCGTCATCGGCAGCAACCACAAGCACTGCGATATCGGTTGCCTGCGCACCGCTGGCTCGCATCTGAGTAAATGCTGCGTGGCCCGGAGTGTCGATAAATGTCAGGCGCTGATCATCTTTGATGACCTGATAGGCACCGATGCTCTGTGTAATACCACCGGCTTCGGAATCGACTACTTTTTCGCCACGAATCGAGTCGAGAAGCGTCGTCTTACCGTGGTCAACGTGTCCAAGAACGGTAATAACTGGAGGACGGGTTACAGAGTTTTCCTCTGTCAGATCGTCGTCGACTCCAACCTTTACGGCAGCACTGCTCTCTTCACGATCCTTTGGCTTGAGCACGCCAATTTCGAACGATGCAGCAACTTTAGCCGCCACGTCGAATTCAACAGTTTCGTTCACGGTTGCCATCACACCAAGGCGCATAAGAGCCTTGATCGTGTCGACGTTCGTCATTTCAAGGATTTCAGCCAATTCGCCAACGGTTGCCTGCGGCGGAAGTTCGACGGGAGACTTTGGAGTCGTATCTTCAACTACGACACGCGTTGCACCAGGACCGCCTGGACCCTCAGATTTGCGACCACGTTTTCTTCCTCGGCCTCGAAAGTTCCCTTGTCCGCGACGTTGTGCCATGTACTAGCTAGTTCCCTTACTGTTTCAACCGCTCGTTAGTCTGAAGCTCAATTGCTTCTGTGAGCAGATTCACCATCGAATCATCAATTTGCGTTTTTAGCGCGTTCCTAAGTCTACCTCTATCAATGCTTCCACTTCGGCGATTGTCGCCCCTGTGATCGGCATCTGCACAAACATACGCACCCCGACCGTTCATTCGCCCGGTCCTATCAAATACAACCTGCCCCTCAGGCGTTCTAACAACCCTCAGGAGTTCAGCTCGCTGGCGTCGCTCTCGACAAACCACGCAGGTTCGGGTTTGGATGCGCCCTTTTTGTTGGCTCATCTGGTCCTCCCCTGCGGAGTCATGAGTTCGAGAATCTAACGGCGACGACGGTTTCGAGCACTACTGCCGCCTCTTCGACCGCCACGGCGACCAGCGTCAGTCTCTCGGAATCCTGCAATGTCCTCGGCGAATCGAATTCCACCGGGGGCACTGCCTGTTTCCTTCTTAGCTCCGGAATCGACAACCCACAGATCGTCAGACGAAACATCGAGTGTCTCTGCTGCTGCAAGTTCTGCTTTCTTACGCTCTTCTTCCTCGCGCTCAAGAGCGGCGAGTTCTTCTTCAAGCGCAAGAAGTTCGGCATCCACATCGGCGCTGGAATCTTCTTTTTCCTCAACAACCGGCGCTGCTTCAGGAACCGCTGCTTTGACTTCGGCCGCAGGAGCTTCTGCAGTTTCAGTTTTAGCTGTGGCTGCTTCTACCTCAGCTGCAGGTTTTGCAGTTTCGGCACCAGAATCAGTTTCCACAGTTGCGGCGTCTGGAGCGGCCTCTGCGACAGCAGTTGCTTCTGCAACAACGGCCTCAACAACTTCAGGTTCGGGTTTTGCTTCCTCAACAACCTGAGTCGTGCCTTGAATATCAATTCGCCAGTTAGTCAACTTTGCAGCAAGACGTGCGTTCTGACCTTCACGACCAATTGCCAGCGAAAGCTGACGGTCGGGAACAAGAACGGTGGCCGATTCCTCTTCCTCGTTGAGGTCGACACGGTCGGCCACAGCAGGACTGAGGGAGTTTGAAATGAACTTGACTGGGTCTTCATCCCATTCGATAACGTCGATCTTCTCGCCCAAAAGCTCGTTTACGACGTTCTGAATGCGAATTCCACGCAAACCAACACAGGCACCGACAGCGTCGACACCTTCCTGGTTCGAGTGAACGGCGACTTTAGATCGTGCACCAGGTTCTCGTGCGATTGCCTTGATTTCGATCACGCCGCTAAAGATTTCCGGAACTTCCACTTCGAATAGTCGACGAAGAAGATCGGGGTGAGTTCGTGAAACGACAATCTCGGGGCCGCGAATCGTTCGGCCAACCTGAACAACGAAGAACTTGAGTTGTTGTCCGGGGCGGTAGCGTTCGAACGGCGATTGTTCTGCCGGCGGCATTACTCCTTCGGCTTTACCGAGGTCCACGGCTACCCAACGTGATTCAACACGCTGAATTGTGGCGGTAAGAACTTCACCCTCTTTATCGATGAACTCTTCAAATACGATGTCGCGCTCGGCCTCACGGAGTCGTTGCATAACGACCTGCTTGGCGGTTTGAGCGGCGATACGACCGGGGTTGTATTCGAGCTGGCCCGTTTCGATGATGTCTCCAACAACTGCGCCTTCTTGCAATTCTTGGGCGTCGTCGGCCGTCAGTTCCATCAGAGGATCTTCAACCTCTTCAACAACGTGTCGTACCGTGCGAACTATCACATCGCCATCACTGGGATCCATCTCTACAATCACATCCTGTCCTTCAGCAGCAGGATCGCGCTTGTATGCAGCCGCGAGAGCAGCCTCCACAGCCTTCACTACGATCGGCTGAGGTAGGTTTCGCTCTGCAGCGAGTTGTGTAACTGCTAGTCGCAGATCACTCTTCAACCCATTCCTCCGGTTCACATTACTATCGGACACAAAAAAAGCGGGCGTTGCCCACTTCTCAATGTCAAGCTCTTGAAACACCTGAGCCTTACTTGGTTAACCTTACCACGCTTACGCCTCTTTTAACCGCTGCTTCCAGTACGGATATTCATGACAACCGATCCCCAAAACAAACCATTAGTCGTTCTCGTAGATTTCGATGGAACGATCACGAATCAGGATGTCGGCGACCAAGTCGTAATCAAGTTCGCTGAACCGGGTTGGAAAGAAGCGCTCTACAAGCTCCGATCAGGTGAGATGAACGTGAAGGAACTCTGGGCTTACGAAACAACTCTTTTGCGGAAAGATCGCGAAAAAGCTGCTGTAGAACATTCACTGAACACCGCTGAGATTCGTGAAGGATTCGCTGAACTAATTCGCTATTGCAAATCTGAAAATATCCCCGTTGAAGTCTGCTCCAGCGGGATGAGTTTTTACGTCGATGCGATTCTTGAGAAGCACGGTTTTGGCGATCTACCACGAGCTCGACCCGAAGTCGGCTACGACAAGAACGGCCACGGGGTAATGATCGTGCCAGACGGTCTACGCGACTGCGGTACAACCGTCATGTGCAAGTGCGAGCAGGTGTGGAAATGGCGACGCAAGGGCTACCGTGTGATGTTCGTTGGCGACGGCGTTTCCGACGAGTGTGCCGTGACTCAAGCCGACGTCATACTCGCAACTAGCCGCCTACGAGACGTGTGCGAAGGGAAAGGCATTGCCCATACCCCGTTCGACACGTTTCACGATGTGCTGGAAGTCGTTATCGAATCGATCACAACCTGATGACGCACCCGCTAGTCGCGCCCAACTTGTCGCAATTCGGGCGATCTCGCGTATGCGAATACATATAACGTCACCACCAACGCTGCCGACACGAGAAATGTAAGTTGCGGACCGATCAGTTCTGAAAGTGCGCCACCAAGCATCCATCCGAGTGCAATCGCCTGGCTAATCAGTCCAAACAACGACATCACTCGGCCACGTATGTCGTCACGTGCCGCCAACTGGAACATGGTACGAATTGTGTTCGCCCACCATACCACCGCGGCACGAGCGGCATCGAAATTCCCGCTGCCAATATTGATAGCGCAAGAACCGCAAGCCAGCGCAATTCCGGAGTGCCAACGATGTAAGTGATTCCCAGTTTGAAATCTGCCAGCAGTAATTTTGACTTATCGGCTTTTACCGGATTTTCAGTCCGAATAAACCACAGAAATATAGCGCAAGTCGTAAGTGAGAAAAACACGAAGTAAAACGCCATATCGGCTCCGTGCTTCGCAAGCAGCCACCCGCCAAGGGCAGGCCCTGCGAATCTTGCGATGTTCGTTATCGCAGTGCTCGCAGCGTTTGCGCCAAAGACCAATTGACGCCCAACCACATCCACCACCATCGCCGACCCCGCGGTCATACGCAAAGTCGCCACCACGACGATGTGCCAGAGTTGGATCTTGTGTCCAGGCCTACCAGTATTCCAAGTGTCAGCGATAACGACGCCAGCAGCATAAACGTCCACATCTGAATCGTTCGCCGGTTTATGCGATCGGTAATCGCGCCGCCAAATAGGGCGAGAAAAATTACCGGAATGGCCGGCAAACCCGCAACAAGGCCAACCCACCCGTCGGAATCGGTTAGTTCAAGAACGACCCAGCCGATCACCATCATGCGGGTGTTTAAACCGATAAACCCAAAAAAGTCTGAAGCTACAAGAAACCTGAAATTACGGATTTTCAATGCTTCGAGCGCGAGCAACCTTCGGCTCGGCGGCGCCGTTGTCGCTGCAGCTGCGGAGACGGTTCCGCTGGCATTTTCGGTTGTACTCGAATCGGTTGGCATGTTCGACGTTATCTCGGTGCCCTACTGGCCGATTTTATCGACCTATATGCCGTAACTCGGCAGACCGAAGATGACTCCTATCCAATCAGCCGACTCTGTGAGGCCCCAGATAACCCAGACCAGAGCAAAGATGTGAGCCTCGAATGCAATGCTTCCGATGAATTCGGCGCTAAACAGGTACCAAAAGCTCGTAATTTTCAGTACTTCGAACTAGAACGGATTTCGGCTTACAGAGGTTGCCGATTCACCAGATAACACGGTAGATGACCCGACGCGTTCAGACAGGCTTGATTGTCCAGCCATAATCTTAGCTTGCTAGACGCTTTAGTACGGTATCAGCGCACATCATACTCCAGTTCGTCGAATGCCTAACAATCACCATCTATTTCCGTAAATATGAATGCCCATCTAGCCCGGTTTCGCCAGCACAGCAAAGATGCACGTTTCTCAGGCACACAAAAAACGGGTGCAGCCCGAAGGCCACACCCGCTTTATATTTCATTCAGTAGTTTGGTGTAACTACGATGAGCTGCTTACCAGCGTTCGCGTCGTCCGCCGCCGCCGCCGCCGCCGCCGCCGCCGCCGCCGCCACGGTATCCACCGCCGCCGCCGCCGCCGCCGCCGCCGCCACGAGGAGCCTGCTCTTTAGCTTCGTTTACAACGATCGGTCGTCCATCAAGATCGGCGCCGTTCATCTCTGAAATGGCGGTCTGTACTGAACTGTCGTCAACGAATGTAACGAATCCGAATCCGCGAGATCGACCGGTTTCACGATCGCTGATTACGATCGCTTCCTCGATTTCGCCGAAACGTGAGAATGCTGTCTGAAGACCAGACGAATCTGTAGCCCATGCTAGGCTACCAACAAATAACTTCTTACCCATAAACCAAGCCTCGTTAGTGGGAATCCCATCGGATGCTCACAGTTGAACATCGCGTATTGCCGTTACGTACGGTTATCGTCCCACAGTCTTTTTATGTGTCTGGTCTAACGTAGCGTTAAATCGAACCAGCGAACTGATAAGTATTTGCTACTACCACCAAACAACTCGATAAGAGTACCTGCAAACTGTTAACTGTGGTTACACGAAACCGGCGAGTGTGGATAGGTTCTAAGGCTGATCCGTTCACTATTTCGTCGATTAGCCCAGTAGTTTCTTCACCGCATCGAGCATGTCGCCTTCAGCTACGATCTCCGAATCCTTGCTCGAACGCGCCTTCACTTCAACGCCGCCGTTTTCGAGACTTCGTGAGCTAATTACTACTCTCGCAGGAATGCCAAACAGATCGGCATCTTTGAACTTCACGCCGGGAGCGATGTCGCGATCGTCGAACAGAACGTCGTATCCGGCGTCTAGCAGTGATTCGTAAAGCTGCTCGGCTTTCCCGGCGATATCCGCATCGTTGAGATTCAGCCCGGCGAGATACACCTCGTAAGGCGCAATCGCCGCTGGCAGCATCATGCCGAAGTCATCGTGGTTCGACTCCACAGCAGCGGCAAGCAAACGCCCTACGCCGATGCCGTAGCAGCCCATTAAGATATCGTTCTGCTCGCCGTCCTCGTCGGTGAAATCTGCGCCCATCTTTGCCGAGTAGACGTCGCCGAGCTTGAAGACGTGGCCAACTTCGATGCCGCGCTTTGCGATGAGCTTGCCTTTACCGTCGGGCGATAGGTAGCCCTTCTTTGCTTCAGCGATATCGCCAAGAATATCGGCTTGAAAATCACGCTCAAAGTTAACATTGCGAAGGTGAAAGCCTTCTTTGTTGGCACCGGCGAGATAGTTCGAACCCATCGTGATCGAGTCATCAACGACGCTTCGCATGCCCTTAAGTCCAACAGCCGAAGCCGATCCAGAAACCAATCCAGCGGTCTTCACTTCTTCGGGTGTTGCCAGTCGTGGTTCCGATCCGCCAAGCAAATTTCGTAGCTTGGTTTCATTGACGTCGTAGTCGCCTCGAATGGTCACAACAACAACTTCGCCATCGACGCTATAGAAAACGGCCTTGGCAGTTTTCGATTTCGAAACGCCTTCGGCTTTGGCCAATTCATCAATGGTCTTAATGCCGGGTGTTGCAAATTCTTCTACTTCGCCCAGATCACCAATTGGGAACGGCCTCTTGAGGAACTCAGCCTTCTCGACGTTGGCGGCGTAATCGCTTTCGTTCGACATCAGAATCGTGTCTTCACCGCTGTCGGTGAGCAGTACGAATTCGTTCGAATCCTTGCCGCCAATACCGCCAGAGTCGGCTTCGACCATAATCACGTCGAGTCCACAGCGCTTGAATATCCGCTTGTACGCGCCAACCATCGCCTGGAAGCTGCGGTCCATGCCCTCTTCGTCGGCGTCAAACGAATAGGCGTCCTTCATTTCGAACTCACGTACTCGTAGCAGGCCGCCACGGGGACGTGTTTCATCACGGAACTTGGTCTGAATCTGGTAAATCGTGAACGGCAAATCTCGGTAGCTGGTCACGCTACCCCTGGCCATTGCGGTAGCAGTTTCTTCGTGGGTGGGAGCGATGATCATGTCGCGCTCACGACGATCTTCGAATCGAGCCAGCGGTGGCACAAACGTGTCTGCCCTGCCCGACTCTTCCCACAAGCTACGAGGCTGCACCACGGGCATGTTGATTTCCTGCCCGCCCGCACGGTCCATCTCTTCTCGGATGATGTTGCGGATTTTCGTAATCGAACGGTTGCCCAGTGGCTGGAGACTAAATATTCCGGATGCTATCTGCTGAATAAATCCAGCCCGGGTCAGCAGCTTGTGGCTGATATTTTCTGCATCTGCAGGAGCCTGCCGAAGTGTCTTGCCGAATAGTTGGGAGCTTCTCATGTGGTTGGCATCGTTCTCAGTGGTTGGGATTCAGAAGAACCCAGACTACATTGCGAACGTCATCGTGTAACGCATCGCCAATTCCACTTAATAGTTATTCCCGATGGTCAATACAGCCCGGTCACACCGACGCCAAAAAGGACTTGTGACGTTTCGTACATTGGCAATGGCGGTGGTCCTGCGCCACCCGCGATTAGTGACAGCAATCTGTGCGGTGCGTGAGTGACAACGTCGAAACCGATGCACCCTCCCATCGAATACCCCATGTAGTGCGTTGCCTCGATGCCAAGGTGATTCAGAATCGCTTCTATGTCCTTAGATTTTGGTTCTGGTAGATAGTCAGCCGGGTCGTGAGGCTTGTCACTTTGCCCATGGCCGCGAGCATCGACCAGAATCAGCTTGTAGTCCGATTTGAGAGCATCGACCACCCCGAGCAGTCTCCAATTTTCCAGCGAACCGCCCCCTCCGTGCATCAACAGAAGTGGCGGACCATCGCCTTCTAGTTCAAACCAGATCTTCACTCCGTCATTATCTGCCTACGGCATTGTGGTTCCCTTGTGGCCAGATCCATCGATTAGGTCGACATCTTGCCATAGTTTTTGCCCAGATTCTCAGCAAACTCTCAGCTACCTGTAACCGTTTTGTAATGTTGCGCATCTAATAATTGAAATCACAAACAACAAACGTTTTACGCCTATAGTTTTCAAGGCGAAATGGAGCACAGGCATATGGCACTCAAAAAGTTCATTGCG
>Ga0302118_10000980_pt1 | contig 13899 bp, 11 predicted proteins | sample AG5_331_MG_FD_203126 | JGI IMG/M metagenome (GOLD analysis project Ga0302118, IMG submission 203126) | Marine microbial communities from Western Arctic Ocean, Canada - AG5_33.1 | ecosystem: Environmental > Aquatic > Marine > Oceanic | place: Canada: Western Arctic Ocean | collected 2017-10-01 | reverse complement strand
GCAGGATCTGAACAAGGTCGGTGTGCGGACCTCCGTTCGTAGAATACCGTTTTCAGATTACTTACGAAAATACGTTCCAAATCAATGGGGCGACGTGGATGCATTCGGCTTGTTTTGGAACTCCGCAACCTTTCAAGATGCAATTCGGCCTTTCGAGTACTTCTCTTGCTTTCGGGTGAACCCATTTTTCTGCGATGAAGACGTCACGGCAGACATCAGAGCTGTGCAGGTGATGGCTGACCCTGTCACGCGAGAAGCCAAAATGCAGGCGATCATGGCCGAGTTCCATACTCTAGCGCCAGCCATCTGGATCACCAATTCGGCTTATGTGAATGCTACACGCCGCGGCATCAGTGACTACCGCATGGGGCCTTCTGGAATCGCTTTCGAAGAACTCAAGCCGGAGACTAAAGGCTAAGCTGCCTCTCGCCAGAAACTATTTTCTTGGCTGTGATGCAGCATAAATGTTCAAAAATACGGCGGCCTCGAATTCAGTGAATGTGGGCACCCACTTCTGGTAAGAGATTCGTCCTTCTCTTATGGTGTGGGCAGTATAATTCGTTCACAGCATAGGCCCGAGAAAATAAGATCGATTAGCCGGGTTGTTCCGGCGATATCTTCTCCCTACCGCAGCTTAAGAGGCTCCGCCTAGGGCCGTGTTTCACCGCACTTGATGGCATGTCAGGTGTCGATGGATCCGGGCCTAAAAAGCTTAAAGAATATGGGCGAATATTCTCGCACGCTACTTGTGTAGAGGGCCTACAGGTTACCGAGAGGGGTCTTAGAAATGGGCCGGGCTCTCCAGAATTAAGCTGCCGCTTTCTGATATTGCCTGGAGGCTGGGCGGTGGCGGGCTGAGCCCCGCCGTTTGTCCGACCAGCGAGAGCGTCAAAAATGGCTACACCAGAGCACGCTTCCGTATGGCACGATGGTTTCACGATAGACAGCTGGTTCACAACTGAGCCCATCGTTTTCGGCGGGTGACAGGGGGAGGTTTCATGACGTCATCGCCACAGAAAAACAAAACCAATGTCGGCCGCAGGAATTTCATAAAAACTGCAGTTGTTGCAGGCGCGGCAACGACTTTACCGAGCGAAAAAGGGGCTGCAGCCCAAAATAGAACAGTCACAGAGACTGGTGTGTCGCAAGGCCTTGCGCCGCCGAGCGTAGAGCAAATGAGTATGGAGGCGTCAACGCCTGAGCAGGTTTCTGAGGTGCAATCGGATCAGGGGCCGGCAGCTACTGAGACAGAGTCTGCCAAATACTTCGGGTCCGATTTTATGATCGATGTCATGAAGTCACTTGATCTCGATTACGTTTTCTCAAATCCCGGCTCCAGTTTTCTCGGATTGCACGAGTCGATCACCGTCTATGGTGGGAATAGAAAACCGGAATTCATCACCTGCATGCACGAAGAGTCCGCTGCAGCGATGGCGAACGGCTATTACAAAGCCGCGCTTAAGCCGGCCGCTATAATGTGCCATGGGACGGTTGGTCTCCAACACGCCGCAATGAACCTGTACAATGCCTGGTGTGACCGTGTGCCGTTGATCACCATACTCGGGAACACCGTTGATGCCTCTGACCGCATGGGTGGAACCACGTGGCGCCATTCTGCTCAAGATCCAGCTGCTATGGTGAGGGACTTCACGAAATGGGATGATCAGCCGGCCTCACTGCAGGCCTTTGCTGAGTCCATGGTGCGCGGTTGGAAGATTGCGACGACACCACCGATGGAACCGATTGTGCTCGCTGTCGATAGCACGCTCCAAGAAACGGCGGTGGAGGACCCAGAGAGCCTCAAGATTCCCCGTTACACCCCGTCGGAACCGCCACAGGGAGAGCGCGGGGCGGTAAGGAAAACGGCAAAGCTTCTCGTTGATGCGGAAGAACCAGTTATCATTGTTGACCGTCTTGCGCGGACCCCTGAGGGTATGCGTTTGTTGGTCGAGCTTGCCGAACTCTTGAACGTGCCAGTGATTGATATCGCCAGTCGTCAAAACATGCCAACCAGTCACTACCTCAACCAAACTCGCCAAAGTGGACGTCTTATCTCCCGCGCTGATCTTGTTCTTGGAATGGAGGTGACCGATTTCTGGGGGCAGGTCAATTCTGTCAACCGTGCAGAGATGACCAGTGAGCCGCGGGTCAAAGAGGGCACCAAGTTGGTTACCATTAGCGTCAACGACCTTTACATGAAGTCTAACTACCAGGACTTTCAGCGTTACGCGCCGGTCGATATTTCTATTTCAGGCGATGCGGAAGCAACGCTTCCGGCCTTAATTGAAGAGGTTAAGGAGGCCATGAGCCGCAGCCGTAGGCGGGTGCTTGCCCAAAAAGAAAAGACCTTCCGTAAGATGCATGCGGACTCGTTTGAAGAGTCTCGTCAACTGGCGGCCAGAGGCTGGAACTCTAGCCCTGTCAGCACGGCACGCTTGTCTATGGAAATCTACGAGCAAATCAAAGATGAGGACTGGGCGTTGGTCTCGGTTGGTGCATCGGAGCGCTTTATCAGTTCTTGGCCCCACCGGCTTTGGAACTTCGACGAACACTACCGCTACCTTGGTATTGGAGCCGGCGGGGGCGTTGGGTACGGATTACCTGCGGCTGTTGGTGCGGCATTGGCCAATAAGGCGCTTGGTCGTTTCTCGGTGAATATTCAATGTGACGGTGATTTCATGTATGCGAACGGAGCGCTTTGGACAGCGGCCCACCATCGCATTCCGTTACTCACGGTCATGCATAATAACCGTGCCTACGCTCAAGAGAGCATGCTGGTGCAGGGAACTGCGAATCGTCGGAAGCGCGGTGTTGAGAGGGCCTCGATCGGCACACTCATTCAAGATCCTAATATCGATTACGCGAAATTGGCGGAAGGGATGGGCGTTTGGTCTGCTGGTCCTATCGAAAACCCAGATGACCTGCGCCCCGCACTTATTGAAGCAGTTAAAGTCGTGAAATCCGGCTATCCGGCGTTGGTCGATGTCGTCACGCAGATGCGTTAGGAAAACTAACCATGAATATAAAATACTTCCCCGGCGTCTTGCTCCTATGGAGCTTGTTTAGTGCGGCTGGCGTGTTTGCTCAAGAGGATGTAACCGCCGTTGAGCGCGGACTGAAGACCTTTATGCGTGTTGGCTGTTACGAATGTCACGGCACTGATGGAAAAGGCAGCGAGGCCGGGACAGCACTCACGCCCGAAACTTTACCGCCAGAGGCGATCGCTAACTTTATTCGGTTTAGTCCCGGTCGCATGCCTGTCTATCCAGTGGAAGTACTTTCCGATGAAGAGATTATAGATATAGTCGCCTATCTTGAATCGGTTCCATTGTCGCCTGATGCTGACGACGTTGATATTCTCAAGGCACTCGCGCTGGATAAGAAATAAAGGGATGGCCTAACTTGCTGTTTTGTTGTTCATAATGGTTCCACGTACACTAGAATTCTACTACTTTTATTATCCCCTGCTTTAGGAGGTTACCCTCATGGTTACCCGAATGTTCATTATTGGTTTTGCAGCGTTGATGGCCGCCGTCATGCCGGCACACGCCGATGAAGTCATGCGCGGCACCTCCAGCGATGACTGGCAAGGCTGGGGTGTGTTGAGCGGTGGCAAGGGGTATGCGGCATCTCCTTTGGGCCAGGTCCATTACCGTGACATCGGCCCGCGCGACTACGGGCACCCTATCGTTCTGCTACACCAGTCTCCTATGTCGATGATTCAATTTGCAGAAGTGCAAAATGCGCTGGCAGAACTCGGCGTGCGTGCCATTACGATCGACACACCGGGATACGGTAGTTCAGACAGGCCACAGCAGCAGCCGACCATTCAAGATTATGGGAATAACTTGTTATATGTGCTGGACCACCTAAACCTTGAAAAGGTGCTCGTCGCTGGCCACCACACAGGTGCGCAAATTGCTGCTGCCTTCGCGGCCAATAATCCGGACCGCGTTGTCGGTGTCATTCTGCATGGCGCGGCACTGTTCAACGCCGAGGAACTGGCGGGTTACCAATCACGCATGGGCACGGGACGCCCCCGCACGCCGGTGTTGGACGGTTCACACCTCACCCGTTTTATGAATTTTCCTATGAGTTCGGAAGAACAGAAAATCCTCGACGCAAAAACCTGGCTGGCGATTACGTCGTTCATTCAGGGCCCGGACATCGGCCATTACGCAGCTTTTCATTACGACATGGAACCCGATCTCATGGCGATTAATGTCCCGGGAATGATTATGACCGACACCGAGGATAGCGTGCATTACATAGATGTGCGTGTGTCAAAAATGCGCCCCGATTTTAAATACGTTGAGTTCTCAGATGGCAACCTGCTCGAGTTCATGGCTCAGCCCCAAAAGTGGGCAAAGATTGCGGCAGAGTTTTCTAACGGGATCGAGAAGTAGAACAGATGCCTTTGTACTCTGACTGAATGCAGTCAATTGATTTAATCGTGGGTCGCTGTGTTGGGTCTGCCGTTCCTAATCACATATAATTCCTCATACACCCTAAGCCAATGGGCCACCTATAGATGTTAGAGCCTGCAACTGGAGTCAAAGAAGGTTTACTGGACGACCTGAGGCAGAGCCTTGGGCCTAGCGCAGTAAGTGACAATTCTGACGTCCTGACGAAAATGGGTACCGATCTATTTACCTGGGACGGCTTGGAACAGCCATCTGCGATGGTCAGCCCGACAAACACAGACGACGTTGTTAGTATACTGGACATCGCGAAGTCGCATGGTCGGCCCATTTATGTTCGCGGTGGTGGAATGTCATACACCAATGCATACGGGCCCACCGAGCCAGATAGTATTTTATTAGACATGGGCGGGCTCAACCGTATTAGAGAAGTCGATGTAACTAACCGATACATTATCGCGGAAGCAGGGTGTACTTGGAAAGATGTTGCGGACGCACTCAAACCTTTTAACATGGTTGTTGATTTTCCGGCGCCGTTGTCAGGCAGCCATTCAACGGTCGGGGGTGCTATGTCTCAAAATATTCCCGGGGGCATGCATGGTGTTCTCGGCCTTGAAGTTGTGCTGCCTAATGGCTCAGTCGTGAGAACGGGTTCGTGGAGTTCAAAATCCCACCCAACGCCGTTCTTAAGGAATTACGGCCCCGATGTGACCGGGTTATTTACCGGCGACAGCGGTGTATTCGGTATAAAAACAGCAGCTTCGATTCATATTAAATTATGCCTTGAAGGTGCCGCGTATGGCTCATTCGCATTCGAATCCTATCAAGATATGGCTGAGGCGATGATCGAACTATCTCCTATGGATTTCATCACCCGCCGCACTGGGTTGGACCCCTATGAGACGGCTAATATTTCGAAAGTAGGGCTGGGAGATGCAATTAAAACGGTTGCAGCGACTGTAGGCGGAGGCATGACTTTATCGTCCGGGATACGATCGGCTGCGAAGCTTGCCAGCGGCGGCTTAAACTTCTTGAAAGGTGTTAAGTGGTCGTTGCATCTTAAGATAGATGGTGTGACGGACCGGGCAGCTGAAGATGGCATGGAATGCGCGCGCAAAGTATGTTTGAAGTTAGGGCGCGAACTTCCACCCATCCTTCCAAGGGCGCGTGATGCCGTCGGTTTTTCTATCCGGAAGTTTCTCGGAAAAGACGGAGAGCGTTGGGTTGCAACGAGTTCCCTGTGGTCTATTGGACGTGCTGTAGAAGTTGCTAGGGAGATTGAAGGGTTCTTCGAAAAACGTAGTGATAAAATGAAAAAATTAGGAATCCAAAATTCGTATATAACCAACTTTAGCCCACACTATTTCTTGTGCGAACCGTGCCTATACTGGAATGACAGCCTTGAGCCTCTCCATTTAGAGAATATTTCTGCCTCGGAATCTGAAAAGTTCTCTAAGTTTAAACCGAACATGGAAGTCAGAGAATACGTTCGTGAGTTGCGCTATGAATTGCGAGACTTTTTACAGGATCTTGGTTCTATTCATGTTCAGATCGGCGACTTCTATCACTTCAGGAACGTCATTAGTCCGGAGGCGGCAGATTTATTGTCGGTGCTCAAAGGCGCGCTAGACCCGGAAGGTAGAATTAATCCCGGTAAACTTGACGGTCTTGTGCCTTCACAAAAATGACTGTGCCCTGCAGGTATTGGTTAATTTATATTTATATTTATATTTATATTTATTCTTCATTCTTTGAGGTGACGGTATGGCAAGAAACTTGACGCATGACATGTTAGCTCGACCGAACCATGACGAGCGCTCTTTGCAGCAATTTACATTGTCCCTCAAGGATTACGCCCGTGATCGGATGCGTAATCGGAATGCTGATGTATATAAGAACTCTGCCCAACCACGGTTTATTTCCGAGCATGGGCGGCCGCCAGAAAGCGCCCGCGAAATCGAGTCTGTTATGTGTCAAGAACCGCTCTATCAAATGTACTGCCGGGTTCAACGCAACGGTCAAGAGATGATGTGGTCTTCGGTCGCCGATACCCTTGAAAGAGAGCACGGCAGGTTGAGTAAAACCTACAAGGTGTTGACCGAGGAGGGTCGAAGGAGTGGCTCGCTAGAGCTTAAGCATGATTTCGAACCGCCACGTGCTATGGCGGAAGTGGATATCCACTTGCAGCCAGGGGGGTACTGTCTCGATACAGGCCCCGATGACGTGATAGCAGGTGCGTTCTACGAGTATGGCGGTAATCTCTACGCCCTAGGGCGCGGCGTCGGGGTTAAAGAGAGCAAGGGCGAGGTGGCGATCCGGTTTTTTAAGGAGCGCTTCCCGGACATAAACCCAACGGCCGTGCTCGATATCGGCTGTTCGGCAGGTTCATCAACAGTACCCTATACGCAGGCCTTCCCAGCCGCAGAGATCCATGGCATTGACATTGGCCCCGCGATCTTGCGATACGCGCATGCGCGTGCCGAGGCATTGGGATCTGCCGTGAACTTTCACCAGCGCGATGCGGCTGCTACAGGGTTCGCTGATGAGAGTTTCGATATCGTGGCTTCCCACAATGCCATGCACGAGTTTTCGCAGAAGACCACGGAAGCCATGATGCGTGAAAGCTTCCGACTGCTAAGACCGGGCGGGGTAGCAATCCATCTTGACGTCAATATCCGCTATGCAGAACTGGATGCATGGATGCAATTCCATCGTGGTTGGGATCAGGTTAACAACAATGAGCCGTTCTGGTCTTCCTACGCCACCAATAAACCTACTGAGATGCTAGTAAGCGCCGGCTTCCCGGATGATAGCGTCTGGGAAGAGAAAGTGCAGCAACTGGACGGCAGTCTGCATTGGTTTATTGCCGCAGCACAGAAGCCAAGATAGGCTTATTCAAGCACTGAGAAAGTCGAATATTGCCTTCTCTGTGAACCCCAGAAAGTCTTGATGCGGAAAAGCGCTTGCGCAGTTGACTGGGGCGCCGGCCCATTCCTTAATTGAGAAACGGTACCCTCGATAACTCCTCGAAAGCCGCGATCAAGAAGGCTACGGTTCTACTTCCAGGGATATGTGCGGAGGTGATCTAGAATAAGATCTTCGGCATGATCATCGGTCTGATAGTCGATACCTAAAAGTCCTTCCGTATGCACTAGACCTACATTACCGTTTTTGCTTGAGAGTGGTCCGTGGGGAATGCCCGGCGGCCGAGAATAATAGCTGCCCACGCGGCACGTATATCCAGGCTTGCCATCAACCGTGGCAATGTTGACATCGCCACTAATGATGATGCTCTCCTCGCGTACCGGGTGAATCTCTATGCCTTCTTGAAACCACCCTGGCATCAAGCCAGCTAAATGGGTGCCGGTCCCAGTCTCAGGGTCGGTTCGTAAAATCTTCACGAAGATTCCCGGATGAAACGCGACGCTCGGTTTTGATGCGGCGAGGGGGTCAAACCAGTCCATAGTCCAGGTATCGAGTGCCGCCACAGTCTGATCTGTCTTTGCGTCGGGGGCTGAGGCCGTCGCGGCCGCGTATGCAGGCGCATGATCAAAGATGACAAAAGCCGTGCAATTCTCTTTCGCTGTCCAAGGCGGTTGCACCACGCCGCGCGGGTAAAAGCTAAAGGCCCCTGATTGGAGGAAATCGTCCCCGGCTTCCAGCGCACCTTCCATCAGGAATAGGTCTTGGTCCGCGTCACACACAGCAGACTCTAGCCGCGCCCACCCTTTGGGAACGTGAATCACGGCTGAAATCGCTCCCGTGCCCGGGTCTTCATTCAAGCGGCGCACCTCCAGGCCATCGGCCAATCCAGGGACGGACCAGCTACTTGGCTCAATATCAAACGCGTTAAGGTTTTCTGTTTGCGGGCGTGTCATGGAAGCGCTTCCAGTTAAATAGTGCGGCGTGTGAAGACAAAATACAGAAGATGACCGTAGTAGATTACCTTGGCATTGTCAGTTGAACCAGTCTTGATGCTGGCAAGAAAAGTGGACCGATTAGGCTCGTTTCTCATAAGGCCACCGCCGGAAAGTCAGAGGTTGTTATCGATCTCTCCAAGGCGGCGTTAGCACTGGTGATCGTGCTGCGGGGATCAATAACAGCGAAAGATCCCTGGTTAACAGGCAATAAGGTCTTGCGGTTGAGGTAAAAAAAAGGGGCAAATTTTTAATCTGGCGTAAAGAAAGCGGGGGTCGAATGTGCACCGTCACGGTTAGGCCGATGATCTCATGTGTTGTGTTGAAATATTTAAATGAACTTTCCATCAGAAGACGCTATTGAATGAATTAAATCGTTCTCCACTGAGAATGCCGGTCTAAAAAATCAAATAAGTAGGAGTTTGAAAATAAATGAACGTTGAGCTGGAAGGTCTCTCGGAGGGTGATGCATATTCACTATTTAGCCAGATTATTATTCCTCGCCCCATTGCCTGGGTGTTAAGCGATAACGGAGTAGAACATGGAACCGAACGCTGGAACCTCGGGCCCTTTTCCTATTTTAATGGCATCACTAGTGATCCACCGATGGTAATGTTTTCAATTGGTGATGGCATGGCTGGAAAGATCAAAGATACGCATCGCAATTTGAAGAATAATCCTGAGTGCGTCATTAGTTTGGCGTGTGTAGACCAAGCTAAAGACATGCAAAACTCCTCCGAAGATTTGCCTGCTGGCGAGAGTGAAGTCAGTAAATTCAATATCGCTTTGAGCGACTGGAACTGGCCAGTTCCACGCGTGAAAGCAGCGCCGGTGTCGATGGGTTGCATTGCTCGTCAGTTCACACGCGTGGGCAACACAGAACAAATCCTGGTGTTTGCTGAAATCACCCGTCTCTGGGTACGTGATGATGTGGGCGCACTCGACTCGAAAGGTCAGTTGCGGATTGATGTGAAAGCGTTTAACCCGCTAGCACGTGTGGGCAAGGGTGCTTACGCCCGGATTTCAGAGATTTTTAGGGTTTAAGATCCCTCATCTTGGCGGATAAAGCCCGAGAGACGTTCGAAGGCGTCTCTCATGGTATCGAATTGCGCCTCTGTTCTAAGCCCTATTTCCCTAAAACTAGGAACAGGGAATTTAATATCAGAGGCAAGGAAAGTATTCAGCGGATCAGATAAGAGAGATGGGTGGATGAGGTTTTCGGAAGGGACATGCAGACGTTCTGAACTGGTTCCCCCTGCTTCTTGATGGTGTAGGCTTGCCTTAACCGTAATATCAGGGGGTGCTTCCGGTGACATCGACAAACACGATAGGCATGAGCGCGTCCATGGGTCGGCGCACGGCGCTGGGATTGACTACGGCGGGTGCCGCTGGCGCGATCTTGGGCCCGGCCCGCGACGCCGCGGCCATGACCGGCCCTGACATCGCCGGCATGATCGCTGTGCCCGGCCGGGTGGCCGGCCCAACGCCGCTGCCGGTGCGGCGCGGTTATGTACGTGGTCGCTTCGGGCAGATCCACTATCGAATCACCAAGCCTGCGGTAGAGACTGGTAAGCCCCCGCTCGTGTGCTTTCACTCGAGTCCTAACTCGAGCCGCGTCTACGAACGCTTCATTGGCTTCATGGGCGCGGACCGGGTGTGTATCGCGCCAGATACGCCGGGCTTCGGCGACTCCGATGCACCAGCGGAGCCGCCACACATCCGTGACTATGCCGGGGCGATGGGAGACCTAATCGACGCCATGGGCTTAGGCGAAGTGGACGTGATGGGTTATCACACCGGCTCGGAGACATGCGTGGAGATCGGTCACCAACGCCCTGACCAGATTCGTCGTATCGTCATCGTCTCCGCTCCGATTTTCACCGATGAGGAGCGGGACGAATTCCGCAACAATTACGCTCTCCTAGAACCTCAGGCAGATGGTTCGCACATGGTGGAGAAGTGGTGGGCGCACCAGGCCTGGCGTATGGAGGGCTGGACCCTTGACCACCTCGCCTATCAGATCAACGATGCCATGCGCCGGCCGGACATCTCCTGGTGGGGGCATCGGGCGGCCTTCGACTATCCTTTCAAGGACCGCTTGAAATCTGTGAACAAGCCGGTGCTAGTTCTGAACCCCGAGGACGATTTAGTCCTGTACACCAACCGCGCTAAAGGGCTGGCTGAACACTTGACTGTGCGTGACTTGCCCGGTTGGAGCCACGGCTTCCTGGATTTGAAGCCCGAAGACACCGTGAAGATGGTGCGTTTCCACCTCGATGGGGAGGGCTGAGCATGGCTGCGGACATCGAACGCCGTTACATAGATGGCCGTTTTGGCCAGATGCACTTGTATATGGCGAGACCCGAGACCGACGCAGGGCGTCCGCCGTTGGTGTGCTTTCACATGAGCCCATACTCTTCGGTAATCTACGAAAGTTTCCTGGCCGAGATGGGCAAAGACCGGCTCGCTATTGCCGTAGACTCTCCGGGCTTCGGCAACTCTGACCCAACACCGCAACCGCCGGTCATCCAGGATTTCGGTGCTGCCATGGACGACGTGATCACTACCCTAGGGCTGGAGACCGTAGACGTGATGGGGTTTCACACTGGTTCTAAGGTGTCCCTAGAATTGGCGCGCCGGCGCCCCGATGCGGTCCGCCGCGCAGTGCTTGCCTCTATAGCCTACTGGACGCCCGAAGAAATGGCTCACCGAGAAGTCATTATCAAACCCAAGGAAATCAACGAGGCCGGCTCCCACCTAACTGAAGCCTGGCAGGGGGCGGTACGCTGGAGTATGCCCGAGCGCACATCACAGATGATCGGAAATGTCTTCTACGCCCAGGCCATCAACCCGGCGATCAGCCACTGGGGTCACCAGGCCGCCTACCAGTACGACGTGGAAGCAACCATGGCTGAGATTTCCCAACCGATCTTGGTACTCAACCCCGAGGATGACCTGTGGGATCAGACGCCGCGGATCAAACCCCTCCTAACTCAGGAGGGCAGCCGGTTTCTAGACTTGCCGGGGTGGGCGCACGGCTTCCTGGACATAAAGACGGTAGAGACCGCAGAGATCGTGCGCGGTTTTCTAGACTGGGAGGGCTAAGGCCACACACCGGAATTGTCAGAATGCACTCCGGTAATTTATAAGCCCCCCCCCATTTGTTTCTATAATCCCATTGAAATTGAGAACTTAATGTTCTGTCCTGGCAGTGGTGTTAGATTCTTTATGAAGGATGTATGTGGCCGCGCAAACGTATTACTAAGATTCCTGCCCTGGAGTGTGAACCGTAAATCTCGTTCTTGTATCGGCTTCCAGCTTATTTGAGCGTTCACAAATGCATAACCAGCTGTTCTACCCTCTTGCGGGGCAAGCCTAGTGGCGCTGGTGGAGCCTTCTAATTCTATCCGTGCAGACCATGATTGAAACGTGGTGTTTGCTCCCACTGTATAGAATAGAGGAGGAATGCGCGGCAGCGGCGTGTCCGTTGCTTGGTTGGTCGCTCGCACGTAACTGACTGATCCGTCCACAGCAACTGTCAGGTCATCTGATCTGTACACGTCGAAATCAGACTCCACTTCGATGCCTGAGAAGGTCGCGTCGACCTGAGTAAACTGAAAAACGGGCAAGCCGTCTTCTTCGAGTCCGGTGAGTTGATCGAAGATGTAATCGTCATACTCTGTGCGGAACAGATTAACGGCTCCTGCGAACGGGCCCGCTGCAACGTTTAAGGACGCTTCCGTTTGCCAAGCCGTTTCTTTGATGAGGTTAGGGTTACCCACCTCAAACTGTTGTGTGGCCAGGTGGGGCCCGTTTGAGAAAAGCTCTTCTGCATTCGGTGCACGTTCTGTAAGCGACGTTGTTAGACCAAAGGAGACACCCTCTGAGACCGTCCACAAAGCACTTGCAGAACCAGATAGCGTATCAAAGTCACGTTCCACTGCGGCTGTCGTTGATGTCACGTCAGTCGCTTCGTATCGCAAGCCGCCGGTAAATGTCAGCGCGCCAAAAGAGGCTTCCTCCACAAGGAAGACGGCCAAAGAGTCCGTATTGGTTGGTGGGACGAACGCTTCAGCCCCAATGGCTTCGAAGTCACGGTTACGCAACTGAATGCCAAAAGCACCCTCGAGGTTTCTGAAGGGGCGGTGCACGAATTCTAACCGACCTTCCCAAGCCTCATTGAGGAATACGGTGCCAATTTCGCTACCCTCTAGTTCCGTATGGTCGTAGTCCCCATAGCCAAAACTGAATGTTGCCTTGTCCAGGAATGATCCAAGGTCGCGAATTTCGCCATCGACATCGAACCTTACCCGCTTGAGATCAATAGAGATCTTCTCTTCTTCCTCTTCTTCCTCTTCTTCCTCCTCACCTTCTTCGTGCCCATGCGCAGCAGGAACGGCGTAGAGAGAGTCGAAGAGTCCACCGGAAACACCGAAGTGGCCATCTTCCCAGATATAGCTCAGACCGCCACCTATGGAGTAAACCTCGGCAGCAGAGTTTTCGACGAAACCCTCATTTCCTTCTTCTTCGGCTTCCTCGTTGGCAAAGCCGTCGATGTCATAATCCGATTGGTCGCTATAGGAGCCGTCCAAAGACAGGACTAACCCAGATCCAATTGTGCCCTGGGTGAGCGCGTTGGCACTGAAGGCGTCTGCGTTGGTGCTATACGTGACATCACCTCGGCCACTGACCGTTCGCTCGGGCAGGGTTTCAGCAATCCGGCTATCAATCACGTTGATCACACCGCCAACTGCACTGGAGCCAAAACGAAGCGTATTGGGGCCGCGGAGAATTTCAATGCGTTCTGTCGTGCCAGGGTTAATGGACACCTGATGGTCCACACTCGTCACGGAGGCGTCGACCGGATCTAAGCCGTTTGCAAGAACACGGATGCGGTCACCGCCTTGACCACGAATGATGGGGCGGCTGGCGATTGGTCCAAAAAAAGTAGCAGATATACCGGTTTCCCCACGCAACGTCTCCCCGAGGGAAACACTCGCCTGATCGAGAAGCGTTTCCCCTGATAGAATTGTTGCTCCCTGAATCATATCTGACAAACCACGTTCTAGGGGTGTGGCTGTCACGAGTATTTCCTCAATATCGAGGGGTGAATTTTGTTGAGCCATGACGGTGAACGGAATAGACACGCATACGCAAACCGTATGCCAAAAAAGCCTTTGAGACATAGTAAAACTCCAGAATTTAGAATGTAAGGTTAGGAATTAGCAGTCTAACTCTGGAGGCGCTCGGGCTTGATTCTGACACGCCGCTTGACGGCATGGGACGCTAAGATCGTGAGCCGCTAAATTCTTTTCGATGACATTAGTGAAAATACGCAGTAGAGCGGGAGCGCTCTGAACATCTGTAGTAGACCCCGCCAAGTCGCAGATTTGACAACTTTCTGCGTGGTCATCCGTTGCTAACTCATGTTCGATTTCGTGAGTTATCGCACCAGTATAACCGAGCAATCCGCCTGCCAAGACGAAGGCAATTACTGCGTGTCGAGAACAGTTGCGTAAGTATTTGAGAAGATTCGCATTTCGAATGCGGAATTCCCAGAC
>Ga0302118_10000975_pt1 | contig 13919 bp, 12 predicted proteins | sample AG5_331_MG_FD_203126 | JGI IMG/M metagenome (GOLD analysis project Ga0302118, IMG submission 203126) | Marine microbial communities from Western Arctic Ocean, Canada - AG5_33.1 | ecosystem: Environmental > Aquatic > Marine > Oceanic | place: Canada: Western Arctic Ocean | collected 2017-10-01 | reverse complement strand
TCACCAGACGCATTGTCTGGACCTTGAGCAACAGCTTACAGGTCCAGTCCTCCTTGGCCAGTCCCGACGCGCGCTGACGGCGGATACCAGACTTCCGATCTCTTGGCGGCGGCCTTCTCTCACGCCGGTTTCTTACACCGTTTTCCGGCGCCGGTTCGGCTCAGCTTGCGGGTTGCTCATGAAAGATCCCTACGCACCGCTGAAATACAATGACGAGGCAGTTTTCAATCGCGGGCCTGTTGCAACTCGATCATGTTGCCGAATGGATCCTCGAAGAAGATCTGGTCCGAGCCTTGGCCAACTAGGTTCTCGTAAACCCAAAACTCGACGTTCCTTTGCTCCAGCTCGGCACGGGCCGTATCGATATCCTCGACCGAGAACGCTAGGTGGTGGCGGCTTGGGTCCTGAGTCTGGGAGCGCGCCGCCTTGGACATCCCCTCGGCGCCCATAATGTGCAACTGCTGACCGGTGTCGTCTTGCTCGAGGTTCACCCAAAACCCTGGAATTGTCGGAATGTGGGGTCGCCCGTCATCGTGTTGCAAACCGAGCAGTCCGGCGTAGAAATCATGGGCCTTCGCCACATCTTCTTCGGTTGGCCCGATGCGCACACCGGCATGAAGCAATTTTCTGACCTTAATGGCCATGATCGAAGTTCCCTTTCTTACGCGCTTTCATATGTCTAACCGACCGGCCGAGCGTGTGGCAAAAGCTGGCTTACATCCGGCGATTTTTCCAACCCCCAGATCGCCTCGATCAACGGATCGACCTCGGTACAATCCGGAGCTTTCGACACAGCCAACATCCGTAATTTTTCCTCGAGTTCGTCATCGGTAAGCGGTCGCTGGTCGGTGCCGCGGGCATGCTCGATAAAGACCTCTTCATTCGTACCATCCTTACGCTCGACCACCAGCCGGACCGATGGCACCGCCCGGCTGGGATCATCAACCAGTTTCACCCGGCGCCTGAGCGCGAAAGCCGCCGGGTCATTGACTGCGGCGTCGGTAAACTGCTCAAGGCCCGCGCGGCCCTGAAGCAAAGTGACCGCCACCGCGTGTTGGGCGCTGACCTGTGCCTCACGCCCGGTAGTCACACCTGGTCGATCGGCGCGGTGGCGCAGCAACGGATTGCCGTGCAGGGTAATGGATGCGATCGCATCGACAGGCGTGGCGCCGCTGGCTCGTAATTCCAGACATCCATCGATCACCGCGTTCAAGACGATGCCGCAGGGATAGGGCTTGTGGATATTCCTCAGCGCCTCCCAACGGGTTCCCAGCCCCTCGGTCACTTCTTCCAAACGCGGTGCCTCACCGGTAACGTTGAGAAACCCGCGAACGCCCTCCAAGGGACGGTCCGGGCCGTCAAAGCCGCGCTCGGCGAGCAGTGCCGCCAACAGCCCGCCGCGCGCGGCACCGCCAACGCCAACGCTCTTGGCCATGAACCCCAAAGCCTCGACCGATCCGGACGCCTGCGCTGATGCCGTTCCCAACGCCCACACCAGACGCCGATCATCGAGGCCCAGCGCCTTGCCAACCGCCATCGCCGCGCCGAAGACACCGCAGGTCGCGGTGATGTGCCAGCCTCTGTTGTAATGCTCGGGAGAGATTGCGTTGCCGATCCGGCATTCTGTTTCAATGCCCAGCGCCAACGCGTGGATCATCTGCTGGCCGGTGACCGCTCGGCGTTCTGACAACGCCAAAAGTGCTGGGACGACCGGGGCCGCCGGATGGATCACCGTGCGCAGATGGGTATCATCATAATCATAGACATTCGCGGCGGCGGCATTCAGAAACGCCGCGCTCAACGGATCAACCCGCTCGGGCCGACCGATCACCGTCGCGTCACCAGGCGCGCCAAACTCCGACAATGAGCCGAGCGCTATATCCAGAGCCGGGTCCCGACACCCAGAAAATGCGGTCGCAAAGAAGTTCAGCAACGATCGCCTTGCCTCATGGCGAACCGGTTCGGGAATGTCCTTGTACTGCGATCCGGCGATAAACACGGCCAGGGTGCGGGAAACATCGGCGCCATCGGTGACTTCAGTGGACATGGGTTTTCCATCTTAATTGCTGGGAAATGCAGGGCGCAGGCCGAAATCCTGGATCGCGCAAATAGCCCCAAAAACATGGCTTCTGCATACCTGGATCAACCGGATCCCTCGTCGAAAAAGGCCAATAGCCGCTGGTTCAACAAATCGGGCGCTTCCTCGGGAATGAAGTGGCCGCAGTCCGCAAAAACCTCCCCGCGCACATCCAAAGCAACCCGCCTTAGCGATTCCTCGGGCTCTGATCCCCGGCCCCGACCATGCGGGTAGCTGACCCCGCCGCCGATCGCCAGTACCGGCATCGCCAGTTTGAACCTGGCGATTGTCTCCTGGTTATCCGCCGCGTCCCGATTAATGGCGCGATAATAGGAGAAACCGGCCCGCATCGCGCCGGGTTGGGTATAAGTGCGCAGGTATTCCGCTAAATCATCCTCGCCGATGGCGTCGGGGCGAAACGCGAAAGTACGGTAAAACCATGCGAGGTAGATGTCCTCACGGCCATCGATCAACGCTTCGGGCAGATCCTGCGTCATGTGGAATTGATGATGCCAGCGCTGCCCACCCTGCGAGAAATCACCGCCGCTGCCCGGAATGACAACATCAAGGATAACCAGGCAGCGCACCGCATCGGGATGCGCCGCCGCCAATGCATAGGCCGTCGGGCCGCCCCAGTCATGGCCAACCAAAAAGAAGGTGTCATAGCCGAGCACTTCATGGACCAAGCGCCAAATATCATCGGCAACCGTGCGTTTGTCATAGCCGGCAAGGGGCCGAGAACTGTCTCCAAGGCCTCTCATGTCCGGGGCGATCACGGTGTATTTTTCGGCCAGCGCCGGAATCACGTGTCGCCACTCCCACCACGTTTGTGGCCAACCATGCAGCAGCACGACGGGCGGCCCCGCGCCCGCTGTCACATAGTGCAGCATCACCTCGCCCAGATCGGCGTGATGGTGGGTAACCTCCGGAAATACGCCCATGGTCCTCCGCCCCCCGGTGCGACCGATCAACCGGTCATAGTTGAAGCGTAGTTCAAGCGCCGGGCCGGGACCAGCCGATGGCGAACCTCATCAGGAACATGGGAGAGCGGCTGACGCCGCGACAATCCTCAGCATGATCCCACCGGGGCGCGGCATCTCGTCCGACAAGGCCGTTGCTAGTCTTCCGATTTCATGAATGCCGCCCCGAAAAAGACTCGGGATCGTTCGAAGAATGGTTCCGGCGGGCGGGCTTTGCAATGGGGGTGGTTCGTCGCGCAAGTTGGAATTCTCCTTACCTCGCATCCGGATCCCAAGTCCAAACCCTATCCGTATCAAGCAATCCATGAGCGCGTGACGCGAGAGGTTTTAGAGGCCGAAAAGCTTGGCTTCGAAACCGCCTGGATTGCCGAGCATCACTTCTCCAGCACCTACGGCACCCTACCGGATCCGTTCAGCCATTTAGCCTAGCTCGCGGCCAAGACTACACGGATCAAACTGGGCGCGGCGGTGATGGTGGTACCGCTGCATCACACGATGCGGATCGTCGAGAACGTCACCTCGCTCGATATCCTCAGTAACGGACGCTTTCAGCTTGGCCTTAGTTCCCGCTACCCGTCCTATGAGCTCGAGGGCTTGGGGATCAGCTATGAGCAGCGGCAGGAAATTCAACAGGAAGCCATCCTATTGATCTTCAAGGGCTTTCACGACAAACGCGTAAACGCCAACGGCAAACACTTCAAATTCAAGATGGACGAGCAGTATGCGGCCTTCCGGCAGTCGATCCAAAAGCCGCACCCGCCCTCCTACATGGACGCAGGCACCAATGAGTCGATGCAATTCGCGGCGGAACAGGATTTAGGCCTGATGCAAGACGCGCACCCTTGGTCGAGGCCAACTATCGTAGGCACATGCCGACGGCCCCGGCGCCCTATAATCAAATCCAGCTTTCGGCAATGTCGACATGGTGCGCCTGGTCTATGTCGCGGCCACCCACGCCAAGGCACGCGGGGATAGCGAGGTTGGGACCACCATCACATGAATACTTTCCTCGCAGCGGGCAGTTATCTCGGTGACTTAACGGAGAAGAAGGGCGAGGATTAGTTCGACTATGACAAGCTAGCCGAAACGACGATCCTGCATGGATCGGCTGACACGGTCATTCGCCGGATCGAGGAGTTCAGCAAGATCGGCGCCACCTCTATCATGATCCATTGCCCACCCTATTATAGCGTTCAGAAAACCATCGATATGCTGCGGCTTTTCGCCAAGGGGGTGCTGCCGCATATCCGGAACAAATAGGCGGTAGCCAAGAACCAGATTGCCCGTCACGACTTGCGCAAACGCGGCCTCGGCCACGCTTGGAACGTCGCTACTGATAGCTGGATTACCAACGAAGGCGGAGAAGATTGATGGCGGGACTACGCGAAGTGGCCATCGGATTGCGGTTCCCCGAGGGTCCGGTCGCTATGCCGGATGGCACGGTCCTGGTGGTGGAAATCGCCGCCGGATGCCTGACACGGGTCGCGCAGGATGGGACAAAGACCGTAGTGGCCGAGACCGGTGGCGGGCCGAACGGCGCGGCAATTGGTCCGGATGGCCGCTGCTATCTCTGCAATAATGGCGGCATGCCGTTCCTCGAGAAAAACGGCATGCACTATCCAAGCTTATCAACGCCGGACGTAGCGCATGGCTGGATCGAGGCGGTGGATTTGCAGACCGGCAGCGTCGAGGTGCTGTATCGGGAGTGTGACGGTAACCCGCTGATCGGCCCGAACGATATCGTCTTCGACGCCGAGGGCGGTATGTGGTTCACCGACCATGGCCACACGCGGCGGCGGGATCGGGATCGCGGCGGCGTCTACTATGCGCGCGCCGACGGCTCCTTCATCACCGAAGTAATCGGGCCGATGGACGGACCGAACGGGATTGGCCTCTCGCCGGACGGCGCCGAGCTCTATGTCGCCGAGACCCATTGCGGCCGCCTCTGGGCCTTCGAGATCGACGGTCCCGGCAAGGTCAAGCGGACCCGTGGCCCGGTTCCTTGGGAGCGCGGACGGCTGGTCGCAGCGCCGGCTGGCTACCATCTGTTCGATTCGCTCGCGGTCGATAGCGACGGCAATATCTGCGTCGGCTCGCTGCCCAACGCCATCGGTGTGTTTTCAGCGGATGGAAAAGCTGAGGAAAGTATCGCGATGCCGGATATCTTCCCGACCAATATCTGTTTCGGGGGGCCGGATCTCCAGACCGCCTATATCACCTTGTCGGCATCGGGCGTGCTGGCGTCGATGCAATGGCCAAGACCAGGACTGGCATTGCACTTCCTTAACCGATAAAGCGCGCCCAGCTTGACCCCATCGACGGCGTGCCGTTCCCGACCGCCCAGGCCTAAGGCACCGGGGGAACGAACCCTGCCGGTTCTTCTCTACTTTGCCGACCGTCCAAGGCTGCGCTGCAAACCATAGACGATCAGGCCGACGGTCAGCCCCCAGAACGCCGAGCCGATGCCGAAAGCGGTCAGGCCGGATGCGGTGACGACAAAGGTCATGACCGCGGCAAATCGGTCATCAGCCTCGGCCAGGGCAGAGCTTAACGCCCCGACCAACGGGCCGGTCAGCGCAACCCCGGCAATGGTGACAATCAGCGCTTCGGGAAAACTCGCGAACAGGGTGACGACCGAGGTGCCGAAAATCCCGAGCACCAGGTAAAATAATGCGTAAACCGGGCCGCAAAGCCAGCGCTTGTCCTGGTCCGGATGCGCGTCCGGTCCGGTGCAGATTGAGGCGGTAATCGCCGCGAGATTGGTGCTATGCGCGCCGGTGCCGGCGCTCAGCAGGCTAGCCAGTCCACTCACTCCCAAGATCGAGCGCGACGGCACCGGATATCCGGCCGCGCGCAGCACCGCAAAACCCGGCAGGTTCTGCGAAGCCATGGTCACCAGATAGAGCGGGATACCAAGCCCGACCAGGGCTGCCGGCTCAAACACCGGCGCAACCCAGGCCAAGCCGGAGATTTGGAACGCGCCGACCGGCGACGTCATGCCCAGAACATGTGCCAACACCACGCCAATCAACAAAACCGCCAGCACCGCCCATGACGGCGAGAATAGGCGCAGGATCGCAAAACCAACCAACAATGGTAGCACCAGCAACCACTCGGTTTGCAGAACCCCCCAAACCGCGACCACGAACTCGAACAACACACCGGCCAACATCGCCGATCCAATGGCGGTCGGGATCTTCTCGATCAACACGCTTAACGGGCGAATAGCGGCGGTCAGCAACAGCAATACCGCAGCCAGGAAGAACGCGCCCACCGCCGCGCCCATCGGCACCCCAACCGACGCGGCGATCAGCGCCGCCCCTGGGGTAGACCAGGCTGCGACGATCGGCAGACGGTGTCGGGTACTGAGAAAAGCCGTGATCCCGGCAATCGCAAAGCACAGAGCCGAGACCCAGGAGGAGGTCTCCACCGCACTGGCCTCCACAGCCCGCGCTGCCGACAGAATAATAGCCACCGAACCGCCGAACCCGACCAACACCGCAACCAGGGCAGAAATGATGACCGACGCCCGCATGTTTTCCCCCATCTCGCCACCGAACCGCTTGGCGACGCGGCTCTTCAAGACTCAAAACGCCGCACCCTCGATACAATCATCATGAAGGTCGAGGTTTTCTCAAAGATGAAAACGGTCTTCGGATGAATGTGAGTCAGGCCAATAGCGATCATGAACGACGCAAAGCCGCGTGCTATGCTTACCCCTAGCAACCACCACCACAAACGACAAGGAGGCCAGTTCGATGCGCCTTGGAATGTTCATGCAGCCGGTCCACGACCCGAAACGCAACTTCACTCAGGTTTTGGAAGACGACCGACAAACCATCCTGCTTGCCGATAAGCTTGGCTTTGACGAGGTGTGGGTCGGGGAGCATACCTCCGCGACATCCGAGCCGATAACCGCACCCCTGGTCTTCCTGGCGACACTGATCGAGCAAACCAAGCGGATCAAGCTGGGCACCGGCGTGTTTTGTTTACCCCAGCATCATCCCGCGCAAGTGGCAGGTCAGGCGGCGATGTTCGACCACCTGTGCAAGGGTCGCTTTCAGATGGGCATCGGCACCGGCAGTCTGTCTTCCGATGTCGAGCTGTTCGAGGTCGGCGGGGATACCGATCGCGGCGCCATGGTCCAGGAGTCGATCGAGCACATTCTGGCGATCTGGGAGGGCAAGCCTCCGTATAACCGCCAGGGCAAATACTGGAGTGTCAAAATCCAGGATATGGGCCGGGTCGACTACGGTGTCGGCGAATTTCCCAAACCGTTCCAGCAGCCGCATCCGCCGATCGCCATCTCGATCATGTCTCCCAGCTCAGGCAGCGCCAAGATCGCTGGTGAGCGCGGTTGGATCCCGATCTCCGGCGCGGCGTTCTTGCACCCGCGCTATACCGCCAGCCATTGGGCCACCTATGCCGAGGGTTGCGAGAAGGCCGGACGACGCGCCGACCCGGATATCTGGAGGATCTCGCGCAGCATCGTTGTCGCCCCGACCGATCAGGAAGCCCACAACTACATCATGAACCCGGACGGCCCGATTAGCTTTTGGTATCGCTATCTGCTGACCTCCTTGAAATCGCGCGGTCTAGCCAAGTTCGTCGCACCAGAGGGCCACCCCAATCCGGATTCCCTGACATGGCAGGCCGTCGCGGAATATCAAGTCGCTTGGGGATCACCGTCGACCGTGGTCGACAAGCTCGTCGCCTTGCACGATCTGACTGGGCCTTTTGGAGTGCTGACCGCGATGGCCCATGAATGGGACGATCCCGCGTTCTGCCGCCGTTCGCTCACGCTGCTCGCCGAGGAAGTGATGCCGATGTTCTCGCAGCATACCAATGCCGGCCGCACCGCCACAGCGGCTGAATAAAGGGAATGCCGATGGCTATGCGAGAAGACGATATAGCCAAGGCCGGCGTGCTGTTGGCCGGCGCCTGGAGTCAATCGGCCCTGCTGGAAGGATTGCCGGACCATCTTTATCCCGGCGATTTTGCCGAGGCGGCGGCGATTCAAACCACAATGGCCGCCGTAATCGGTGACGAGGTCGTGGGCTGGAAGGTGGCCGGGGCACCGGGACCGATGATCGGGCGCATCTTCGGTTCGCATCTTTATGCCGGTTCGGCGGTCCTGCCGGCGCGCCAAGCCGTCCACCGCCCGGCCATCGAAACCGAGGTTGGTTTTCAATTGAACACTAACCTACCGGCGCGGAGTCACCCCTATGAGCGTGCCGAGGTCATGGCGGCCGCAACCCTCACCTTCACCTTCGAGATCGTTGGAACTCGGTTCTCTAACGGCATGCACATCCCCGACACCGAGTATCAACGGCTGGCAATCATCGCCGACAACTCGGCCGGCGCCGGTCTCGTTGTCGGACCGCGAGTCCAGGACTGGCGAGATCTATCGCTGCTCGATATCCCGATTGAACTGCGCGTCGATGACGGCGAGCTGGAACCGTCCAACCCGATGGAAAACCGCACCGATCCAGTGGTGACCCTGACATGGTTAGCCAATGAGCTCTCGGATCGAGGCATCGGCCTGCGGGCCGGCCAATACGTCACCACTGGCAGCGCCACTTTGCTTCGGGAAATTAACCCCGGAAGCACCGCTGTCGCTCGGTTTGGTGATTTTGGCGAGATCAAGATCGCGTTGGAAGTAGGCTAACGCTCCGGCGATATTTGAATCGGGGATACCGGGTACCGTGCTCGCATTGCACCACATGCTCTCGCGACGCCTGCCATTCTTCTATGGCTGGGTGGTTTTGGGTTGCGCGTCTTGCGCCGGGTTCGCACGGCAAGGTCCCGCAGTCGCCACTCTGACGATTTTCGTCGCGCCGATGACTACCGAGTTCGGCTGGTCCCTGTCAGAAATATCCGGCGCCGTATCGCTGGGCGGCCTGCTGGCGGCGTTTTCCTCGCCACTGCTCGGTCCGCTGGTCGACCGTCACGGCGCCCGCGCGATGCTGTGCTGGGCGGTGTTGATCACCGGGGTAGCGTCGCTCCTGTTATCTCAGACACAGTCGCTGTTGGTGTTCTATCTACTGTTCTGCGTAGCTCGGATGAATTTCGCCGGGCCGTTTGACCTGGGCATCTATGGGGCGGTCAACAACTGGTTTATCCGGCGCCGGCCGATCGCCAATTCGATCGTCACAGTGGCGCTGATGGTCGGTCTAACAGCGATGCCATTGATCGCTCATTTCGCCATGATCAGCGGCGGTTGGCGCGCCGGCTGGGTCGCGGTTGGCTTGACCGTTCTGGTGATCGGGTTTCTGCCAACCTTCCTGTTGATGGCCCGCCGACCAGAAGACCTGGGGCTGCAACCGGATGGCGACATCGACGACGCCGGGACCGAGAGCAACCGGAGTGGAGCAGGCAAACCGGAGCCAACATTCACTCGCGCCCAGGCAATGCGGACGCCCGCCTTTTGGATGCTACTGGGGTTCACCTTTCTCGGCTATCCGGTGCAGTCCGGGGTCAGCCTGCATCAGGCGCCGCATCTAATCGAGCGAGGCCTGGACCCGACCACAGCCGCGACCGTAGTCGCCGCGTTCTCGCTGTTTACCGGCGTCTTTGGCTTTCTCTGCGGCATGATGGTGCGCCGATTGGGCATCCGTTTGGTGTTATCGGTCAGCGGTCTGTTCATGACCGCTGGTTGCCTGGCGATGATCTGGGTGCATGAGCCGGCCCAGGCCTATTTTGCCGCCGCAATCTTTGGCGTCGGGCTCGGCGGGTTGCTGACAGTACCGCCGATCGCTTGGGCCGACTATTTTGGCCGCAAAAGCTTCGGTGCGATCCGAGGCGTCGCCCTCAGCGTACAGGTTAGCGCGCAGGCCACCGGCCCGCTGATATCAGGCGTGTTGCGCGACTGGACCGGAGACTACGTCCTCGCGCTGCAGGTCTTCGCTGGCCTGTCGCTATTGGCGACGATATTAATTCTGCTTGCACGGCCGCCAAAACACGCGTGAGCTTTTTGCACCGCGGATACCCGACGGCCCTTTCTTTCCGGAGCCCCTCCGGTTTACCTTGGGTAAACGCTATCGGATGGAACGCCAGAGTATGCATATCGCTCCACTATCGACCGCGCTCGGCGCTGAAATCTTGGGTATTGACCTGGCCGGCGAGATCCCCGACCAGGCCGCCGCCGACATTCATGCCGCCTTTCTGGCGCACAGGGTCTTGTTTTTCCGCGATCAGAGCCTTTCGCCACCGGCATTCGTTCAATTCGCCCGGCTGTTCGGCGAGCCGGACATCTACCCCTTCATCAAGGGGTTACCAGAGACGCCGGAGGTGATCGAGATCATCAAAACCGAGGCCGACACCAAGAATTTCGGCGGTTCCTGGCACTCTGACACCAGCTATATGGATTGCCCGGCTCTGGGCACGACGCTCTACGCGCTGGAGACACCCGCATTCGGCGGCGACACGCTTTTTGCCAATACCACACTGGCCTATGACGCGCTGTCGCAGGGCATGAAAAAGCTACTAGGTAGTCTCGCCGGGGTGAACTCTTCCGAGAAGGGCTATCAGGGCGGTCGCGCCGCCGGCATGGCCCGGCTCGATGCAATGAAAGACACGTTTGAAGCCCAAGCCAAGACCTATGAGAACGCGCATCCCGTCGTCCGCACCCACCCGGAAACCGGCGCCAAGTCGCTCTATCTGAACCGCTCTCACACCCTGCGCTTCAGCGGCATGACAGTCGAGGAAAGCGCACCGCTGATCGACTATCTCTGCAATCACATGATCCGCCCGGAGTTTACCTGCCGGTTCCGTTGGCGGGCTGGGTCTGTCGCCGTCTGGGACAACCGCACCACCTTGCACCACGCGGTGAACGACTATGCAGGCCAGCACCGGCACATGCATCGGGTCACCATCAAGGGTGACCGACCGTGCTGACAGGCCGGCCAGCCTCTTCCAACGACACCGACCTCGCCGATTCCCGCCTCACTGCCATCGTCATCGCTGCAGTCGCGGCCGCATCGGCTGGATTGGTCCTCTCGCCGGGTTTGCCCGAGGATCTGGGACGACCCGGTGGTCCATTATTGCAGAGCGCGGCGATCATCGGCTCGATGCTCCTCGTCGCCTCTTTCGTCGCAGTATTGCTGAAGAAGATCGGCCACCCTGGCAAGGCCGGCTTCCGGGCCCATGTCTGGCTAGCCAGCGTCGGAGCCGTCTTGGTGATCGTGCATTCCACCGGCTCGGTAGCGAAAATTCCGAGTTTGTTGCTGTTGTCGCTGGCTGGCTTGGTGGCGCTCGGCGTCTGGTCACGGCTCGCCGGGTCGAAGCGGATGGCCCGGACATTCGGCTCCAAGCTGGCCGGGTTCTCCAAACCGGACGAGGCCACGCGGGCCCGGTTGGCCGAACTGATCACCCACAAGAAATCGCTGCTCAGCACCATCGACTCCAACGCGCTTGAGGCGGTGTTCTCGCTCAAGCCCCGCCATTGGATTACCGCCCCCGGCACCGCGCTTACCTATCATCGGGCGGTGATGGAGGAGCATCGGTTGATCGGCACCCGAGCTTCAGTCTCACTAGCCCAGGCTTATTGGCGACCATTGCATCGTCTGCTGGCCTGGGGGTTCGTCGCCGGACTGCTAATCCACGTGATCACCGTCACGGTGTTCGCCGGCTATGTCGCCGATGGTCGGGCGGTCTATTGGTGGCGGATCGCAGAGTGGGGCTCATGACCCGCCTGGCGTTGATGATCGACCTGGAGCGCTGCACCGGGTGCAAAAGCTGCGAGGTGGCCTGCAAGGCTGAGCATGCGCTTGGCCCGGGTGAACGGCGCAACAGGGTGGTATGGCTTGGCGGCACAGCGTCAGAAGAGAATCAGGGCCGCCCACCGCTCGATTTTCTTGCCCTTGCCTGCCAGCACTGCGAACGACCGGCCTGCCTACGCGCCTGTCCAGTCGAACCGAAAGCCATCACCAAAGATCCGCAAACCGGCATCGTTCAGGTCAACGAGGACTTGTGCGTCGGCTGCGGCGAATGCGTGACCGCCTGTCCCTACGGCGCCATGGGCTATGACGCTGGCGGCCATCACGCAGTCAAATGCGACCTGTGCGTCGAGCGCCGCGCTGATGGCGAGCCAACCACCGCCTGCGCCTCGGTCTGCCCGACCAATGCCATCAGCTTTGGAGAGCGTGACGCATTGGATCGCCAGGCCATGGCGCAGGATCGCCGGCGCATCGACAATGATCCGTTCCTGCTTGGCCCGGCGACAATCTATCTGGACCGCACCGACCCATTGCGACCGGCGCTCGACGCGCGCGAGCGGACGGTTCCGGCGGTGATTGATCCGGGCCACGCGATGGCTGGCGATGCCACCGCCTATCCTTATGGCGTGAAGCGGGCCGACCGACTGGCCGACCGGATTGAACCCGGCGGCTGCAACATTTGCTTCAACAGCTGCACGACGAAATTCCATTTCCACAAGGGCCGGCTGGTCAAGGTGACCGGCAACGAGGAAGACCCCGTTCTCCAGGGCCGGGTCTGCCCGAAATCCCAACTCTCGCTACAGCTATATTCCAGCACCGAACGGCTGACCCAACCGTTGAAGCGGGTCGGCGCGCGCGGCGAGAACGCGTTCGAGCCAATCTCCTGGGACCAGGCGCTGGACGAGATCGGCGCAAAAATGGCCGCAATTCGCGCCGAGCATGGCCCGGAAGCCCTGGGGCTGTTCTCCGGCACCCGAACCGGCACACTGACCAATCGCGGCTATATCCGGATGTTCGCCAAGCTGTGGGGGACGCCGAATTTCGTGACTACCGAGCCGTTTTGTTCATCCGGCAAGAACCTCGCCTATTCGATGATCCAGGGCTATAGCGGGCCGGGCAATACCTATACCGAAGGCGACATGGGATCGGCAGCGCTGCATGTTTATTGGGGCGACAATCAGGCCGAGACCCGACCGGTTCATTTCGGAATGATCAATGACTGGCGGCTTGAGCGCGGCGCGAGGATGATCGCCATCGACCCGCGCCAGACGGTGACCGCCTCGAAGGCCGACTGGCATCTGGCGATCCGCCCGGGCGGCGATATGGCCTTAGGGCTCGCGGTTGCCCACCATATCCTGAGCCAGGATCTGCACGACCAGGAGTTTTGCGATACCTGGGTGCTGGGCTGGGAGCGCTGGCGCGATTTCATCGTCGAGAAGGGCTACACGCCGGACTGGGCGGCGCCGATCGCCGATATCGCCACCGACGACATTCGCCGGCTGGCCGAGGAGATCGCGGCGGCCGATGGCTGCATCCTTTATGGCAGTCGCGGCATCAACCAGCACATGAACTCAACCCAATCGAACCGGGTCCTGATGTTTATCGCTGCGGTCACCGGCAATTGGGGCCGGGCCGGCGGCGCCTATTTCAACATGTCGGCCTCGCTGCCAATCGATCTCAACATCCCTGAGGAGCGCTGCGCCAAGATCAGCCGGCCGAAGCTGCGCACCAGTCCGGTCGGCTGGACCGAGGCAATGCTCCAGGACCGGCCTTATCCGCTCAGGGCGGTAATAGCCAACAACAATCCAATGGCGCTGTGGCCGGATCAGACCGAGACCCGCAAGGCCTTCGCCGCGCTTGATCTGCTGGTGCACGTCGATATCTTTCCCAATGAGACCAGCGCCTGGGCCGACTATGTGCTGCCGGCAGCGACGGGGATAGAGAAGGGCGAGGTCGGCCGCGCCTGCGAGGATCGGCGTATCGTCTGGATCGACCGGATGATTGATCCGCCGGGCCAAGCCAAGCCCGATGGCTGGATTTGGATCGAACTTGGCAAGCGCTTTGGCTTCGAGGACGTGCTGCGCGAGGAATGGAAAGACTCGGCGCGGTTCTGGGACGAGGCCCTGATCAGCAACATCCAACTGC
>Ga0302118_10000971_pt1 | contig 13960 bp, 11 predicted proteins | sample AG5_331_MG_FD_203126 | JGI IMG/M metagenome (GOLD analysis project Ga0302118, IMG submission 203126) | Marine microbial communities from Western Arctic Ocean, Canada - AG5_33.1 | ecosystem: Environmental > Aquatic > Marine > Oceanic | place: Canada: Western Arctic Ocean | collected 2017-10-01 | reverse complement strand
ATTCATCAACGAGAACAAGACCTCCTTTATGCAAGATCAGGCGCTGAATGGTGGGAAGCCGATTCGCAATATCGACTACACAACTCATACGCGGGGATTTCTGGCGGAATTATTGGCGAAGTCGCTCTCTGCTGGAGAAATGGACCAGCCATTTACCGACTCAGAAGCGGAAACCCTGATGAGCTTGATTCGCTCTTTCGGAGACCTAAACGAGGACAATCTCTATAAGGGGAGTTTACGTGCAGGCTATGCCTCTGGCGGATTCCTAGAGCACGGTGTTCAGAAAGATATCATTGCCATGAGCGAGCTTTTGAAAACACAGATGGGGAGCCGGTTCTTGAATGCCAACGAGGGCGATACCGGGCCTATGCTGTTTCAAGCCGTGGGCGGCATGGACAAGATCATTGAAGGCTTCACCAATCATGTAGGTCATCAAATTCATTATCGTTCGATGGTGAATGCTGTCGAAGTCAAAGATGACGGAATCGACATCGCTTACGATCAGGATGGCACGCATCATTTACTGCAGGCTGATTTCTGCTTCAATTGCATACCGAGCCATATAATGACTGGTATCACCAACAATTTCCCAACGCAATATGTGGATGCGCTGAAGTATATTCGTCGTGGAACAGCGTACAAGTCTGCTTTTCAAGCGAAGGAACGTTTCTGGGAAAAAGAAGATATCTACGGGGGTATCAGCTGGATGAGTAATCCGAGTAAACAGGTCTGGTATCCGAGTGCTGGCATGCACAAACAAAAGGGTATAATACTTGGGGCCTACGACTATATCGACGGCAAGCTACACACCGCGATGACCCAAGAACAGCGTATCGAGGCTCACCTAACTGATGGTGAGAAGATTCACCTTAACTACCGCAACCAGGTTGAGAAACCTATCACTATCGCCTGGCATCGCATGAATCACATGCTTGGCTGTTCTGCGCGTTGGCAGCGTGATAGTGACGGTTGGACCCATGAGGAAGAAGAGTTGTACCGCGTGCTACAGCAGCCAGTTAACGGTCGCCACTATATGATTGGTGACCAGGTGAGCATGCACTCAGCATGGCAAGAGAGTGCGGTGATGTCGGCGCAGTGGGCGTTGGCTGATTTTGATCAGCGGTTGCAAGCGTAGTTATTCAAGATTCAGATGCTTGACCGCAAGGCTCGTCAATATTGATTGAGTGAATTATTCCAAGATTTGGAGAAATAAAAATATGTTGAAGACCTTTCTGGTATTTAGTCTTTGCATGGTTTGTATTGGAGGCACCAGCGCGGCTGAATCGGAGCGCGAACCATTCGACGATCGCTATTGCACAACTTGTCACGGCACAGACGGCCGCGGCAACGAAGGCGTGCAGGCTCCTCGACTTGCTGGCATGGAACCTTGGTACCTGAGGCGACAATTGGAAAACTTCCGCGCCGATATCCGTGGTGTTCACGCTGAAGATAGAGAAGGTACCGCTATGCGTCCCATGGCGACGAAACTGACCGATGAATCGATCGATGACATCATCGACTGGATATCCAGCTGGGATTACATACCGGCGGAGGCAACAATAAAGGGCGGTGATCCACTGCGCGGCCGAGGCTTGTATGGTGGTTGTGCGGTCTGTCATGGAGCAAACGCGACGGGCAATCAGAGCCTTGGCGCACCCGCCTTGGCGGGACAGAATGACTGGTATCTCGTCACTCAGCTGAAGAACTTCCTAGCCGGGTACAGAGGTGCGCACCCGGATGATACATATGGGGCACAGATGCGCACCATGGTGAGCACCCTGCGCAATGAGGCTGGCATACTCAATGTAGTGAGTTACATCAACTTGCTTTCCCGTTAGACTAGGTGCTGCAATCAACAGGAGCTGCGCAAATGCCCATTATCGCGATAATAAACCTGATTCTCTTTACGGCCTTAGTGAGCCTGCTTTACCAGTTCTCTAAGAATGAAGCGTTTACGCTTTCCCGCCGTGTTTTCATGGGCCTCGTTGGCGGCACTGTGTTCGGACTGTATCTGCAGTTTGCGTTTGCTGTGAATCCTGTAGTCATGGATGCTACGCTAGAGTGGACAAATGTAATCGCGAACGGTTACGTCGCCTTACTGCGCATGATGATCATGCCACTAATTCTAATCACCATGATAGCTGCCGTCGTAAAGGTGGAGGAGATTAAATCGCTAGGCAAGATTGGCGGCACGGTGGTTGGAACGTTGATCGTAACCACGGTAATCGCCGCGCTTATCGGCATCATGATGGCTACCGTGTTCCAATTGAATGCGGACGATCTAGTCGGCGGTGCCACAGAGTTGGCTCGCGCAGAAGTATTGCAAGCAAGGCAGGGTAGCGTTGCCGACCTGAGTCTTGCCGAAACCCTAGTTAGTTTCGTGCCTACCAATATTTTCTCGGACCTTGCTGGACAGCGCAGCATGTCTATTATTGGTGTTGTGGTTTTCGGTTTGATTTTTGGTGTAGCCGCGTTGTTGGTGGCGGAAGACAACGCTGAGCAAGGGTCGCGCATCCGTAGCGCAGTCGACACACTGCAGGCGATAATCATGCGCCTCGTTAAGATTGTTATGGCGCTAACGCCGTACGGCGTTCTGGCGTTGATGACTCGCGTGATAGCGACATCCGATGGCAACGCCATCATGAACTTGATCAGCTTTGTGATCGCATCTTATGTAGCTATCGCCCTCATGTTCACGGTACACGCTGTGATCATCATTGGCTTGGGCGCTAACATTAAAACCTATTTCCAAAAAGTGTGGCCGGTTCTCACTTTTGCATTCGTCACGCGCAGTTCCGCGGCAACCATTCCCTTGACGATTCGCGCACAGATAGAAGAACTCAATGTGCCCGCACCGATTGCCAACATCGCCGCTTCGTTCGGTTCGACGATAGGGCAGAACGGCTGCGCGGGAATCTACCCAGCGATGCTCGCGGTAATGGTCGCGCCTACGATGGGTGTAGAAATCGATCTCAATTTCATAGTTAGCCTGCTAGTAATTATCGCGATCGGTTCATTCGGTATAGCAGGCGTCGGCGGTGGCGCGACCAATGCTGCATTAGTCGTCTTGCCCGCGATGGGATTTCCAGTGATGATTGCCGCACTGTTAATTTCAATTGAGCCTTTGATCGATATGGCGCGTACTGCTTTGAATGTGAACGGAGCGATGACAACAGGAATGATCACTACCCGCATTATGGGCGACAAGGACGCTGCCAGAGAAGCAACTAGGCCAGAGGCACAGTTACAAAAATTATAAGTAAGCTTTAGTTTTATTTGGAATAGAGGAAAAAAACAATGATTAAATTTAAGAAGCCACTCACTGCGATTTCCATCGCTGCATCACTTGCCGTTGTCCTGGGTATTGCTGCTGTTTCAAGTGCTGCAGAAATTGTACGTACTGGCGAGGGCAGAAACTTTTACAATAATATTATGATTCCAGCTGGTGCCGAGACTTTATACCTCAGCGGTTCCGGTGCGCAGGAACAAGCTGACGGCACGTGGGGCGATATGGAGCAGCAGACAATTGATACATTTGGCAGATTCCAAGAAACGTTAGAGGCGCAGGGCTGGTCTTTAGAAGACATCGTACAGGTGCGCGCATTCGCCGTATCCGGTGCCGATGGAGAATTGGACTTCGCCGGTTTTAATGCAGGTTATCAGCAGTTCTTTGGCAGTGAGAAAAATGCAATGAAGCCAGTTCGTTCTTTCGTAGAGATTGCTGGCTTGGTTGTCCCCGGTTGGCTAATTGAGATCGAAATTCGTGCTGCGAGAGTGCCTGACTAAGAAAATTTTTCGCTAAGGCGAAAGAATAGGCAGAAATATTAAAAGGCCCCTGTGATGCTAAGTCATCACAGGGGCCTTTTAATTGCCCGCCGATAAGAAAGCTTCGCAGTCATGCTTTAGGCCAGCTTTCGTCGAAGTATTCTGTCGCATTCGAATTCAATGCTGGTGCTTCTGACGATTGTTGCAGATTTGCGTAGCCACTTCTCACAGCATCCCTCTTAGACGGAATGCTGTGCTCTTTCTGTGGAGCTGTTGAAAGGGAGGCGGTGGTCATAGGCTCGTTATTCACATACACTTTCTTTTCCGCTTTTTCTCTATTACTTATCGGTGTTCATCATGATTCGTATTCTTTGCCTCTTATTAATTCTATCTTTACTGTCCCCGTTCGCAGCTATCGCGCAGTCAAACTTTGATGTCTTCGAGGCGAGTATCAGTGAGATACAGAACGCACTCAGCCAGGGCGAGATTAATTCTGTGCAATTGGTTCAGCAATATCTGGACCGAATACAGGCCTATGATAAGCAAGGCCCAAAGCTCAATAGCATAGTTCGCGTAAATCCGGAGGCGCTCGCTCAAGCGCAAGCACTCGATGCGGAGCGGCAGAGAACGGGTTCGCGCGGCCCTCTGCACGGCGTCCCCATCGTTGTTAAGGACAACTACAACACCGATCACATGCCGACAACGGGAGGCTCTGTAGCGTTAGCGAATTTTATTCCCAGCGAGAATGCGGCGCAGGTGGATAAACTGATGCGCGCAGGCGCCATCATCCTAGCGAAGACGAACTTGCATGAGTATGCCTATGGGATCACGAGTATCGGTTCCTTAGTAGGACAGACACGTAATCCTTATGATCCGAGGCGAGTTCCCGGCGGCTCCAGCGGTGGCACCGGTGCTGCGGTAGCAGCTAGTTTTGCCGCGGCTGGATTCGGCTCGGATACCTGTGGTTCGATTCGCATACCGTCCGCATTTAATAATCTAATTGGACTGCGACTCAGCAAGGGGCTTTCTAGCATCTACGGCATTCTTCCGCTTTCTCATACGCAGGATGTAGCAGGCCCGTTAGCACGCAGTGCAGAAGATCTCGCTATTATTCTCGATATTGTTTCCGGCTATGATCCCCGAGATGAGGCGACGGAAGTTATGAAAACAGCGGCTGCTCCAGCATTTATGGATAGGCTGTATTCTGCGAATCTGGCGGATCTGCGCATAGGTAAACTACAACAGTATTTCGAGGGTTCTGACGGCGCAGTGAGCGCAGCAATAGAAGACGCTCTGAATTGGTACGAGCAGCAGGGTGCCGAGATTGTTGATGTTGAGATTCCTGACATGGCGGATCTAATTCGACGCTCTGGATTAATCGGGCACGAGTTTAAGCCGGACATAAATCAATATCTGGCCACGTTCTCTATGGATGAAAGCCTGAATCTAGATTTCATTGTCAGCCAGGGCCTCTATCATGAGGCGGTCGATGGTGTGCTGAGTCGATCGAACGCATCGGAACTCGACGAGCAGGCCTATCGAAGAGCAATCGCTGTTAGGTCCCAGCTGCGTGCTGCAATAGAGTCGGTGATGAGTGAGCAGGGTCTGAATGCGATCGCCTACCCAACGATTAAGCGGACACAGGTGTTCACTGGCGAATCGCAGCCGGGTAGCAATTGCAGTCTTAGTGCGAACTCTGGCTTGCCAGCCCTCTCGATGCCTGCAGGGTTTACTAGCAATGGCTTACCGGTGGGATTGGAACTCTTGGGCGGGTTCTTACAAGATGCCGAGCTGTTGGCTATCGCACAGCCTTATGAATCGGCGATGAGTAGTAGGCGCGCTCCCCCAACAACACCCGCTCTAGAGTCAGGGCTCGCCCCGGCTTCGCAGGTTTTTAAGCTTGTCTTCAGCCGAGGCTCGCTTCGTGTCGGCGCGCGCTTCGAATACAGCGCGGTTACGAATCGAATTGAATTCCAAGTCAGTAAAGAGCAGACGGGAGAGCTAGCACAAGGGCAGGCAATTACAGCAGTTACGCTGGTAGTTGATTCGAATGGCGATGGCGAGCTCAATGAACCGATTGTCCTCAATTTGCTGCCCCCGGATACAGATGCAGCCACCGGAAGTCACTATATGTCTTCCGAGTTTCGAATGGCTGTCGAAGAAAGACGTCTCTACCTGAAGGTTTTTGGAGTCTCGTTGCCTAGCGCAGGGGCGGTGCAACTGCTAGAGTAGCTAGAAATAAGTGTTAATGTCCTGAATCAAAATAATCGAGGCCACGCTATGAATCCCAACATCAGATTGAGAACGAGTGTTCAGCTCTTCAGCCTAGTCACATTGTTCTACTCCAGCATTCTCTTCGCGCAGGATGTACAACTGGATTTCGACTACTTCAAGAACGAAGTGCAACCAATCTTCCTCTCCAAGCGTGAAGGCAATGTTCGCTGCATTCAGTGTCATACGCGCAGTAGTGGTTTTAGAATACAGCCCCTCGAAGACCACCAACTATTTTGGACCGACGAGCAGTCGCGAATGAATTTCGATTCGGCCAGCAGTTTTAGTCTCGCAGGCGAAGATCCGCTGCGAAGCCGGTTCCTAACACACCCCCTGTCCTATGACGCAGGCGGTGACCCCTTTCATGGCGGTGGCAAACACTTTGACAGCCAGTTCGACCCCGAGTGGCGCATCATGGCCGACTGGGTAGCTGGCGCTAAAACAAGGCGAGAGCCTTCCAATGTCGCAATTCGGATTATTCAAACGAATGCGGCAGGCGATGATTCAACGATTATCGACCCGGAGACGAACCAAGTGGTTGGTCATATATCCGATATAGAAATACCCCACGGTGTGGTCGGTGCGCCCGATGGCTCGCAGATCTATATCACGAATGAAGTTATGCACTCTCTGGATATAGTTGATGCTAGAACTCTGCGCGTTAAGAGACGGATACCGCTTAGCGGCAGGCCGAACAATTTGGGTGTAACCAGCGACGGCAGCAAAGTCTATGTAGCAATCATGGAGATGCCGGGCTCAGTGGACATTATCGATGTGGCCAGCATGACAAACGTGAAGACAGTGCCGGTGAACGGGGCTATTCACAATGTCTATGTGACGCCAGATAGTCGTTACGCCGTAGCTGGATCGATTCAAACTCGTACTATCAACGTCATCGATACCAGCACGGATGAAGTGGTTTGGGAGCTAGAGATGAGCTCTGGAATCCGGCCCATGACGTTCGATACGAACGCCGATGGTTCCACCAAGAATATATTTGTGCAGCTCTCTGGTTTTCACGGTTTCGCGGTCGTCGATTTCGCGAGCAGGAAAGAGGTTGCTCGCGTAGAGCATCCCGCAGTGCCGGGTGAGGAGGCTCATCTGGATGGTTTACAGGGTGCGCCTGCACATGGTTTGGCAGTATCCCCAGACGGCACGATGCTCTGGTCGACGAGCAAGGTTTATAGTCACGTCTATATCCATTCCCTACCTGATCTAGAAGAGATTGGGCGCGTTTTCGTAGGTCAGCACCCAGAGTGGATTACATTCACGCCCGATGGAAAACGGGCGTATATCGGTGCTGCGGGTGACAATGTTACCTACGCCGTGGATGCTATTAAAATGGAAGCCATCGCAAAGATTCCCGTGGGCCAGGTGCCCAAGCGCATCGCTATGGTGCGCATGGCGGTGGATTGAGCTCTCTGGAGAATTAGATAGGGAATTAGGTAGCTAGGCAAGAACGAGTGTGATCGCGATGTCGTAGCAGCCAGATTCACTAGGACTGAAACTAGTTACGCCTAGCCAATAAGTGCCTGGCGCAAGTGTGGTCTCGAGTCGAGAATTCGTGCCACTGACATTATTCTGCAGGGCTAAGTTGCCTACCTCAATTTGCACAAGATCTAAAAACCTATTGTTAAATATAGGATCAGTCGATCCTAGGCTGCCACCAATATTCGGGCTGGGGTTTATCAACACATCCACGCCATATATCGAAGTGAATTTTTCGAAAGATGAAGGCGGGTTGTTCGTATTCGATATGATCGACACGTCGTAACTACCTTGAGCTGAATTGCTCGCACTACTTACGCCGAGCCAGTAAGTTCCCTAGTTCGCTAACAGACTGGTAATACGCGACTTGAATTCCTCAACAGTCAGAGCGCGTTTGACCATGATCGAACTGGTTTGGGTCATGACGCCGGTCGCGATATCGGTGTTGCCTTCCACGGTCGATAGTGGCCTCTTGATGCTGCTAGGTATAGACGATACTGCCTCAACATCAAGTACTGGCTGATTGCCAGCGGTACTGATCCTGCGCGTACCGCTGTCATCTACGATGATGAAATGGCCCTGTGACCAACCGATGAGGGGATTGATTAGATCTTGTGACATGGACTCGACGAAATAGATTCCCTGTTCATCCATTTCTGGAATACGCATGCCGCTGACTTGTACAATCTGGCCATTGAATACGCCGCCCATGAATTTGAGTTCTACCGAATCACCTATGTAGTCGCCCTTAATGATGTCGTTGATTTGGAAAGTGACATAGGTGCTGATGATGCCGCTGTTATTATCTTGGCGAGTCTCGCTATTTATCACGGAGCCTTCGAAAACGAATTCCGCGTCTGCTGCGACCTTATCGATATCCATTCCGAGGATCGTCGTCGCAGATGCAGAAGAAAAAGCGAACAGACATAGGGAACAGATAAGAGCGGTTATGAAGCGCTTCGCGTGCATATTGAGAAATGTGTTCATAAGATTCTCTCTAGTCGAAGCTGGGTTAGGAAAACGGGATGGGGGTGAAAGTGTCATATTCATTATTCCTAATAAGGGTCAGTCAGCGGCGGCTATGCTAAGTCCAAGAATTCCAAATTCAAGAATTATAATGTAGCGATACTATCAAAGACAGGCGACTCTCCTAGTTTATTCCCGTGAGTTTCACATTGAAAGCGATGCCCGTCTGTTTAGATTGGATAAAGAAAAGTTGGAGGAGATGTCGCGAACGTTTCCTGCATCCACAGCTGTGCTTAATACCTACATCGTAAAAGTCTTGTCTGAAAGACTAGGGCGAGCGAACAGAAAATTGAGTCGCTACGTCTAGCGTTTCTACTCAACCGGCCTTAATACCACCGGTACCATCTCACTTCCTTGAAACCAGTTTGCGTCTATACGCAACAATTTTTCACCCGCTTCGTCGAATCGCAGAGTGCCGGTGAACTCAACATCTAGTCTGCCAATCACTACCGTGAGCGAGCGGCCATTGAGCCTCACCCTATCCGCCGGCATGCCATAGACGCCTAATCCCTCGCTGATAACGCTGACGGAGTACTCGCCGCCGGCCATGGAGAAATTGAAGATAAGACCTAGATCATCTTCGCCGATCACCAATGGTCCACCCCAGGCGCCGACAAGTGGAGAATTATCGGTATCCGCCGCCAGAGCAGCAGCAGAGTGCAAGCTCAGGAGAAGGCATATAAGGGTAAAAGAGAGTAGGCGCGTGATGTTGATAGCAGTTTTCATGGGATGGATGTTAAGTCGCAAGCCGGTTCAGTGCAAGTTGATAACTAGTAAGTCGGGGGTGACCATTTATGACTGATTAGCCAAGTCTGATGAATCTTGCGTCGCTGGAAATCCTTGCCGAGGCTGGATTTGGTGTAGTCACGAATCTCGAACTTCTTTAGGCTTTCGCTGTCTAGTTTAAAGTTGAGCTTATTGGTGGAGAAAATTAGTAGGCCGTCTCTCTCTAGCTTGTTCATGGCATTGCGGATCAGCATGCCATGATCTTTCTGAACATCCAAAACATTGCTACTGCTCTTCGAGTTTGAAAAAGTAGGCGGGTCTAGGAATATCAAATCAAACTTTTCATATTTCGAGCTGAGATAGTCGATGCAATCGGCCTTCTTCAGGCGATGGTTTTTCCCACCTATCTTATTCAGAAGGAAATTCCGTCGTGCCCAATCGAGGTAGGTGTTGGAGAGGTCGATGCTCAATGTGGAAGTGGCACCACCTAGAGCGGCTTGCACGCTGGCGCTCGCGGTATAACAGAATAAATTCAGGAAACTTTTTCCCTTAGCGTTCTCGCGAATGAGTTGGCGTATAGGTCGATGATCCAGAAATAATCCGGTATCCAGATAGTCTTTCAAATTTATCCAGAATCGTGCAGGGCCCTCATTCACGACAAAGAATGTTTTGCTCCGGTCTTGGGCCTCATATTGCTGTGTGCCGCGCTGACGTTCGCGTGACTTCAGCGCAATATGTTCACGCGGTAGTCCGAAGACTTCTTGAACAGCCGCGATGGCCTGCTCTCGTCTCGTGCTCACTTTTTCATCACTGATCTCGGAGGGGGCCTGATACTCCGCCATCTGCACGTACTCGCCATAGCAGTCGATAGCAAACGCATATTCCGGCAGATCGCGATCGTAGACACGAAAGCACTCAATGTTTTGATGTCGCGCCCACTTTCCTAGTATGCGCTGATTCTTGCGAAGGCGATTTATCAGCATCGTCATGCCTTCGTCTTGCATTGGGTTTTCGTTGATATCGGGATTCATGGGGAGATTGAGAAGCCTGTTGTTTGCCTGCGCGAATTGACGTTGCAGAATACGAGATTCATATGATACGCGAGTTAATCTGCTACAGAGAATAAAGATTATGGGGCAAGAAGAATTAGATCAGATGAGCAACCTCTACAACATGCTTGTGACCTACATGGTCACCTACAGCTTCCAGATATTCGGAGCGATAGTCGTTTTAGTCTTAGGCGTGTTTGTTGGCAGGCGCGCTAGCGATTTGGTGCTAGTTTTTGTGTGCCAAGAAGTCATTAGACATAACCCTCAGTCGATTATTTGCTAGTGCAGCCCGCATTGCCATCATAGTTTTTGTGGTACTCATAGCGCTGCCGAAAATGCGTATTCAAGTTACGCCTTTCATGGCTGCAGTCGGCGCTCTAGGTTTGTATGCTGGATTGGCTGTTCAGGGATTACTTTCGAATTATGGAGCGGGCTTGAGCATCATCTTCACTCGCCCATTCGTAACCGGAGACACAATCAGAGTTAAAGGCGTATTCGGTGTAGTGAAGGAAGTCCACCTCGCCTTTACGCTATTGAGCAATGAAGACGACGAACTGATCATCATTCTTAACAAGCACATTGCCAGCGAGATACTGTATAACTCGCAAGCCGATACCATCTTGGAGCTGGCCGTTGGAGTTGCCTACGACAGCGACCTTGATACGACGATGAAAGCGATTTCATTCAAGCTTGCTGCTATAGATGGTCTTAGTAATGAGCGAGCTATTCAGATCGGCATCGATGAGTTCGGTGACAGTTCAATCAATATCGTGGTACGTGCTTGGGCGAAAACCCAAAGCTTCCATAAGATCCGATTTTCTTCGAATCAGGCGATTAAAGAAGCGCTGAGTGAGGCAAATATTGCCATCCCGTTCTTGCAGCACGAAATGCGCGTATTGTCGTAAGGGCCTATTTTTATAGGGGTTTTGCTCGGATATATGGCTTGCAGGTACTGACTGTATCCATTACTTTAGTGAGAACGAGTGAGACACACTGGTTTTTGACCGAATGGCAGAGGTAATTGATTCTGCCACTAAACGACGCGAGCTCCACAATATTTAAAAAGTGAGGTATTAAAGTGATGAATTATTTTGGTGAATCTAAACTAAGCCGAAAAGTATTCGGGGGAATTACTGTCTCGCTTATTGCTTGTGTTAGCTCACTTGCTTTGGCACAGGATTCTGTCGAATGGCTAACCTTAGGCAGTGACTATGGCCACACCCGTTACCTGCCTGTCGATGAAATCACGCCGGAGAATTTCCAAGAATTAGAAGAGGCATGGGTCTGGGATGGCGCAAGCTTCAACGCGGCGAGTGGACGCTCAACACCTAGCTACGTCGACGGCAAGATTATTACCGTAGCAGGACCGCGTCGCTATGTGATTGCCATCGACGCCAAGAGTGGCGAGACGGCCTGGACTTATGTCGAGCCGAAGACTGCTCGCTACGAATATTCTATGCGTAAAGACTACGGTAAGGGTGTCACCATCGCCGAGGTCGACGGCCGTAAGGTGGTCTACATTACTTCGCCGGCGTTCTTCCTCATAGCATTGGACCTTGAGACCGGTGCCCCTCTAGAGGGCTTCGGTGGTCAGGTTCCTGTGGATGGTTTTCCTGCTACGGGAGTTGTCGATCTACTTGCCGACTTAGGCCACCCTTACGATCCCTATGAGGGAATTCCCCTAGAGACTGGCTATATAACTTCTTCTTCGCCGCCGATCGTAGTTAATGGCACGATCATCGTTGGAAACTCGGCCGAGCAGGGCTATAACCAGGCTCGAATCGAGAATATTCCAGGAGATATCCTTGCTTACGATGCGGCAACGGGTGACTTTAAGTGGAAGTTCAATGTGATTCCCCGCCCTGGCGAATACGGGCACGAGACTTGGGAAAATGATGCCTGGCAGTGGACTGGAGATGTGTCCTCTTGGGCGCCACTATCTGCCGACCAGAACCTTAACCTTGTCTATATCCCAACCAACAGCGCGACTATCGATTTCTACGGTGGTTTCCGACCGGGCGACAATTTGTTTTCCGCGAGCCTGATTGCTCTCGATGCCGATACTGGCGAGAGAGAATGGCACTATCAGATGGTGCATCACGACATCTGGAACTATGACACGCCGACTGCTCCAATTTTATTGGATGTTAATATCGAGGGACGCGAGGTACCTGCAATCGCGCAGGCGACGAAACAGGGTTTCGTGTATGCCTTCAATCGTGAGACTGGCGAGCCGCTATGGCCGATGGTCGAGCGTCCCGTGCCTAGATCACGGGTGCCTGGTGAGAAGCTCTCGCCGACTCAGCCATTCCCAACGAAGCCCGAGCCATTTGAATTACAGGGCATCTCTATCGATGATCTCGTCGACTTCACGCCCGAGCTACGCAGACTTGCGATAGAGGCTGTGTCTGAATTCGAGATCGGGCCACTTTTTAATCCGCCTCTGCATTATGACAATGAATTGGGCAAGACTGCCGCACTGTGGTGTCCTGGCGGCGGTGGTGGAGCCAACATCAATGGACCGGCTGCAGCCGATCCTGAGTTAGGCATTCTCTATGTAACCTCAAGCACCGGTTGTACGGCGCGAGTACTTGGCCCGGGTGCCGAGGCTGATCTGCGTTGGAACGCTCCGACAGGGACAACTTTCGCCGACTACGCCGTTGTCCGTTCTGCCTCGCCAGGCCGTATTCAGGGCATTCCCATAACGAAGCCACCTTATAGCCGTATTCAGGCTATCGACATGAACACAGGTGATACCTTGTTCACGCTGCCTGTTGGAGAGACACCGGATAATATTGCTAATCATCCGTTGCTTGCTGGCGTCGATGTAGGCAATACCGGAAGCGGCTCCAAGGCGACCATGGTAGTTACTAAGAACATGCTGATGTATTCAGGTGCGGTTGGAGATGGGACGCCACACTTGTTCGCGGTAGATAAGCGTACCGGCGAAGAGCTAGCGCGAATCGAGACCACTGAACTCAGCCGCTACGGCATGATGACCTATCAGCATGATGGTCATCAGTATGTGATGCTGCAGAATGGGCCGAGGCTTACCGCCATGGCACTGCCTGGCGCGATAGTCGGCGACGACGACGGTCACTAGACTAGCAGTTGCGTTCGATGCGGTAGAAATACCAGATAGGTAAAAGAAAGTACAAAAAAAGCCCGCTGACCAAAATGGTCAGCGGGCTTTTTTTAATTCTTCTTTCTCAATTCTTACAATTGCCTATCTGTTTCCCAGCATTACTTCCATGCGCTGGCTGGTGCGTTCGGATCGGACTTGAGGAAGCGAATTAGGTCGGCATGGAACAGATCGGCTATCTCAATCTGCGGGGCGTGCCCGACATCCGGATAGAGCAGTATGGTCGAGTTTTGTAGCTCGTTATTCACATTGTGCGCCAGAGTTGGGAAATCATCGACTAGGCCATCTTCTTCACCACCGATAACCAATGCTTTTGATGCAATATGCTGCCAATCATAGACGACAGGATCATCATAGAGCATCTGACCCTGCAATCTGCGAACTTGCGCTACGCGATTCCATTCGCCACTCATAGTTTGTCCAAATTGCCGGCGCACGAATTCTAGATGCTCTGGTGGCCAGCGCAGTGGGAAATAATTCTGATGGCCACGCA
>Ga0302118_10000970_pt1 | contig 13968 bp, 14 predicted proteins | sample AG5_331_MG_FD_203126 | JGI IMG/M metagenome (GOLD analysis project Ga0302118, IMG submission 203126) | Marine microbial communities from Western Arctic Ocean, Canada - AG5_33.1 | ecosystem: Environmental > Aquatic > Marine > Oceanic | place: Canada: Western Arctic Ocean | collected 2017-10-01 | reverse complement strand
AGCTTATAAATGATCAATTGAAAGCCCATATGGGCTCAAATAGAAAATTTCATCGTTGGCAAATCGCCTTCAAAGAAAACAAAGACAAGGCGCAAGTGCGTGTACTATCTGTCACCCCTCAAGTAGGGAGGACAGGAAAGGTCACACCTGTAGCCGAATTAGAGCCAACACAACTCAGTGGCGCCACCATTTATCGAGCCACTGGTCATCACTATGGTCTGGTTAAAAAGCAAGGCTTAGGCGCAGGAAGTGTTGTTGAATTAACGCGCAGTGGTCTTGTAATACCTAAGATCAATAAAGTTCTTAAACCTGTAGAGGTGGAGATACCGTCAAATTGTCCAAGTTGCAAGAGTGAACTGGTCTGGGACTCCGATTTTTTAATGTGCCTTAATCATGATAACTGCCCAGATCAAGTTATTGGCAGAATGGCATATTTCTTTAAAATATTAGCCAATAATGATGGCTTTGGCTTGGCAAGTGTGCAAAAGCTTTATAAGAATAAAATCCGCAAAATAAGTGATATTTATAAATTGTCACATGCTGACTTAACAACGATGGGTTTTGGTGATAAAACAGCGCAAAATCTACTGGATCAACTTAAAAGATCCAGACAAATAAGTATTGAGGATTGGCGCTTTCTTGCGGCTTTCGGTGTTTTGAGACTGGGTATGGGTAATTGTGAAAACCTATTAAAACATAGATCCATCGCTGAAATTTTTAACTTGTCTGTTGAAGATATTGTCAAAATGGATGGTTTTGCTGAGATAACTGCAAAGCTTATTATTGAGGGCTTAGATGAGATTAAGGAGGAATTCCAAGTCATGGAAGCATATGGGTTTGTACTGGAGGCAACTCGATTAATAAGTAACACCACCAATTTTGATCATCCATTTTTCAATAAAAAGATTGTTTTTACTGGCAAGATGAGTCAACCTCGTGCTAATCTACAGAGGCAGGCTAAATCTCTTGGCATCATAGTGGCAACAAGTGTGAATAGTAAAACAGATTTTCTGATTATTGGCGAGAATGTAGGCGTAACAAAGCTCAATGCAGCTAAGGAACGGGGCATTGTCATTTTGCAAGAGTCAGATTTTTTGTCACAAATTGAAAATAATTCACAATGAAGTGAATAAATCTGTATAATTTATCTTAACGGTAGCCGACGAAGGTTGCTGTTTTTAACGATGGCGTTTGTTTGAGTTTGAATTTTAAACTTAAATAAGCGTTTTTTTTCGTCTATCTCAAAGTAGAGAATCCCTGGTATAGAAGCCTGTTGTCCCAATGTGTATCGTGGATAACGGGTTTTTTTGTTTTTATCGTTAGGAGAAAAATATGAAAATGGTAACAGTAATTATTCAGCCAAAACGGCTGGAAAGTGTCAGAGAGGGACTCTCTGAAATTGGCGTCACAGGCATCACCGCCACTGAAGTAAAGGGTTTTGGCCGTCAAAAAGGGCAAACAGAGCTTTATCGTGGTGCTGAGTTTGTTGTGGAATTTTTACCCAAAATTAAGTTGGAAATTGCCATAACAGATGAGCAAGTTGAGCAGGTCATCGAAACTATTATTGCCAAGTGTAAAGTTAATGGTGGCAATATTGGTGATGGCAAAATTTTTGTTTCAAGTTTAGAGCAAGTGATCCGTATTCGTACGGGTGAAACTGGCCCTGAAGCCGTATAGGAGGTTATGATGGAAAATCAATTATTTGAATTGCAGTATGCCTTAGATACTTTTTACTTTTTGGTGATGGGTGCTTTGGTGATGTGGATGGCTGCAGGATTCTCGATGCTAGAGGCTGGATTAGTTAGAAGCAAGAATACAGCTGAAATACTGACTAAGAACATTGGTCTATATGCTATTGCTTGCACTATGTATATGCTTTATGGCTACGATTTGATGTATGGAGGCGGTGTCCTTTTAGATGGTATTAGTGGTCAAGGAGAAAGTTACTCAAATGCGTCTGATTTCTACTTTCAGGTAGTATTCGTAGCAACAGCAATGTCAATTGTCTCTGGTGCAGTTGCTGAGCGGATGAAGTTGTTTACATTCTTTATTTTTGCTGTCATCTTCACATTGATAATTTATCCAATTGAAGGTTCTTGGACATGGGGCGGTCAAGATGTATTTGGCTTGTTCAATCTTAGTGATTTTGGCTTTTATGACTTTGCTGGCTCTGGTATTGTGCATATGGCTGGCGCGGCTGCAGCGCTTGCAGGGGTTCTTGTACTTGGACCACGCAAAGGAAAGTATGACGAAAAAGGCAATTCTCGTCCTATGATGGGCGCTAACTTGCCATTAGCAACGCTTGGTACATTTATTTTGTGGATGGGCTGGTTTGGCTTTAATGGCGGCTCGGTATTGGCAGTTGCCAGTAAGGAAAGCGCTGATGCGGTCGCTATGGTATTTGTAAACACTAATGCTGCTGCTGCGGGTGGTGTCATTGCTGCATTATTGCTAGCAAAAGCATGGTTTGGCAAAGTAGACTTGACAATGGCACTCAATGGCGCTTTAGCCGGATTAGTAGCCATTACTGCTGGCCCAGATACGCCAAGCGCTTTAGTGGCAACGTTAATCGGCGCTGTTGGTGGATTGATCGTTGTTTTCTCGATTGTTATTCTGGATCGAAAACTCAAAATTGACGATCCAGTGGGTGCAATTTCAGTGCATGGTGTTGTTGGTCTATGGGGTTTATTGGCTGTGCCATTAACAAATCTAGATGTTACTTTTGCTGGTCAGCTTGTTGGTGCAGCGACAATCTTTGTATGGGTATTTGGTGCCTCGTCAGCATTATGGTTTGCCCTTAAAGCAATAATGGGTATTCGTGTAACAGATGATGAGGAAGATGCAGGTGTTGATATCTCTGAATGCGGTATGGAGGCATACCCAGAGTTTGTCACTAAATAATTGACATGGATAATTAATATACCTAGGTTTAAGAAATGGGGGCGATGCCCCCATTTTATATATTTCAACTAATTTGAAATTTGTTGAATTTAATGAGGTATATTACGTGACTATAGAAATAAATTTGAGCCAATTAGAAAATGAATCCTGAAGCCTTAAAAATTATTTTAGTTGACGAAAACTTGGGTCGTTCAGCTATATTGCGTCGCGCCCTGCAGGACAAAGGTCATGAGGTAATCAGCCGACTTGATTGCAGTTCTGATCTTGTAACGAGCAAAGAAATCACACACGCAGATGTGGTTATTGTAAATGCCGACATCCCAAATGAGGCGGTTTTTGCCAATCTACGAGATGTCAACAATACAAAGCCGAAGCCGATTGTGATGTTTACCGAAAGTTCGGGCGATCAAATGGCGGGCACAGCTATTAAATCAGGCGTGAATGCTTATATTGTAGATGGGCTGGAAGAAAACCGTGTACAACCAATTATTGATGTTGCTATTGCCCGCTTTAGAGAGTTTCAAGCGTTGAAAGATGAATTGGATGCAACGCGTTCGCAGTTGGCAGAGAGAAAAGCAGTTGAAAAAGCCAAAGGCTTATTGATGAAACATAAGAAGATCAATGAAGACGAGGCCTATCAATCCTTAAGAAAAATGGCAATGGATAAAAACAAGCGTATCGCTGATGTTGCCGATAGTGTGATCAGTGCTTTCGAGCTTTTAGAGTAAAAGTCCACCCTTTGCTTTCATGTATTGGTTGAGTAAGATGCGGCGTTTGCTTCAGAAACAACTAAAACCGCATATGTGCTCGAACCAGGTAGAGTCGCACTCGCTGATTCTAGTATTAATTTGATCGGTAGTTATTATGTCAAGCATGCATACTTAGGATTGTAGAAGTTACGATAATTCTTACAATTAACTCAAAGAACTAAAGAAATTACCTTTAATACATGAGTTAAAAGAGAAAAAGTAATGACTATAAACAGATAAAATTTATCTAAGATATAAATGTAAATAATGTGATCACAAATAACTCGAACTATTTCCTCACTATTGATAATATTAGCTTTTAATCGAGGTGGTGTCGAATTAATATAAGTATAATATTGTGATCACATTAGGTTATTAGACGAAAATATAAACATTGGTATTTTGCAATGAAGTAATAAGTGAGAAGGTAATCTTTAGTTGACCTTAATAATTATGTATATGTAATATTTTAATTTTTTCAATATGGGAGAAAACATGAATAATAAAGTAGCAATAATCGGCGCTGGACCTAGCGGACTTGCGCAACTTAGAGCATTTAAATCAGCCAAAGATAAAGGTTCAGACGTGCCCGAGGTTGTTTGTTTTGAAAAGCAATCCAATTGGGGTGGTCTATGGAACTACAGTTGGAGAACTGGCTTAGACAAGAACGGCGAGATTGCTCACAGTAGCATGTATCGCTATCTTTGGTCAAACGGTCCAAAAGAATGCTTGGAATTTGCTGATTATTATTTTGAAGAGCATTTTGATCACCCGATTGCCTCTTATCCTCCAAGAGAGGTTTTGTTTGACTACATTCAGGGCAGAGTTGAAAAAGCCAATATCAGAGATCAAATTAAATTTAACACTGCAGTAAGGGATGTGTCATTTTGTGAAGACACTAAGAAGTTCACAGTTCGTATTCATGATCTTATTGAAGACAGGGCTTATTCGGATGAATTTGACTATGTTATTGTGGCATCGGGTCATTTCACGACACCGAATGTCCCTGAATATGAGGGTTTTAGCCACTTTAATGGTAGAATTTTGCACGCGCATGATTTTCGTGACGCGCTTGAATTTAAAGACCAAGATTTGTTAATCGTTGGCAGCAGCTACTCCGCCGAAGATATTGGTTCGCAGTGTTACAAATATGGCGCCAAATCAATTACCAGTAGTTATCGCTCAGAACCAATGGGTTTTAAGTGGCCAGATAATTGGGAAGAAAAGCCAGGAATTGTTAAGATAGTTGGTAATACCGTGCATTTTATTGACGGAACCACCAAAGAAGTTGATGCGATTATTTTATGTACTGGGTATAAGCATCACTTTCCCTTCTTGCCCGATTCACTTCGCTTGAAAACGAATAATATCTTATACCCATTAGATCTTTATAAGGGTGTTGTTTGGGAGAAAAATCCTCAATTAATGTACCTTGGAATGCAAGATCAATGGTACACCTTTAATATGTTTGATGCTCAAGCTTGGTATGCCCGAGATGTTGTTCTTGGTAGAATTGAGTTACCTGTTCTTGAAGAAATGAGCAGCCATACCAAAGAGTGGCATGAGTTAGAGCAGGCTGAAGCTGATGTTGGTTACGCAATTAAATTCCAAGGTGACTATATACAAATGTTGATTGATGAAACGGATTATCCTAATTTTAATATTGAAGGTATGAGGCAAACGTTCTTAAGCTGGAAAAAAGATAAAAAAGAAGACATCATGGCTTTTAGAAATAAGTCTTATGCATCCCTGATGACGGGCACTCAATCACCAGCACATCATACACCGTGGCTAGAGGAGCTTGATGATTCACTGGAAGCTTATTTACAGGTCAATAAACGTAAGGACTCTGCTTGAATTGACTAGTTTGTATTAGAAATTTATCTAATAAATCAAGCTTTCAACATAACACTATAGCTCGTAAGATTTTGCGCTATAGTGTCTTAATTTCTTTGAAGCTGAAATGAATAAAAAGTTTTTTCATCGATTGGATAACCACCTTGAGCAATCTATGTAGAAGAGCTGGGCGTTATTTAGTTACGAAATAATGTTTTTAGTTGAAATAACTACTTGGAGCTAAACGACTATCTAGCGCATCTTCTTTATGGTTGCCTCATGTCACACGCTGTTATATAAAGAAGAAACGCCAGTGTATTATTCTGGTTTTTCACGTTTATTCATATCGGCTTCTAGTTTGTCCATTTTTTTGTTATGTTCTTTATCTTGCCAGTCAACCGTATCTGATTCAGCCTCATCTTCCTCGGTTACGTCTTCACGTTGTCGAACTTTGAATAATGGTGCAAAAACTAACCCCGCTTCAAACAATAACCAAATAGGAATTGCGATTAGTACCTGAGAGATAATGTCTGGTGGAGTGAGAATCATGCCAAGTACGAAGGCACCAATAATAATGTAGGCGCGATTTTTCTTCATTTTCTCTGGTGTTGTTATGCCAAACATGATCAATAAAATTGTGGCAATGGGCACCTCGAAGGCAACACCAAAGGCGAACGATACTTTGATGACGAAATCAAGGTAGTATTGAATATCCGGGGTAAAGTTGACAACAGATGGGCCAACCGTTGAGAGGAAGCTAAAAATAACTGGAAAAACAATATAGAAAGAAAACAATATCCCTGTGTAGAACAGAATTGTTGAAGAGATTATCAATGGCAAGATTAAGCGTTTTTCATGCTTATAGAGTGCAGGGGCGATAAAAGCCCAAATTTTGAATAACAAAAACGGCATTGCAAGATATACGGCCAAGATCAATGCCATTTTTAACGGCGTTAAGAAGGGTGAAATAACACCAATAGCGATGAGATTTGAACCTGGTATCGTTGCCAAGATTGGTGCCGCGATAAATGTGTAGATCTTATCTGCAAAAGGGAACAGCACTACAAAGAATATCGTAATTGCAAGAACGGAATGAAGTAATGTGTTTCTTAATTCAACCAAGTGTTGGATGATCGACATTTTTTCTGATTGGACTGGCTCTGGCATTATTTATCGAGGTTGGCTTTTTTGGTTGGACCGTTTTCGATAAAATTCTTTGAGGAAAAATCGCCATCTTTTTCAGCAGTGCCATCTTTTTCAGTATTCTCAGGCATATCAGTAATGCTATTAGCCTCTCGTTTGATTGCCTCAAGATCCTCTTTGGTTTCCTTAAAGGCTTGAGACAATACAGAGTCTTCACCTGTCATAGTTAGTTGACCTTTAATATCTTTTAGTTCGTCTGCCTTTAATTCTTCATTGATGTCTTTTTTGACTTTATTAATGAATTTTGAAGCTTTCCCAGCGTAAAGACCAGCTTTGCGAGCAAGTGCAGGCATTTTGTCAGGACCGATAACTACAAGGGCAATAGCACCGATAATAGCTAACTCCCAAAAGCCAAAATCAAACATGATTTGCCTCTGAGTTATTGGTTTTGAGTTGCGTTTCCCAAAAAACGATTTTGAGAGTTTTTTGCTGCATAATAGTGATTAAATAAAAGACTGAGATCTGAATATGAAAAAGATCTAAGTAATGCTATTTGCTAGTTTCTTCTTCTTTTTCAGCTTTGACTTCGATGATGTCTTCAGCCTTTTTATCTTCTTCAACGGACTCGGCTTTCATTGATTTTTTAAATCCTTTGATTGCTCCGCCTAAGTCCCCTCCGAGATTCTTCAGACGTTTTCCGCCAAACACAAGTACAACAATTACTAGGATAATGATAAGTTCAAGTGGTCCTGGCATTCCCATGGGTTTTTCTCCTTTTATTTAGCCGTTCGATTAAGTTTTTCAGTTAGGCCAGACACACCAAATCTGCGCATTAATTCATCCTCAATATCGCTAAATGCAATATTTTGGTGACGTAACAAAATCAAGGTGTGAAACCACAGATCTGCCACTTCGTAGATGATTTTATCAGTTTCTCCTTCTTTAGTTGCCATTATTACTTCAGCAGATTCTTCGGCGATTTTTTTCAGAATTTGATCAGTACCTTTGCTGTACAAAGAAGATACGTATGAGCTGTCTGCAGGGGCAGATTTTCTCTGTTCAAGAATTTTCTCTAATGTTTCTAAAATATTATCCATATATTTGTTTTGGGTCTTTGATAACGTCTGCAACACCAACCCACTTGTCACCCTCTAATTTATTAAAAAAGCAATTGGCACGCCCTGTGTGGCAGGCGATGCCGCCAATTTGTTTGACTTTGAGCAAAATTACATCTTGATCGCAGTCTGTGTAAATTTCGACAATTTCTTGCACATGCCCAGACTCTTCACCTTTAAACCATAGTTTTTGGCGGGACCTCGAATAGTAAACGGCTCTTCGTTGTTCGATGCTCAAGGCTAGAGCTTCTTTATTCATCCATGCCATCATTAAGATTTTACCGGTCTCAGAATCTTGAGCAATCGCAGGCACGATGCCTGATTCGTTAAATTGAATTGTCTCTATTGCGCTCATGATCAGTGCATTGTTTTATAATGAATCAATTTTACCGACCCCTTTCAACTTAATGAAGCTTTTTGTTTTATGCTTGTTATTTAGCTATTGCAGTTTTGTTGGTGCTCAGAATGATTCCAAATTCCCTTTGGTGATTGTTGATGGCGATAGTGTTAATATTGATATTTTGCTTTTTCTTGATTTTGCACAGACTCATCAAGATCCAATGGATGATCAAACATTGCTTAGAATGAGAATTGCTGGCATCGATACCCCAGAGTGGGATCAACCCTGTGAGAAAAATGATGCAATAAGCATTAGCTGCGGCCAGTTGGCTACTCAACATTTACAAAACTTGCTTGAAAATCTTATGGGCAAGTTAGTTATTAAACCAATCGGCGTGGATTACTATGAAAGGATTCTGATTCGCCTGTTTGTGGGTGAAGTTAATATCGGCAGGCAAATGGTTTTGGAAGGTATGGCATATTCTTATGGCGCTACCTACTTTGAGGAAGAGACGTTGGCAAGAAGTGAAAAACGAGGTTTCTGGGCTTTTTCTAAGCCACCGATTAACCCTAAACAGTGGCGAAAAAACAAAAATAAATAAACACGTATTTTAGAATTTTATTAGTTGGTTTTTTGATTGCGTAAAGAAGATGTTAAAGAAATATATAAACAATCATTTTTTCTCAAATGCAAGAATCACGAAACTAAAATCGAGGCGGTGGCAAGTACAACGCAGTAGTAGAAGAAAGACGAAGCTTATCTAAGGGTGACGAGTTCTTCAGCACTCGTCGGATGAATTGCAACCGTATCGTCAAGCTGTGATTTGGTAGCCCCCATTTTGATTGCCACAGCAAAACCTTGCAGCATTTCATCAGCACCTTCACCAATAATATGACAGCCGATAACTTTTTCATCGTCACCTGTGCAAATGAGTTTTAGAGCTGTTTGTGTCTGATGCTCCAGTAAGGCATCAGACATTGGGGTAAAGTTTGATTGATAGATTTTAATATTCTCGAATTTCTCTTTCGCCTCTTTCTCGCTGAGACCAACTGTGCCAATAGGCGGGTGAGAAAAAACAACACTTGGAATGTTGTCGTAATTTAAATGTCTATCACTCATGCCGTTAAATAGGCGATCAGAAAGTCTTCTGCCAGCAGCAATAGCCACTGGAGTTAAGGCTGCGCGACCAGTAGCATCACCTAAGGCGTAAATATTTTTAATATTAGTTTGTTGGTATTTATCAGTTTGAATAAAACCCTTGTCATCGGTTGTTAGACCGATAGCCTCTAGCCCCATATTATTTGTCATTGGTGAGCGACCCATTGCCCAAATGACTTCATCAAAACCTTTAAGAGTTTCATTGTTGCAATGAATACCACCCTCACTGTCGAGTTTGGAAATATTGGTGTTGGTGACAATAGAAATACCTTGTTTTTGATATTCTTTGGTCAACACATCAATAATCATGGCGTCAAAGCCATTTAGTAGGTTGTCTGAGCGAATAATAATTGTGACGTCACTGCCCAAAGCATTGAGTACGCCTGCTAATTCGACAGCAATAAACCCGCCGCCAACAATGGCCACTTTTTTTGGTAAATCATTGAGCTTAAAAAAACCATCAGATGTTATACCAAATTCAGCGCCCTCAACATTAGGCACAAAAGGCGCACTACCTGGTGAGAGCACAATGTGGTTGGCAGTAACTTGTTGGTCATTTACACTAACAGTGTTGTTGTCTATCAACTGACCAAAGCCCTCGATATAGTCTATATCAAGCGATTTTAGATGACCACTATACCAAGTGGTAATGCCTTCAATATAGTTGTCTCTACCTTGTTTTAGTTTTTTCCAAGAAAAGTCAACACTCCCCACCTCAAAACCAAAACCTGAAGCATTGCTAATTGTGGCAGCTGTATTAGCCGCATACCACATTACCTTTTTGGGAACGCAACCGACATTAACACAGGTGCCGCCAATTGTTTTCATTTCGATGATTGCGCATTTTTTGCCATATTCACTAGCACGCTCAACGGCAGAAAGGCCACCACTACCAGCACCAATTGCAATCATGTCATAATGTTTGTTCATCGCTACAACCCGGCCTTTAAGCTTGCCTCAATAAATGGGTCAAGGTTACCATCTAGTACATCTTGGGTATTACTGCTTTCAACGCCTGTTCTTAGGTCTTTAATACGCGACTGATCGAGTACGTATGAGCGAATTTGATGTCCCCAGCCAATATCTGACTTTAAGTCTTCAAGATCTTGTTTTTCACTATTGCGTATTTGCATTTCAAGCTCATAAAGTTTGGACTTGAGTTGTTTCATTGCCTGATCTTTATTGGCGTGCTGTGAACGGCCATCTTGACACTGAACAACGGTATTTGTAGGCAAGTGAGTGATGCGTACAGCGGATTCTGTTTTATTTACGTGCTGGCCGCCGGCGCCAGACGCTCGGTAAGTGTCGATGCGTAAATCGGCAGGGTTTATCTCAATTTCTATATTATCATCCACTTCGGGTGATACAAAAACAGAAGAAAAAGAAGTGTGTCTTTTGCCGTTAGCGTTATAGGGGGATTTTCGTACTAAGCGATGAATGCCAATTTCACTTCTAAGCCAGCCAAAGGCGTAGTCACCTTCGAAGTGAATGGTAGCTGATTTAATGCCAGCAACTTCACCAGCTGATACTTCCATTAGTTTGACCTTGTATTGGTGCTTTTCGCCCCAGCGCAAATACATGCGCAACAACATTTCTGCCCAGTCTTGTGCTTCCGTTCCGCCAGAGCCTGACTGAATGTCTAGAAAGGCAGAATTTTGATCCATCTCACCGCTGAACATTCTTTGAAACTCTAACGCAGCAATGTCCGTTTCGACGTCACTCAAGTCAGCAACAACACTCTCTACTGTGTCAATATCATCTTCTGCTTCTGCCATTTCAAGTAATTCATCCGCATCGCCAAGAATCGCAGCTGCTTTTGCAAAAGTATTGCAAATGGTTTCTAATTGTGTTTGTTCCTTGCCAAGTGCTTGCGCTTCTTCTGGATTGGACCAGATATCTGGGTTTTCCAGTTCACGCAAAACTTCTTCTAGTCGCCCCTGCTTTTCTTCCAATTGCAAATGATTAGATAGGATGGTTGTGCGCTGACCAAGATCCAATATTTTTTGATAAGTAGGTGAAAGTTCCATGCTGCTATTTTAAGAGACCTTTCATCCGATGGGCGATAAAAAAGCCCCAAAAGTGGGGCTTTTTTTGTCGCGTCTCAAGTCTTTATTTTCTGAGACCTAGACGTGAAATAAGATTGGCGTAACCAGCAATGTTGTTGTTTTTAATATAAGACAATAATTTTTTACGCTGAGATACAAGGCGCAGTAAGCCTCTTCTTGAGTGGTGGTCTTTATTGTGCGTTTTAAAGTGCTCAGTCAAATGCTTGATGCGTGCAGTTAATAACGCCACTTGTACATCAACAGAACCCGTGTCGTTCTCGTCTTGCTGGTATTCTTTAATAATCGCTTGTGTATCAATAGACATAGTTAAATCTTAGTTAGTATCAAAATCAAGTCGCGAATTATACGCTAATTTCTTTCATTGTACTATTTCTTGAATGGAAATATTAAATATCTTCGTAAAAGTTTTTTTCACCTTTTGGACGAGTTTTAAATCGACGGTGAATCCACAGGTATTGTTCTGGATTTTTTCTTATTTGATCTTCTAATATTTGATTGGTTTGGCTTGCGTCTTGTATTAAGTCACCGCTAGGATAATTTTCAAGTGGCGCAGAGAAAGACATAGTATAGCCTTTTGCAGTTCGAATAAAAGAGTAGGGGATAACGTCGGTGTTGTTGCCTTTGGCAAGGCGAGAAGTAGCAGAAATTGTTGCCGCTTGAATGCCAAATAGTGGCGCAAATACTGTTCCTTTGGTGCCTAAATCTTGGTCGGGCGCGTACCAAATGGGCAGCGCATCTTTGATGGCTTTAATCATTGCCTTGGCATTGGAATTTTTGATCATTATGCCACCGCCTTTTGTAAGGCCTTTCACCATTACTTTGTCAAAAAGACGGTTGTTTTGTGGGCGATAAATATTGGCAATTTTGTGTTTTAACGATAGCGCTCGACTGCTTAGCATGAGCGGCATAAAGTGCGAGCATAGAATAATAATGCTACGATTCTCTTTCATTGCGTCTGTTAGATGGTGTTCATTTTCTATTGTCAGCAATTTTTGAATTTTTTCGTCCCTGCCGTAATAAGCGTTCGAAGTTTCAAAAAAACTCATGCCAATAGACTCAAAGTGTTTTTTTAATAAGGCAGATACTTGCTTACTGTTTTTCTCAGGAAAGCATTTTTGAATGTTGATAGTCGCAATTTTTCTAAAGGTTGAAAACAATGGATAAAATAATTTACCTATGTTCTTTCCTAGAAAAACCTGCATTCTGAACGGTACAAGAGCGCCAATTTTCATCAGAAGGATTAATATCCAAGTTGGTAGATATTTTGGATGAAAGAATTCCATTAAAATGAAGAGTTTTTCACGTGGTTATTGCGCCCTAAATTATGCCGTTTATTGACAGAGATTTTATCAATGATTTGTCGGATAGAGTAGATATTGTCGGTCTAATTAATAAGCGTGTGCCCTTGAAAAAAGCAGGCAAAGACTATAAAGCCTGTTGCCCCTTTCATGAAGAAAAAACACCATCGTTCACCGTGGTGCCAAATAAACAGATTTTCCATTGTTTTGGATGCGGCGAAAGTGGCGGCGCCATTGATTTTATCAAAAAATTTGATCATTTAGACTTTGTTGAGGCTGTAGAAACGGTGGCCTCAGAATCTGGTATTTCGGTTGTTTATGACCAAAATGTTAAGCCCGTTGACACACGTTTTAAACGCTACAACGAGTTGATGATTGAGGTGAATGATTATTACCAAACCCAATTAAAAAGTTCTGCTGCTAAAAAACGCGCTGTTGATTACGCTAAAGGGCGTGGCATAAGTGGCGTAATAGCCAAAAGGTTTGAACTTGGTTACGCACCGCCAGGTTGGAGTAATTTGCATGAGCACAATAAGGCAGACAGTGAAAAACTTATTGATCTAGACACACTCGGCATGTTGGTTACAAAAAAAGAGAAAGAGGGTGATTATTACGATCGCTTCCGCGATCGCTTAATGTTTCCTATTCATAATGCTAAGGGAAATGTTATCGGCTTCGGTGGGCGTGTACTCTCAGATAAAGATAATCCAAAATATTTAAATTCTCCTGAGACGCCATTATTTTCAAAATCGAAAGAATTGTACGGCCTCTATCATTGCCGTAAACACTCTCGAAAAATTGACTACATTCTGGTGGTAGAAGGCTATATGGATGTAATCGCCCTTCATCAACATGGTATTACCACAGCCGTTGCTACCCTCGGCACAGCAACCACACCAACTCACCTACAAACCTTATCACGTGCAACCGACACCATTGTTTTTTGTTTTGATGGTGACAAGGCAGGCAGGGCAGCAGCGTGGAAGGCGTTGCAAATTTCTCTACCTGCAATGACCCCAGGATTGATGATCAAGTTTTTGCTACTGCCCGATGGAGAAGATCCAGATACATTAATCCAAAAAGAATCTGTTAAAGCTTTTTCACAGCGCATTCAGAAGGCGCAAACATTATCCAGTTTTCTCTTTGACCACATTAAATCCGAAGTGCCATTCGAAACCATTGAAGGAAAAACCTTATTTTTAGAACAGGCTTCTGCGCTTATTAATCTTGTTACTTATTCGGTTTATCAACAGCAGTTGGTTGAGGGTCTTGCGCAAGCGGTTGGTCAAGATGTATCACATGTTGAAAAGGTGATCAACCAAAGTAAATACAGTGAGCCACCTATGCACGAAATGCAAGATA